>ERZ1026858.42-NODE-42-length-62898-cov-10.542861_pt1 | contig 62898 bp, 57 predicted proteins | sample MGYA00380159_ERZ1026858 | MGnify/ENA primary metagenome ERZ1026858 (study PRJEB33269, sample SAMEA4719795) | human gut metagenome | biome: human-associated habitat; feature: organic feature; material: feces | place: Cameroon | collected 2013-10 ...
GAGTAGATCGTCGGCAGCGTCAGATGTGTATAAGAGACAACTATCATATTTTTATGTAAAAAATGCACTAGCACACTCGCATTTTTTATGTTTTTTTACATCACTTTTACATATTATTCTTTTAGATTCACAAAAGTTGACCATTGTATTGTTATTTTTTACTACTGTTAATTTTTTATTCATATTTTACAGGCTCAATATTCCTCTGTCATCTCTGTACATTTTAACTTCCTTAATGTCTCTTAGTCCTATCCTGCCGGATGACATTTCTGTCAGTGCTTTCTCAAACCTCTGCCGAACCTGCTTTTCCATCATCAATTCAAATATTACATTATCTGAATATTCTGTATTAACAACTGTAATGTCATCCTGTATACATAAATGCTGTATTTTCCCCACATAATTATAATCAGCATCAAGATATGCATGCACTCCTTCAACAAGCTCTCCTGTCAGACAATCATCCAGTGCCTCCTTTGATGCACTTGTATACGCCCTTATAAGACCGCCTGTTCCAAGCAATACTCCTCCAAAATATCTTGTTACAATGCACAGGCAATTACTGCATTCATTGCCCGATAATACTTCCAGTATTGGTTTTCCTGCTGTTCCAGACGGCTCTCCATCATCTGAAAACCTCTGTATCTCCCCTTTATCCCCAAGTATATAGGCATAACAGTTATGTCTGGCATCCCAGTATTTCTTTTTTGCTTCTGCTATTATGGCTGCTGCCTGTTGTTCGCTTTCGACATTAAAAATGTGTGCTATAAATTTTGATTTCTTCTCTATATATTCTCCCTGTCCGTTTTTAATTATTTTTTTCATGCTTTTTCCTTTTCCAAATCACTCGGCACAGCTCCAATTATTTGCCTGTGCCTTCTTTTTATGATATAATATCATGACTTTATTAAGGAGGACAATATATGAATTATGGTGATAAAGGCATAAAGCAAAAGAAAAAACTGCTCAATTCAGCTACTACCAAGCTTGGCACCAAATTAGGTATATTTTTTATAAAGCTGGCTCTGGTCGGAATAATAGCATTTGTTGTAGCAGGTTCATGCCTTGTATTGGGTTCATTTCAGGGAATTATAGAAAATGCTCCTGATATAGCTTCCATTAATGTTTCGCCTGAAGGCTTTGCAACTAAGATATATGATTCAGATGAGAATGAAATACAGACGCTTTCTTCTGCCGGAGCTAACAGGACATATGTAACAATTGACCAGATTCCTAAAGATTTGCAGCATGCATTTATAGCTATAGAAGATGAGCGTTTCTATGAGCATAATGGTATCGATATGAGAGGTATCTTACGAGCTGCTTCAATTACACTCTCATCAGGTGAGATGTCACAGGGTGCAAGTACAATAACACAGCAGCTCCTAAAGAATAATGTTTTTAATGCTTTCAACGAATCTACAATTGAAAAGATTAAGAGAAAGGTTCAGGAACAATATCTGGCTGTAAAGCTTGAAACAGTAATGTCTAAAGATGCCATTCTTGAGAATTATCTTAATACTATTAACCTTGGTAACGGATATTATGGTGTACAGGCTGCTGCCAGAGGATACTTTAACAAAGATGTATCAGAGCTTTCTATCAGCGAATGTGCTGTAATTGCATCCATCACTAAAAGTCCTACCGGCCTTAATCCAATAAGGCACGCCGACAGAAACAAAGACCGTCAGAGTCAGGTCCTTATCAACATGAAAGAGCAGGGATATATATCTCAGGAAGAATATGATGAGGCGGTTTCCGATGATGTCTATGCAAGACTCGAGGGAATTGAACTTGCCGGAACATCAACTTCAACTTATTCATATTTTGTTGATGAACTTATTAACCAGCTTACTTCTGACCTTATGTCACAGAAGGGATATACAGAAGCACAGGCTACAAGCCTTATATATCGTGGCGGACTTCAGGTTTATTCAACTCAGGACACAATGATGCAGCAGGTTGCTGACGATGTTATCAATGATCCTGGCAACTACAATGATAATACACATTTTTCTATCAATTACGCATTAACAATAAAGCAGGCTGATGGATCGTTTTCATATTATTCACATAATTCAATGGCTAACTGGTACACAAAAACTCTTGGAGATACCAGCTTCAGTCTTACGATGACCGATGAAGATGCTGCAAGAAGTTATGTCGACGCATATAAACAGGAGCTCCTTAAAGAGGGTGGTGAAATATATGCTGAGACACTTACATTTACAATACAGCCCCAGATATCATTTACTGTAATGGATCAGACCAACGGACATGTTAAAGTTATGGTTGGCGGACGCGGTGATAAAACTCTTAACCGAAGCTTAAACCGTGCTTCTAATGATATTGCAAGACAGCCTGGTTCAAGTATTAAGCCACTCGCTGTATACGGTCCCGCCCTTGATACAGGGACATATTCTCTGGCATCTGCCATTGATGATGCTCCTTATTATTATTCAGGAACTGATGCAAAGCTTGTTACTAACTTTACAAAAGGAGAATACCGCGGACTGATTACTTTAAGACAGGCACTTACAATTTCCCAGAATGTGCCTGCTGTTAAGATTCTTACGAAGCTGACTCCTCAGGTTGGATACAATTACCTTGAGAAATTCGGTATTTCAACGCTGGTTTCTCCTAAAAATGCAATCAACGGTGCACACGATGTTGTACAATCACTTGCACTTGGCGGTATGACACGGGGTGTTTCCAATATTGACATGTGTGCCGCTTATTCAGCAATAGCTAATAAAGGAACTTACACAAAACCTATTTACTACACCAAAGTGCTTGATTCAGAAGGCAACATTATTATCGATAATTCTGTACCAGAAACACATAAGGTACTTAATGAGAATTCTGACTGGCTTCTTATTCAGGGATTACGTTCTGTTGCTACTGACGGTACTGCGCGTACAGCTAACTTTTCAAGCCAGCCTGTAGCAGGTAAGACAGGTACAACACAGTACGACAGCGACAGATGGTTCTGCGGCTTCACTCCGTATTACACAGCCGTAATATGGGCAGGCTATGATGATAACTCCAAGGAACTTGGAAATGTTGTCAACCACAATGTTATATGGCGTACAATTATGCAGACAATTCATGAAAATCTCAATCTTCCAACTGGAAGTTACGAACAGCCATCTGGTATTGTAGAGGCGGCTGTATGCTCTAAGTCAGGACTTCTTCCTGTCGAGGGCTTATGTGACCAGGATCCTGAAGGAAACTGTGTTATAACAGAATATTTTACAGAAGACACTGTTCCTACCGAACACTGTACAACACATGTTAAAGTATCAATATGTAACGAATCAGGAGATATTGCTACTTCCGGTTGTCCAAGTGTTACAACTAAGATTATGAGAAAGAAATCTTCTTCCGATAAACTTGGAGAGGATAAAGATGGTTCTGAATTCAAGACATGGGATGCTGATATCTCAATTACAGATACTGAGTTATCTAAGTTATGCACCATTCACAGTGCAACAACCAAGCCTTCCAAGGTTACACCCGGAACAGGCAGCAACAAGAACAATTCTAAAGAAACAACTGCTGCCTCAACAGAGACATCTGGTAAAACTAATTCATCTGACAAACGGCCTTAATCATCAAAAAAAGGATAGTGGTTCAATTTGAACGAACCACTATCCTTTTATTTTATTCTTTTTTCATCTTAGGCTCAAATATAAGTGATGCAATAAATCCAAATATAAGTGCTGCTGACACTCCGACTGCACAAGAAGTAAATCCACCTGTAAACAATCCTAAAAATCCCTGCTCATCTATTGCTTTCTTCATACCCTTCCATAAGACATTGCCAAATCCCGTAAGAGGAACCGTTGCTCCCGCTCCTGCAAATTTAACAAACGGCTCATATATTCCAACTGCTCCAAGTACAACTCCTGTTGTTACAAGAATAACCATTATCCTTCCCGGCATAAGCTTTGTCTTTTCCATAAGAATCTGTGTAAGAACACATATTAATCCCCCACATACAAATGCTTTAACAAAATCCATGGTTTTAACTCTCCTTTCCTTCAAGAATTACACCATGAGCTATGCCCGGCACACTTTTTCCTTCATTGTAGCTTACGGTAGATAACAAAGCTCCTGTAGGAACAAAAAGAACTCTTTTATATTCTCCTCTTATAAGCCTGTCCATAATACAGCTTCCAAGAACAACTGCACTGCAGCCACAGCCACTTCCTCCTGAGCACTTAGTTTCCCCTTCGTATATAAGCATTCCACAGTCATACAGCTTATCAGCAATGTCAATACCATTTTCTTTTAGAAGCTCAGACAATATCCTGTTGCCAATCTCTCCCAAATCACCTGTAAATATTGCGTCGTAATAGTCCTTATCAACATCAAGGTCTTTGAAATTAGCTTCTATAAGCTCTGCTGCCGCTGGAGCCATACATGCTCCCATATTCATTGAATCCTTAACGCCGTAATCAACTATCTTTCCCGTTGTAATGCCCTTTATAAGAACACATTTTTTCTTATCCAGAGGCTTATCACCAACGATATATGCCCCTGCTCCTGTAACTGTCCATGTAGATGCAATTGGTCTCTGGTTCCCATACTCAAGCGGATAACGGAACTGCTTTTCCGCACTTGCAAAATGGCTTGACGCAATGGCAATTACATTTTGTGCATATCCGGCATTAACACACATTGCACCAAGTGATAACGCCTCGCCCATCGTTGAACATGCACCATACAGACCAAACATCGGTATTTCATATCTCATAAGTCCGAAAGATGTTGCTATAAGCTGCCCAAGAAGGTCTCCAGCATAGATATAATCTATGTCTGACGCAGCCATGCCGCTTTTAATAAGCAGCTTGTCAACCGCCATCTCCTGAATGTGGCTCTCAGCCTCTTCCCAGCTTTTCTTGCCAAACATATCATCTTCTACTGCCACATCAAACATTTCACCAAGCGGACCATCAGCCTCTTTCTTTCCAACCACTGTTGCAGCACATCTCACATATACATCTTTGTCAAATAACAGACTCTGTTTTCCAGTCATAATCCTCGTTTCCGCACATACTCATGTGCCATTAGTCTTTATAAGTAGTCTGTCCAAAAATGTATTAATTATGTATTATTTTCGTATTATGTCAAGCGTATGTGCAGCAGCACCAAGTAGATCAGCTCTTTCACAGGTTGCAAGATGATACCTGTAAAACATCTCGTATTCCTCCTCGTCAAGCTGATTCACATACTGTCTTATGTAATTAGCCGGTCCGTCTGGTGTCACAATCTTCACACGTTCACATCCTGCTGCTTCATTAACATTTTCAATATCTTCAAGTCGCACGTAATCATACAGATCCTGCTCTGAAGATATCGTGTGGAAATCCTCTGTCAGCCTGCCCTGTTCCATACACTCCTTAATATGTCTTTCCTTAAATGCATATGTAATAACACCATACTCGTTCATAACATAAGCAACAAGAATAAAGCCACCCTTCCTTGTAACACGGGCGGCCTCCTTTAATGCCTTAACCTTATCCTCCTGTCCGAACAGATGATACATCGGTCCGAACAGCAGGGTTATGTCAAATGTTTCATCCTCGAAACGCTTTAACTTAAGTGCATTGCCCTGATAAGCCTTAACTGATGAATTCTTAGATTTCAATATTCCAAGATTGTGCTTTACAAGTTCAACTGCAGTTACATCAAAGCCTTCCTCAGCCAGTGCAACGCTGTATCTGCCTGTTCCGGCACCTATATCCATAATCTTAATATTCTCTCTGCCTTCGCTCCTTAATCCTTCTATGCACTCATGTATATAATGCATCGATGTACGGAATTCAATCAGTCCATGTCTTGAAGTCAGTCTTTTTTCTTCATTAAATTTATTATAATAATCTTCTAAAAAAGTTCCCATATTACCCTCGTATCCTACGCATTTCTTTAAAACAGTTCCTATGATTCTACCATACAGATGTTTCTTAATCAAGAATCACAGTACATGTATAAGCTTTAAAGCCAGATATATAAGTCCTGCACACCAGCTAAAAAATATTCCATATAGAATAACAGGCCCTGCAATCGTGAATATCTTGCAGCCAATACCGAACACCCGTCCCTCCTTCTTATACTCAATCGCAGGCGCAGCAACACTGTTTGCAAATCCTGTAATCGGAACAAGACTTCCTGCTCCGCCAAATGTAGTTATGGACGGGTATATATTAAGTCCTGTAAGAATTACGCTTAAAAGCACAAGTATAAGTGTTGTGTAAGACGCTGCGTCTGTGTCAGGCACTTTCATCCACTTGCATACATTTAAAATAATCTGTCCTGCAACGCATATACAACCGCCAACAATGAATGCCTTAAAGCATTTTGCCACACAGCTTCCTTTAGGCGTAACATTTTTTACATAAGCATTATAGCTTTCATTTCTTTTTTCAATATCGGCTTTGGTGCCGCTTTCAGAATTAATATCGTGCATAAATCCTCCCTTTTTGCAATGCAAAATCAATACATATATAAGTAATATACAAGCTGTCCGAGTGCTTTGCCTGCTGCTATCGCCGCCACAATAAAGCCAAGACCAGCGCCCGCCTTTGCCCTGTGAACAAATATCGGCAACGCTTTGACTGTCTCTGCAAGGCTTATTAAAAATGTGCCTATAAATATCCCGGATATCAGTCCGAATATAATACAGCCCGCTATTCCTATTCTAACCGTAATTCCAAGAACATATACAGCATTGGCTGCCGTTGCACCGAGTATTATACATTCCTCATACAGAGACACATGTCCGCTCGTCCCGCTGACATCAGCATATCTGTTAATAACACCAACGCTGGTTATAAGTGCAAAAAGTCCTGCTGCAGTAAACACTCCCGACATAGCCCCTATAAGAATAATAACCGCTATCATTTTCCACCTTCCCTGTCAATAACAGATTCTGATATATCTTTGTCATATTTATCCATTTCAACCTCAAGCGGTGTTGGCGCTTTTGACAGCTTTTGTCCTGCAAAATGGTCATAAAATATAACAATTCCAACAAACAATCCCACAGCATAGGCAATCTCCATTGCATTCGTTGCCTTATATGCAGAAGCTCCAAGAAGCTCGTACACCCGGTCAAATATATCCGTGGTACTTACGTCATTGTTGTAAGCAATAATTCCATATCCGCTTCCAACCATTGTTATAAAGCATATAACAGCCACCTTAATCCAATGCACCATGCCTTCCTTCTCCGGCTTCTTGTACTCAACAATAAAATCACATTCCCCAAGACATTCAATATCTGCATCCGGATACTCCTTCTGAATAATCCCAACAACATCAAGTGCATCAAACACTTTCCTGTCATACTTGCCCAGCGTAAACTCCACAAGCGTTATATGTCCGATTTTTTCAATCATATCCTTATCCTTGCAATAAACCGTAATCACATCCCCAATAGTGACCTTAGGCTTCTTAACAAACCTGCGCTGGTCAATCTTCAAATAAATCTTCTCTGACATAACAACTCCCTCCACACTCTAGTATTGTACATGCCAGAAGAATTATACATGAAGCTTTTATTTCTGCAACAGCCTGCCCTAACCCACCGCACTCCATACCGGCGCAAAACAGTCCCATCACTGTGTTCATTCAGCATAAACACTACGCCGCTGTGTCCGTCTATGGTATACGCCCGAATATTTCGAATCGTGTGGGAGTTAATGCCGCCAGATGTAAAAAGGGCGGTGTGGATAAACTCGTTCAAGCGAAGCGCGTTTGTTTATCCGCACCGTAATAAACTATACAGATGGCGGCATTTACTCCCACTAGATGAAGAAATCCTGAGGGCATATGCCATAGACGGACACAGCGGCGGGGCTGCCATATACCGAATGAACATATCACGCAAACAGCCGCTTGCGCATGCCATTTAAAATTTTCTTCTCCATCCGCGACACCTGCACCTGCGATATTCCGAACTCCTTAGCAACCTGCATCTGTGTGTAATCATCATAATAACGCATTCTGATAAGCTCTTTTTCACGCTGTGAAAGTGTTTCCATAAGCTGTGCAAGCGCCACTTTACTTGATGCAGCTTCACCAATGTCTGCCTTATCTTCTAACTTATCCATAAGCATGACCTCGCTTCCATCCCCCTGATAGATTGTCTTATATATTGATTCAACCTCCATTGAAGCTGACATTGACAGTGTTATATCTTCAACTGACAGCTCACAGGCAGCTGCTATCTGTTCTACTGTCGGTTCGCAGCCTAACGTGTCACGGAGCTGTCCCGCCATTCTCATGCTTTTTACCGCATTTTCTTTGATAGAACGGCTGACCTTTACCATTCCGTCATCACGCAGGAATCTTCTTATCTCACCTGTTATCATGGGAACTGCATATGTTGAAAATGCAACATCCATATCCAGATTGAAATTATCAATTGCCTTTATAAGCCCTATACAGCCTATCTGAAACAGATCCTCCTGTTCTGTTCCTCTCCCCTTAAATCTTTTAATTATGTTCCATATAAGCCCCAGATTATCTGTTACCAGCTTCTCTCTGGCTTCTTTGTCATTATTGTGTGCTTTAGCGATCAATTCCCTGGTACAATCCTTAGTCTGATCCATAGCATCACATCCTATCAATTACTCCCCTATTTTCTTTCTCATAAGCACTGTTGTTCCTTTGCCTGGTGCTGACGCCACCCTTAAATCATCCATGAATGCCTCCATAAATGAAAATCCCATTCCTGAACGTTCCTGTTCCGGTTTGGTTGTATACAATGGTTCCATTGCTTTTGCAACATTTTCCATGCCAAGACCATCATCATGTACTTCTATTATTACCTGATTCTGTATGCCTTTAAGTCTCATTCTCACCTTTCCCGGACCATTGTCATAGCCGTGGACTATTGCGTTAGTTACCGCCTCGGAAACCGCTGTCTTTATGTCCTGTAATTCTTCAATTGTTGGATCTAAATATGTAACAAAGGCTGCTGCAACAACCCTTGCAAATGCTTCATTTTCTGACCTGGCTTCAAATAATAATTCAACATTGTTATTCTCTATCATACTTATGCCTCCTGTCCTTTAAGTTCATATATGTTAACTATCTTATGAAGTCCTGATATAAGAAGTATTCTCTTAACACTTTCACGAACTCCCACGATTGTTATGTCACCTTTATCCATAACCTTCTTGTAACGCCCCATAATAAGTCCTATTCCTGCACTGTCCATGAAATCCACTTTAGTAAAATCAAATACTATATGAGTTACGCCTCTCTTATCTATTACATCATCTATAACCTGACGCATTTCTTCTGCCAGATGATGGTCAAGTTCTGCATTCATACGTATTATAAGCTTGTTATCATTAACCATGTATATATAATCCATATGCTGGATTTCATCCTGCCCATCAGCTGTATTAACCTGTTCTGACATAATAATCTCCTCTTTCCTCTCTGCTTTTACACTTCACTAATTCTGCAACAAAGCCCCCGGCAAAGAATTATCTTTGCCGGGGGCTTATCTTTTAGTACCTCATCAATGTGAATTAACGTAATCGCTGGCTTCTTTGTAATATCCGCTTGTCGAATAATCATCCACAATATACTGATAGTATTTCTTAGCATCATCAGTCTTTGTAAGGGCTACATATGACTTAGCCGCATAGTAAGCTGAATCCGCACTGTTATTACATTTGTATGCTTTGACAAGATTCTCTGCCGCAACTTCATAGTTGGACTTATAATACTCTGTCATTCCTGTGTCATAGAAATTCTGTGCTGCTGCCGGAAGTGTAGCTGTAGCTATTGTATTATACAAAGTCTTGGCTGACTCACTTGGAAGTGCACTGACATCTACATCAACAAGCTTATTGGCAGCAGCATCAGGCTTATTGGCAATATAATCACTTGCCGCCTCTATTACTGATACTAACAGCTTGTTATTTCCATCTGTTCCACTTACAACACCGAGCTGCTGCTCAAGTGCATCTTTCTGTGCTTTCACATCCTCAAGTTGTTTCTGCATAGAATTAAGTTCTACATTACTTGAAGATAACTGCTCGCTGTATTCCTGAAGATTCTTCTTATAATCCTGAGTAAGGCCTTTATTCTTTGCCGGAATAATCAGAAACCATATAAGTGCTGCACCTATCACAACACCAACAAGAACATTAATTATTGTTATTGCACCATTGCTTGGCTCTTTATATGAAGATTTAGGAAGAATAACATCATTACCACTAAGCGGCTTCTTGTCTATCTCCTTTTCCTTCCTTTTTGGGAGGAATGAACCTGATGTCTCTGCCTTCTTTGCTGCAGTTTTCTTTTCTATCTCTTCCATATACATATGAGCAAGAGTGTTGTTCTTATCTATTGCAAGCACTGCATTGAGCAGCTTCCTGGCTCTTGATAGCTCGTCCTGCTTAATATATATAAGTGCAAGCAGCAGATGTGCTTTGATAAGCTGAGGATTGTTGGCAACTACCTTCTTTAACTGGATGATTGCCATATCAGTATTACCTTCCTTGGCATAATTGAGTGAAAGGTTATATTTTCTGATTGTACCTGTGACCATCTCAAATCTGTTCTGGTTAGTCTGGATTTTCTTGATATAAGTTCCTGCTATATTGCCCTCCGGCGTAAAATTCTTACTTACAACCCACTGGCTTAATGCCTCAACAACATCTCCCATCTCACAATACACAAGTCCTAAAAGATTTCTTGCATTAGTGTTGTACTTGTTAATCATAAGGCTTATCTTAAGACTTTCAACTGCACCTGTTAAATCTCTTACTCTTGCCTTATACAGACCGGCATTATAATATGCATCTGATACTCTTGCTGTTTTCTTATAGATTCCTACGTATTCACCACATTGTGGACATGTATCACCATCTGTAAGGAAGCTTCCACATTTAAAACATCTCATATGTCCACCCCTCACTACTTATCCGAATTCTTACCATTAAGTATCTGTGTTATCAAATCTGTTATATCTGGAACATCATTGTTGTATATAGCATCCTCTGCATCCTCAACCTCAAGACTTGGCTGGAACTTCTGTATTTCTTCATCAAAATTAATCATGATTATTTTCCTTTCTTTCCAATGCACGGACTACATCACCAACTAAATATAAAGAGCCCGTTGCAAACATCAGTCTGTTATCCCATCTGTTCAGAGCATCATCCACACTCTTAAATACAACAATATCAATTCCTGTTGTATATGCTTCAAATGCCTGCTTTATTATATTGGCTGAAAGTTTCCTCAGTCCACCCGCCATAGTAACATAGACTTTTCTGAAATGCTTACAGCCGCATAGTATCTTAATCATCTGGTCATAATTCTTATCACTCACAACAGAGAACAATAATGTTGCATCCTCTGCCGGATTGTTTTCATAAAGACTGTTCACTGATTCAATAAAACTCTGTATCCCCTGTGGATTATGTGCTCCATCAACATACAGATTATTCCTTACCAGTTCCATTCTTCCTGACCAGTGTGTTTCAAGAACTGCTTTTCTAACAAGTTCCTCGTTAAGTATAAGTTCTCCCTTACTGGCAAGAACGGCACATGCTGTCAATGCAATACTTGCATTCTCCATCTGATACAATGCATTCGTAGCCAGCCGGAAACAATCATTCTTATAATACTCATTATGAATTAAAAAATCAATATAACCGTATGTATTTTGTACCAGTTCAAATGTATTCTCATCAACTACACAACAGTCACTTTCCATCTCTTCTGCACGTGACTTTATCACCCTTGCTGCCTCTTTGACAATACCACTGCATACAACCGGAATTCCCATCTTTATAATTCCAGCCTTCTCGGCTGCAATCTTCTCAACAGTATCACCAAGAATTGAAGAATGTTCAAGAGAAATAGTTGTTATTACTGATATTACCGGATTCTCAATGGCATTAGTTGCATCAAGCCTTCCACCAAGACCAGTTTCCATGACTACATAATCAACGTTCTGTTTCTTAAAATAGTACATTGCCATAACAAGCATATAATCAAAATACGCAAGTTCATGCGTTCTGCAGTTCTCAACAGCATTATATGCCTCTTCAAAATCACTCTTGGATATCATCTGTCCGTTAATTTTAATACGCTCTCTGATATCCACAAGATGAGGTGACGTAAAAAGTCCTGTTTTGTAACCATTACTCTGCAGAATCTGTGCAATATATGCACACGTAGAGCCTTTGCCATTCGTTCCTGCAACATGTATTATCTTCAAATCTTTCTCTGGATTGCCACAATTACGTAATACCCGCCTGCCCCTTTCTACTCCGGTAGATGGTGCAAACTGGCTTATCCTGTTAAGCCTGTCTACAATCTCGTCGTACATTCCTCATCTCTTCCTTCCTTATACTGCATTAAAATGCATTGTTATATCTTATGCCTGTTTATATAATTTTATGCTTATATTGCATTCATTATACTACATAAGCCAGCAGTCTGAATTATACCATAAGAACAAAAGATATATTTCTAAGGCAATCAGAACTGCCATAAGAATCCATCTTACAACCTTATTACACCTTGAAAGTATATCATACAAACCGACAAATACAACATATGTTCCTGCCGTAAATCTGCATGTACTCATAACATGTGATGTCAATGGCACAAGAAGTGATATAATTCCAAACACTGCCATTGAGTAATATTTTCTGTAAAACATATATCCATAAAGTATCAGTATTGCTATACAGAACCATCCCATATATGTGTATCTTGGCTCAATCTGTCCTGTACATGCCTTCCACAGTACGCCTATAATTGGAAAATACTCATCATCTCTCCATGCAATCTGGACATTCTTATATGCCCATGCATCACCACAGAAGAAATTAAGAAACGTCATATATGCAAATGCACCGAGCGGGCACACAAGCACTGACAGTATCTTCTTAGGTGCTTTAAGCATATCGATTACAAATGTCTTAACCCTGCCAAAGCTTATCTTAGCACCTTCCATGTCAATATAAAGCTGAACAACCAGTGCAAATACAAGTATACAGCCTACAATTCTTGTTCCACTTGAGCATGCTGCCATAATTCCTGCTGCCACATATTTCTTCTCAAAAAGGAAATAGAAAAAAAGTACAATAAACATTATAAACATTGCTTCTGTGTATACAGAACTGCAATAGAATGTGTATGGTGCCATAAATAAAAGCACTGGCATAATCATGGTATATTCTTCTTTAATAGAAGTCTGCTTCTTAAGGCCTTTAACAGCAAAGAATGCTGCAATAATTATGCATATATTAGACACTGTCATTCCAATAACATAAGTGTTAATAAGACCACCTGTCACAGCCTTTAATGCTGCACACACGATAACATATAATGGGAAGAACGCCCAGTTAGCCTGAGGATCAATATCCGTAGGATGTGTATAGCCATGATTGATTATATAGGCATATTTCTTTGCATCCCACTCGTTCATAAGAAACAGAAATGATCTGTGTGTCCCCATAATTCCATTATACACAGGAACCATGATAAGCATAATCAGTCTTGATATCGCAAATATAATCAATATCTTTAACAGAAGCTTACAATTCTCATTATTTTTTAGTCTGTTCATCTAATGCCTCATTTCAATATTATACGGATTATATGATATACAGCTGCCGGGATTGTACTGATTGCAGGTACTACAAACATAGCAGCCACAACTATCGCAAACAATCCAATATATACATACTGTGCACAGTACTTAGCCCATACAGGAACATTTATTGTTCTCTTATGGTTAATTATAAGGCATGCCACAGTTATTAACAATGTCACAAGTGTAATAAGCAGTCCTGCATTTCTGCCCTTTGGCACAAATGTAAACACTAATGTATTCTCGCCTTCGTGAACCTGTACACCTGTAAACAGCCCTGCTATCTCTTTAGTCTTAACTGTCTTTCCATCAAGTGTAACAGTCCAGTTAGCGCTCTTAATAACCGGTATCAGGGCATAATCCTTAGTTCCATCACTGTTTATCTTAACTGTAAGCGTATTATTAGTATATGAAACTTCTGTCTGTTTATCTGCAAAATCCTCACAGAGCTTATCCATCTTCTCCATATTAAGAAGTCCGATAGTCATCTTACTCTGGTTCATATATTTAGGCTTATCATATTCAATCTTAATCTGGACATCCTCATCTTCAAATATGCCCAGATAAAGAAGATTATTATTATAATCCGTAAAATATGCTGTATTATTAACATCTCCAAGTGTAGGTACAACAACTGCCTCACCATTCACATATACATGTATGCTGCTCTCAAGCTTAGATGCATTAGCGTCCGCATTAGGCTTCTTCACATCTGCAATATTCATATATATAGCACTTCTGCTTCCAACATTAATAGTCATTAACTTAATATTGCCAGCAGTCTCTGACTGTGGATATATTCTTGTAACAAATGTTTCACTATCCCCAGTCATTGCCTTATACATTCTGTTATGGTATGTAATCCAGTCAACATTAGTCATATCAAGCTTGCTGAAGCTGCTGTCAACACAGAATCCAAATGGCAGGTTATAATTAGTATTATAAAGGCTGTAATCGCCTTCCTTCTTCTCTAATGTATATAAAGCACTGTCAAGTTCATTGATATTAACTGCCTGTGTAACATGCAGCACTGCATTACTGAATACTGTTCCACCTGAATCTAACAGCCACAGGAAATACTTAGAATATCCCCATCTTTTGGCATAACTTTGTGTATCGTCCTCTAAAGCTGCTGTAAAGCTTGATAACGCTCCTCTTCTTAATATAAGAGGATAATTGGCATTAAGACTGATATCCGGATTTACTATTCTGTCTGTAGCAGACTCTTCTATATCAAGGCTGTCTGCCGCATCATTGGCATACTGTACATAATCACCAATCTGGTAATCTTCATATGTATAAAACTTAGGAGGTCCTATAAGAGCATATGCACCGATAAACAATTCAAGTGCAATAACAAGAATAACTGATCTGCAGTTAAATTCTTTCTTCCTTATAAGCATAAAAATATACACTGCAAACATTACTGCAAATATCATTATAAAAAATGCCATTGCAAGCATTTCATTGTTTATTGGTAATATGTTATAAACCATAACATATACTGCGCCAATTACTGCTACTACCACTGTCTGCCTGCGATAAAACGCACCCTTTAATGGTATATCTGCAAACATCTTCTCAGCCATTCCTGCAGCAACGCAGATAAGAGTGAATGATATCAGATATCCGTTTCTTAATGTATATCCGTTATATGAACCAAAATGCCACATAAGGTTAGTCGCCTCCATAAGCACCGGACCTAATGCAACAACAAGCATTGCTATAGTATATATAAGCTGTCTTCTGTCTGACTTATATATTTTTATTCCCATGATAATTACTGCTATAACGAATGCAAGTCCATAAAGCATCATCCAGCGCTGGAGTGCTGCCATTGCACCATCTGTAACGATTGAACTTGTTATCCAGCCTGCATACTGTGATAAAAGCCCTTTAGATGCACCACCTCTCTGTGATGAAGAAAGCTGTGCAAATACAGGAACAAGCACGAATGCTGAAAATCCGATACCTGCAATCGTACCTATACCGACATTCCATGCAGTTTCCTTCCACTGCTTTCTCTCCTGCATAACTACCATTCTTATTCCGCAGATAAGGAATATGTATATAAGTGACATTGCACTTAAGTAATAATTAATTATGAAACACAACGCAATCATGCATATATAGAACATTTTCTTTCCTGTCTCAAGCATTCTGTAGTATGCCATTATAAGAAGAGGGAAAAATGCAACTATATCCATCCATGGTGTAAAGCACGAGCCATAGAGAATTACATATCCGCAGAAGGCATACATGCATGAAAATGTAACCTTTAATCCATACACAAGATTATTGTATTTCTTATTAATAAGCGCATACATTGCAACTGACATGAATATCATCTTAACAAGTGTAATTATTGATATGCTCTCTAATATGTAACTTCTTGGAACAAAATATAATAAAAGATTAAACGGTGTAATCATTGAAAATGCTGATATACTCATTGACACATTTGTTCCAAGACCTGTATACCAGTCAAACCATATTGATGCCTTACCATGCATGAAATCCCACAGATGTGCATAAAGCGGTGCTACCTGCTGCATGTTGTCAAAATAATCTATTCTGCTGCTTCCAAAAGGCCATATACCTTTAAGTATAAGTATTACAATCATAACCAGACCTGTTATTATACCAGGTACTGCGTATGGCCTGATTATTTTTAATAATGATTTAAATCCCGATTTCTTCATATAATTCTACCTTTCTATACATTTACACATATTCTGTCATCTTTGGATTTAAGTTTCAGCCTGACCTTTATCAAGGCTTATACTGTAAAGAGTATATTCTGCATTGTCAGCATGAAACTTCACTGTAAGAAGCTCATCACCGCTGACATAGCCTACCTTTAGCTTCGTTGTTCCCTTACTGTCTATATTTCCAATCAGCTTATCATTCACATATACTTCAATTCCTTTATCACCAGAGACTGCTGTATCATATTCTGTAATATCACATACAAGATATATATTATCAGATGATTCCTCCGGAATATAGTATATATATGAATCTTTGTCTGTATTCTTCGTTCCTTCGTATCTCTTTGTTTTCTGCCAGCCCTGACCTTTACGGCTGCAGACATTGCTTTGTTCTTTACCATTACGGTCTTTATGTTCTGTACATATCTCTTTCGTTCCAAATGTATATTTCAGATTACCATAACCCGGCCAGTCTGTAAGCTCATGTGTCAGATAGTACATTCGGTATTCTGTTCCAACCTTAGGATTCTTTCCCCACCATAATACTAATATATAAAAAACAACAAGTACCGCACATGCTGTGTACAGCAATATTCTTGCCATATTCTTTCTCATACAGACCTCCATATTTTATACTTCTACAACCATATAATATAAATCATTTTTCGCAATCTGCCAAGTAAAAAAAAGGTTCTACAGACATATTGTCTGCAGAACCTTACAATTAAATCATATTATAAGACAATTATTACCTTAAAGCCTATAATTAGCAAACTCCCTGAGCAAGCATAGCGTCAACAACCTTCTCGAAACCAGCGATATTAGCACCAGCAACATAGTCTGTCTTTCCACCAACTGTCATATCATATCTCTTAGCAGCATCTGAAATGTTAGCGTAGATTGTTTCCATGATTCCCTTAAGCTTTCCATCAACTTCTTCGAATGTCCATGAAAGTCTCTCTGAGTTCTGGCTCATCTCAAGAGCAGATGTAGCAACACCACCAGCGTTAGCAGCCTTACCACCTACGAAGAGAACACCATTCTCCTGAAGATACTTAGTAGCTTCTAATGTTGTAGGCATGTTAGCACCCTCTGTTACAGATACAACACCGTTAGCAACAAGCATCTTAGCATCCTCAATGTCTAACTCATTCTGTGTAGCACATGGAAGAGCAAGATCTACCTTGTACTGCCATACTCCGTGCTCACCATTCTGCTTAGCAAAGTACTGAGCTGATGGCTTAGCAGCTGCATATTCTGTAAGACGTGCTCTCTTAACTTCCTTAACCTCCTTAAGAAGTGCAACATCGATTCCCTCTGGATCATAAATCCATCCTGTTGAATCTGAGCATGTAACAACCTTAACACCTAACTGCTGTGCCTTCTGGATAGCGTAGATAGCAACATTACCTGAACCAGATACAGCTGCTGTCTTGCCCTCAAGTGACATTCCGTTGTCTTTCCATAAAGCATTTGTAAGGTATAATAAACCATATCCTGTAGCTTCTGTTCTTGCAAGTGATCCACCATATGTAAGTCCCTTACCTGTAAGTACGCCTTCGAACATACCACGGATTCTCTTGTACTGACCGAACATGAAACCGATCTCTCTTGCGCCTGTTCCGATATCACCAGCTGGAACATCAACATCAGCGCCGATATATTTAGAAAGTTCTGTCATAAAGCTCTGGCAGAATGCCATGATTTCTCTGTCTGACTTACCCTTAGGATCAAAATCAGAACCACCCTTACCACCACCGATTGGAAGAGTTGTAAGTGAGTTCTTGAATACCTGTTCGAAACCTAAGAACTTGATAATACCTAAGTTTACTGAAGGATGTAATCTTAAACCACCCTTGTATGGTCCAATAGCGTTATTGAACTGTACACGGAAACCTCTGTTTACCTGTACCTGTCCCTTGTCATCTACCCAAGGAACTCTGAACATAATCTGACGATCTGGCTCTGTAATTCTTTCAAGAATAGCGTTCTTTCTGTAAACTTCCTCGTTAGCATCAACAACTGGTCTTAAAGACTCAAGAACCTCTGTAACTGCCTGTAAGAATTCAGGCTGATCTGCATTCTTCTTAGACACGATGTCTAATACTTCATCAACATACCCCATAACCTTAAAACACTCCTTTAAATTATTATTTAAGATTGTACATTACTGCACATCAATTCTAGCGTTATTATATCTGTTTCGGTTAATTTCCGCAAGTTTTTTATAGTGTTTGCCTATTAACTTTAAGTTATTTGTAATAATATTAATTAAAATAAGCCTATATCTAAGGTATGTTGTTTTTCTTGCTTAAGATAATTAAGTTTTACTTTTTGATAAATTCATGGTAGAATGTATTCGTTATTTTTTTATTATCCTAGTGTAATTAAGGAGTGAATTATGTCTAATTTTTTTACAAGAAGTAAAGACGATATGAAATATTTATTTAAGAATAAAGAAGAACTTTCAAAGAAAGAACGAAAAAGAAAAAGGCGTGGCTGGGGTACACTTATTGGTCTTATATTAGTTCTGATACAGCTTGTTGTATCGGGATTACTTTTGTTTAATATATTTAAGCTGGATATTCTTCCATTGAAGTATTTAATTGCAGTCAACGCATTTTTACTGCTGATATTCCTGTACGATTTCACATCGCAGTTTACGAAGGCTCATATTATAGGTAAGATTCTTGCAGTACTTATGTCAGGAGTGATTGTTTTCATATACCTTGTATCATCTAAGCTTGATTCTGTACTTAACAAACTTAATCTTCCTGAGATTAACACTGACATTGTTGATATAGTTGTACTGGCAGATGATAAGGCTTCCTCTTTAAATGATCTTGCCAATTACAAGTTTGCTTATAATTCAACCGCAAGCAACGCTAATGTCAAGACAGCATTTGATTCTGTTAAATCAGAGCTTAACAAGAGCAGCCTAGAACTTGCAGAATACAAATCATGGGATGACCTTGTAACTGCCTTTTATGATAATACAGAAGTTCAGGCAATTGTTATGAATGATTCCATGCTTAAGGTTGTTGCCTCACAGTATGAAGACTTTGATACCAAGGTTAAGATTATTAAGCAATACGAATATAAGAAACTTGTTACTGTCCAGAAATCCAATGTTAACGTAAAGAAAGAACCATTTATAATATATGTTTCCGGTATCTCAAGTGATGATGGTGGTGACTTCCAGCTTCAGAATAACGCACTTAGTGATGTTAATATTCTTGCCGTTGTTAATCCAGAGACCAAGCAGATTCTCCTTGTTACAACACCAAGAGATTCTTATATCAAGATTACCGGTCCTGATGGAAGAAAAGGATATGATAAACTTACACATGCTGGAAACTATGGTGTAGAAGCTTCTATGGATACTCTCCAGAATCTGTATGGCATTGATATTGATTATTATGTAAAGATTAACTTCTCCGGATGCGTCGCTGTAGTAGATGCACTTGGTGGAATCACAATTGACTCAGAAATTGAATTCACATGTGGTGATGAAGCTTCTCCTATTCCATATCATTTCGTCAAAGGACCTAATGAATGTGATGGCGAGATGGCAGTTGCATTCTCAAGAGAAAGAATGGCCTTTGCTGCCGGAGACTTCCAGCGTGGACGTAACCAGACAGCCGCTATCAAAGGTATCTTACAGAAAGCTACTTCACCTGCAATACTTACCAAGTATTCAGCTGTACTTGATGCTGTTAGTGATATGTTCCTTACTAATATTCCAACAAGTACAATATCTGATCTTGTTAAGCTTCAGTTAAGCGACAGCACAGCATGGAACATCCAGACATACAGTATTGAAGGATCAACTCAGCCACCTGCTGGACAGGGTCCTGCTTATCTCGAGATAACTGGTCTTAGAGGTGCTTCTGTTGTATATCCTTACGCAGATAGTATTAATACAGCTATCCAGCTTATGAGTAAGATTCAGAACGGTGATATATTCGATGTAGATGAATATGTTGACAGTCTCAACAACAATTCTAATTAATCAATAAAACATACCCCCGGCAGTCAATAAAACCGCCGGGGGTATGTTTTTATAATTCATTATTACAATATATAATTATCTATAACATATGCCACTCCACAGTCATCATTAGATGGTGCATCGACATCTGCATATTTCTTAACTTCAGGATATGCATTCTCCATAACCGCTGCAAGACCTGCATACTTTAACATTGGAATATCATTCATTCCATCACCGCATGCAACAAGCTCTTCACTTGTTATATCAAGCATTGTGAGCAGCTTATCCAAAGATGCATCCTTTGCAACTCCCGCAGGTACTACCTCTAAGAAATAGCTTTCTGAAAAAAATGCATTGATTTCTCCGTCATGCTTATCTAACAGGGTTTTCTGTACAGGAAGAAGCTTTTCATGTTCTCCTACAACGAGGAATTTTTCTACTGGATAATCCACAAATTTGCGTAAATCATCAACTTTTTTTATTGTAGTGCCGTTACATATTGCTTCCTTCTTTACATACTCATCAGATTCACTCTCAGCAACTATCTGGGTATCTGCATACGTTACTGCATATACACCATTATCTCTTGTAAGACTGCATATATCTGCTATACAATCCTGTGGCATTATTGTCGCAGACATCTGCTCCCCTGTCTTGCAGTCAACAATACAGCCGCCATTATATGCCAGTATATAACCACCTTTTTTGTCAAGCTCAAGCTCTTTGGCTATTGGTGTTATTCCAAAAAGCGGTCTTCCTGATGCAAGAATAACCTTAACACCTGCATCTATCGCTTTCGCAATCGCTTCTTTATTGCCTGCTGGCACTTTCTTCTCTCTATTAGTTAATGTTCCGTCCAAATCCAGTGCCAATGCCTTATATTTCATACTTCTCTATCTCCTCTTTTCGTCATGTATGAACAATTTAGCATATAACACCAGGGATTTCAACCTAAGATATTCTCATCATGTTAAATGTTGTATATATATTCATTTTTCCATAACCTGATACAGGATTAGGATATACCATATATTCTGAGCGGACTGCACCTCTTATAAGCTGTGCTTTAATATCGTTATGATTAATCATCTGAGTTTTTTTTACATTTACCTGATATGAATATAAAAGTGCAACACAGCCCCCGGCATAAGCCGCTGCATAGCTTGTTCCAGTAACCTTAACACCTCCAGATGGGGCAATTCCATATACCCCCGCACCCGGTGCAACAAAATCAGGTTTAATCCTGCCGTCAGCACTATATCCACGCCCACTTTCATAATAAGCAGCCCCTGTATAATGATTATATGCTCCTACACTTATAACACCATCAGCTGCCGCTGGAACTGTAAGTGTCGTATCCGGGTCAGACTTTAAAAAATATATATCCTGTCCGGAAAACTGCTTTAGTGGAAGCCATGCATTATAATTTCCTTTTATATTAGTAAGACTATATATATAGAATTTCCATGTGCCTTCAACAGGTGTCTTAAGTCTTACAAATATAACCTCCATTCCAGCCACATTTTCAGTTATCTGATAATCTACTGTAACTGTACTTCCCTCATAAAGAAATGTGTACTCCATACTTGCGCCCATTCTTGCAGGTATTCTTGGAACATATTCACCTGACGGTGATTCAATCGACACTGATAATATATCAAGACTATCCGCCCATATTTCCATCGTAAAGCCCTTCCCAGTTCCGTCAACATTCACCTCCATAACATCAGGTACCAGGGCTGACGTTACTGTCCCTTTATAATGACATTTATTATTAGCTTCATTGCCCATACATGTTATAACTGATATATTGGGTCTTTTAGTAAGACTCTCCATCATTTCTGCCAGGGGGGATGCGCCTGTTCTTGAACCATTTGCACTTCCCAGACCAAATATTATTATCAATGGTTTTCCAAGACGTATAGCGTAATCTTCAAGAAATCTTAACGCCAGCATAATATCACTTTCTTCAAAAGCTGGAACATCATCTTTTATCAGAAAAAAATCTCTCAGATACTGTTTACTTTGTTTTAATTTAACTACTAAAAGTTCTGCTCCTGGTGCAACGCCAACATATCCGTCTGCATATGAACCTGCTGATATTGATGCCAGCAGCGTTCCATGTCCTGATGTATCTCTTTGTGCAACATAAGAATATGGATTTTCTCCGTTATTGTCAGCCTCTATTGCCCTGTCTATTTCGTCCTTTCTATATACTCTGCCAAAATGTGCATATGTTTTTTCAGCATCAGTACCTGTTTTATCTGTCTGATCCCATATAGCCTGAATCCTTGTATTTCCAAGTCTGTCCTTGAAAACATCATTAAGATAATCTATTCCGGTATCCACATACCCTATGAGAACATTGCTCCCGTCTGCCTGCAGATTACCCTGTCCAAGTACCCGTAACGCTCCTATTTCATCAAGTGCACTTATATCTGCCTCGCCTTCCATAAGCCCATATAACTTTGGAATAGTAAAATACCCCAGAGAGCTTATATTAAGCTGGCGGTTATCAGGCAGTTCTCCATGAGCTATAATCCATTGCGAATCAGCTCTCTGTGAACATATCCCTGATAATGCCTTAATAGCTTCATCAGCCCCTGGGGTATCTTCTATTATGTAATCATATATATTCTCATTGGTTATATCAAAATCACACGCCATAACATCTCCTTAACATAAAGCAATCACTGTACATGCTATATGTATTCAAAAATGTATTGTATTATTCTGCTATAACTATTATGCTCTCATAGTTATTACCGGAGCACCTTTCTTTTCAACAACATCTTCTGTTATGGTAACTGAACCTATATTGCTGTCTTTAGGTATCTCATACATTATATCAAGCATAAAATCCTCAATAATAGAACGGAGTGCTCTTGCACCTGTGTCTTTTTCCATTGCCTTTCTTGCTATGCTTCTTAATGCATCATCTGTAAACTCAAGCTTCACCTCATCAAGCTCTAACAGCTTCTGATACTGCTTAAGAATTGCATTCTTAGGCTCTTTCAGAATATTGACAAGCATATCCTCATCCAGTCTGTCAAGTGAATATATGATAGGCAGTCTTCCTAAAAATTCAGGAATCATTCCGTATTCTCTAAGATCATCAACCGTCACATAAGACATAATGTTCTTCTCATCATCATATTTATCTTTAAGGTCAGCATTAAATCCCATTGAAGATGACTTATTAAGCCTTGTCTTGATAATGTCCTCAAGATCTGGAAATGCACCACCACATATAAACAGAATATCCTTCGTGTTAACAGTTACCTGTGGAACCATTGCATTCTTACTTGTCGCTCCAACAGGTACTTCAATCTCACTGCCTTCTAACAGCTTTAACATTCCCTGCTGTACAGATTCACCGCTTACATCCCTGCTTCTTGTCTCTTTCTTCTTGGCAATCTTATCTATCTCATCAATAAATATAATTCCATGTTCAGCCTTCTCCACATCATTATCTGCTGCAAGTAAAAGCTTAGAAACAACTGACTCTATATCATCTCCGATATATCCTGCCTCTGTAAGTGTTGTTGCATCTGTAATAGCAAGTGGCACTTGTAATATTCTTGCAAGCGTCTTAACAAGATATGTCTTACCGCTTCCTGTAGGTCCAATCATAAGCATATTAGACTTCTCAATCTCAACGTCACCCAGAATCTTAGCATCTGCTGAAACTCTTTTATAATGATTATATACAGCCACCGACATTACCTTCTTGGCATAGTCCTGACCTATAACATACTCATCTAACTTTCTCTTAATCTCATGTGGTGCAGGCAGCTTAGAAACGTCAAGAGCAGGTAACTCCTTCTTATCCTCTTTCTTTTTCTTAAGCTTCTGCTTTTCTGGAACCGGGTCTGAATCCATAACGCCAAAATTGCCAAACATGCCCATTCCAGGCATGTTTGACATCTTCATCATATCTTCATAGTTCATTCCGCTGCTGTTAATTGAATCGAATGTTCTTTGCATACAATCCTGGCAAATGTATATGTTATTAGGCATAACAATCATCTTACCAGCTCTTGATTCTGGTCTTCTGCACACAAAACATATCTTCTCATAATCATCGGAATTCCCATTGTTATTCTTATTAATATCCTTATCTTCTGTCATATTCTCATTGGTATTATCCATAAATATCTACTTGGAATATATCCTTAAGATGCCTTCTTAGAACCAAGCGTTACCTCCGTGCTCTTAAGAACATACTCGCTTCCTTCCATATGATAATAATCTATTTTTACTTTTTCGCCAGCCTCATAATACTGAAGCATGTTAGTAAGTCCTGACATAGTAGTAACTGTCTGGTCATCAAATCCGACAATTATATCATATGTCTCTAATCCTGCCTTGTCTGCTGCTGAATCATCAGCTACAGTTCTTATAAGAATACCTACAGGATATCCATAATATGATGCATAATTACTTGTAATATCTACTGCTGCAATTCCAAGGTATGCTGCCTTATCTGATGAAACCTTGTTTCTTGTCTGCTTAGTCATTAATGAATCAATAATATCCTTAACATTAGAAACAGGAATTGAATAAGCCATACCTTCTACACCATCACTGCTTGTTTTTGCAAAGTTAATAGCAATAACCTTTCCTTCTGAATTAAGAAGAGCTCCACCACTGTTACCAGAGTTAATCGCTGCATCTGTCATAAGAAGTCCTGTAAATGTTACATTGTTAACTGTAATTGAACGGTCCTTTGCACTAATTATACCAGTTGTAACTGACTGTCCTTCACCTAATGCATTACCAATAGCAACAACCTGCTGTCCAACCTTAATATCTGATGAATCTTCAAGTTCTGCAATTGCAATATTAGACGCTGTATCAGATGAAATATCAGTTAATGATACTGCGGCTACTGCAATATCCTGATCTGACTTAGAACCCTTAACAGAACAGCTTGCACTTGTGCCATCAGAGAATACACATTTAAGGTTATCAATATTATCAACAACATGAGCATTAGTTACAATAAGTAATTCAGTATCACTCTTGCCTACAATAATACCAGTACCACTTGATGTTGCTTCATAACTCTGTCCATATCCAAAATAGCTTGAACTTTTAACTGTTGTTGTACCATTAAGTTCAACCATTGCAGGAAGGGCTGCTGTAGCAACTGCCTCTACATCCATCTTAGATGATGATGAAAGATTCGTATCTTCTGTGAGCGAAGAATCTGTCTTGGAAACATTAGAAATATTATTACTTACTGTTGAAATATTAACACCTGTCGCATCAGACTTATTACTGCCAGCAATCTTTCCGCCTGCATAATTAACACCAAACATAACCGAACCGGCTATTGTGCCAAAGAGTACCGCTGAAAGAACAAAGCATGCTGCTTTCCTGGCAAATCCGCCTTTGTGTTTCTTGTGCTTCTTAGCTTCATAAGGTGCACTTGAAAATGCTGTGTTATTATTGGCTGTACTGCTATTATTAGTATTGTTATATGGTATATCACTGCCACTGTAACGGTACTGTGAATCATTCTCATTATTGTCGTTATACATAATCATTCTCTCCTTTTACCATTGTATTATCACAGTGAAGATTCCATACATAACAAATGAACACATCTCACTGTCAATACATGTAATATAACAACGAAATGTGTTCATATTGTGTTTTAGTTGTTAATTAAATTTGAACTGATTATAAACCGACAATTTCTGATACTGCATCAGTAAGTTCTTCTAACTTCTTATCAGCATCTTCAAGACCTGTACCCTTAACACCCATATAGAACTTAATCTTAGGCTCTGTTCCTGAAGGTCTTGCACAGCACCATGCGTGGTCATTAAGCTCGAAGTAAAGTACATTAGACTCTGGAAGACCTGTTGGTTTCTTCTCTCCTGTAGCAATGACTGTACACTCATCTTTCTTATAATCCCTGAACTCTACAACATCCCATGCCCCGAACTTCTTAGGTGGATTATTTCTTAAATCATCCATCATCTTAGCAATCTGGACAGCACCTTCCGCACCCTTCATAGTTACAGCCTTCTGTCCTTCCTTGAAGTAACCATACTTATCAAAGATGTTAATCATCTGATCCCATAAAGTAATGCCCTTAGACTTATAGTAAGCTGCTGCTTCACATAATGCCATAACAGCTACGATGGCATCCTTATCTCTTGCATGAGTTCCAACTAAGCAGCCGTAACTCTCTTCAAAACCGAATTCATATTCGTATGTATTATTCTGCTCAAAGAACTTAATCTGCTCACCAATATACTTGAATCCTGTAAGAACTTCAATAAGCTTTAAGTTATATTCCTTAGCAATAAGGTCAGCTAAGTTAGTAGATACAATAGTCTTTACAAATGCACCATTCTCATGAAGAAGTCCCTTCTCCTTTCTCTGTGAAAGAAGGTATTCAGCAATAAGCATACCAGACATATTACCTGTGAATGACTTGTACTCACCTGACTTAGTATCCTTAGAATATACTCCAAGTCTGTCTGCATCAGGGTCAGTTGCAAGAATAATATCCGCATCAACTTCCTTAGCAAGTCTTAATGCATATGTGAATGCCTTAGGATCTTCCGGATTAGGGTACTCAAGTGTTGTAAAGTTAGGATCTGGTTTCTCCTGTTCTGGAACAACATATACATTCTTGAAACCTAACTCTCTTAAAATTCTTCTTACAGGAACATTACCTGTACCATTGAATGGAGAATATACAATCTTAATATCATCAGCAACCTGCTTAATAATATCTCCGTTAAGGCTCTGCTTCTTTAATGCTGCAATAAATGCATCATCCATATCATATCCGATAATATTATAAAGGCCTCTTACTCGTGCCTCTTCTTCATCAATAGTCTTAACATCATTAAAGTCTGTAACCGCCTTAACTTCGTTAATAATCTGTGTATCCTTAGGTGCTGTTATCTGGCATCCGTCATCCCAGTATACCTTATATCCATTGTATTCTGGTGGATTATGGCTTGCTGTAACCATTATACCTGCTGTGCAGTGAAGTTCTCTTACAGCAAAAGAAAGTTCTGGAGTTGGTCTTAATGATGGGAAAATATACACCTTAATACCATTAGCAGCAAGACAAAGAGCCGCTTCCTGTGCAAATTCTCTTGACATTCTTCTGTTATCATGAGAAATTGCAACACCCTTATCCTGTGTTCCCTCTTTGATAATAAAGTTAGCAAGACCCTGTGTTGCTTTTCTTACAATGTACACATTCATTCTGTTAGTACCATTGCCGATTACACCTCTAAGTCCTCCTGTTCCGAACTCAAGATCCTTGTAGAATCTGTCTTCAATCTCTTTCTCATCTCCTGCGATTGATTTGAGTTCTGCGCGTGTAGCTTCATCAAAATATTCATTCTCACACCACGCTTTGTAAGTATCCATATAACCCATACCCTTTACCTCTTTTCTTTATATATTAGTCCTGTAAAGCTTTTCTAAAGCTCTCAGAAACTGCTTTCAATGCCTCTTCTTCATCTGGTCCTTCAGCCATAAGCGTAATCTCATCGCCGCAGCCGACGCCTGATGCAAGAATTGATATAACACTCTTTGCATTAACAGTCTTATTCCCAAATGTAAATGTTATATGTGAATCAAATTTGACAGCAGTGTCACACATTGCTCCTGCTGGTCGAAGATGTATTCCCAATGCACTTCCAACTAGTATCTTCTCACTTACCATATGAATCACCTCTCAATTATTAGTTGTTGCTGATGTTGTCTCTTGTGTCGGTCTGGTAGTTTCCTCCGTGTTATCCCTGAACAATACATTAACTGAAGGTGTACTCTTCAATGTAACGCCATCGGGAAGCTTTACAGACACTGTGATGCTTCTTGTTCCTGAAGATGTATATGTCGACAAATCTGCTGTCACAGTAATTCCTGACGCATCAAGTGCTGCAAGTGCTGCTTCTGAACCTTCCACATCAATTGAAAATGTTCTATCCTCAAAACTGTAACTCATACCAGTTTCAAGTCCACTAACCTTAATATTAGATGTATCAAGAGTTATTGTCTTATTAATCGTAGTATCTATCTTAACATTAACCTCTATTCTCTGATTGTCAAGAATAGAAAGTGACTTATCAATATAATCTGTCAGAACAAACTTAAACACCTTACTCTCCGTAAGTCCATCGACATTAATATTACTTGCTGGAATAACAATCTTATCAAGACTGTTAAGCATATTGATATCACCATATACAACAACACTATCACGATTAAGTGTCACTCCAGAAACTCTGTATCCATCGGCAGGCTTTCCCGATGTCTTCACTTCTACACTTACCGTCTTAGTTCTTACAACCTGTGCAGTATAACCCACACTTGTCTGTGTAAGTTCAACAGACGAATCATTAATTTCATTATTATCTGAATCATACAAATGAATATCTGCTGTTCCTGTCACATCTGCAGTTGCTCCTGTCACATCAAAAGATATCCCTGCATGGTCTATATTGTCAATAACAGACGAAGGTCCTGTAGCCTTAACAGATGTTGGATTAAGCACCCTTTTTACCACTGCATAGCCATCTGCCGGTGAACCAGTAATCTCTGATACAACATTTACTGTCTTCGTATCCCTGTTTTCTATGCTTAATCTTACAGCAGATGTTTTAGGTGTAGCTTCAACATTATTAAGAACCTGTCCATCTTTAACCACTGATACATGAATATCAACATAATCAGCAAATGCGCTTATCTTACTAAGATCCGCAGTTGCAACAATATCACTTGCTTTGATATTAGTAACAATACTCTTTGGACCGCTTACATATACTGATATCTTGCCACCCTCTACAATCTCATAACTGTAATTCTTATCAGTCAGACTCTCGGTATTAATAAGCTGTACTGTCACATTACTGAATGTATAACTCGTGGTTGGGTCATATACATTAACTATAACCGTCCACAAAACGACTGCAAATATAGCCGACAGAATCTTAAGACTCAGGTTCTTAAACATCTTTTCCTTCATGCTTTAACCTTCCTCTCCATATCTTGAACGACTTCACATCAATAGTTCTTCTGCGAAGATATTCCAGCTTGTTTCTAAGAGAATCCGCATCAATATCATGAATAAGTTCTCCACCAACAGCCACTGAAACCCTACCGGTTTCTTCAGATACTATAATAGTCATACTATCTGTCACTTCACTGATACCAACACCTGCTCTGTGCCTTGTACCAAGAGCCTTATTAAGATTGCTATTATCCGAAAGAGGAAGATAACATGTTGCAGCAACAATCCTGTCTCCCCTTATAATAACAGCACCATCGTGAAGCGGCGTATTATGCTCAAATATATTGATAAGCAGCTGGCTTGTAACCAGGCCATCAACAGCAATTCCTGTTTTCTCATATTCTTCCAGAACCATATCCTGTTCAATAACTATAAGTGCTCCTGTATAAGCAGCTCCCATATCAAAGCATGCCCTTACTATCTCTTCAGCAGTCTTACTGCTAAATCTTTCACCCTTTTCTCTTCCATCATTAAACCTGAAAAGTCCAAACAGAATCTTCTTTCGTCCAAGCTGCTCTAATGCTCTTCTTAGCTCTGGCTGGAATATGATAACAAGTGCAATAATACCAACACTGATTGTCTTACCTGCAATCCACAGAATAGTCTTAAGATTAAGAATATATGCAATCAGTGCAAATATAACGACAATAATAATTCCCTTAAGCAATACCCATGCCTTGGTATTCTTAATCCATACCATGACATTATATATAACAAAAGCAATAATCACAATCTCAATAATATCGGTCCATGTTATACGCGGAATATATAATTTAACAAGATAATCTCTTATGAAATTATTCACTGTATTATCGCCTCCGTTCTTCTTATAATCTCCTACATAAAACTAGCAAAATGTATTCTGATAATTACTTATCATCATCGTAGAATAAAATATCATCATCTTCTTCGTTAGATACAGCATATCCATTATCTTTAACTGAATCACCTGCTCTCATCTGTCTGATATCAGATGTCTTCTTTGTCTTTTTAGCATTAATATGCTTAATTCTTACATCAGCATTTGCAACATTAATCTTTGGTACAGCCTTTACATAATAATAATATTCATCATCCTCATACTGTACATACTCTGTTCTCTTATAATCAAGTGCAAAGAAAACAATATTGCAGATATATGCAGCTGCAACTCCAAGTATAACTCCAGTAATTATAAGAGCAATATTAAAATCTGATTTCAAGGCTATCTGTCCAACAACAAGAATAAGGAACTGTGCTATACTTCCCACAATAATAGCTATCTTCCATGAATGATCGATTTTCTGTCTTCTGATAATGTATACAACGATAATAGTAACTGCAACTGCTATAATAAGCACCAGCATCTGTCTGTTCTTTAAAAGACTTTCTATAAGATAAGATATCTGTTTCATACTCTCCGACAAAGAATCATCAGAAATAGCAGCCTCATAATCACTTGCAGTTCTTATTATATAGTACATAATAATGCCAAAGCTCACCGGAATAACTGCCGCTACTGACGAACACAGACCAACTGCTACCGGAAGTGCAAATGGTATCTTCATCCAGCAGAACATGGCTGTGATAATAAGTATATAAGCTGTTTTAGGTGCAAATCTGAAATACAGAAGATACATCAGAAGCATTATACACAATACCAGAAATGCAAATTCTGGAGCTATTACATACAGCTGTATAAGAATAAACGCTGAAAGAACTATCAGTGTAAACCCACCTGGAAGAAATGCACATATAACAGAAAGTAACAGTGCAAACACCGGATTCTTTAACTTGTCCATGTAACCAATGCTTGTATTAATCATAATAAAACATATCAATGCAATAATAAACTTTGATGCTGGTACTATATATGTATTATACCTGTTGTAAAATTTCTTAAAACCTTCCTTTAATTCCAATAAAAACGCCATCTATGCCTCCAAATAATTATTTCTTCTTCTGCCCTGTATAGAATCTTTCCAGCTTATTAAGCCTTGAAAAATACTTCTTGATACCTTTTCTGGTATTCTCATACCTGAAATAATATACAAACCCGGCAATTATACAGAATACAATAAGCATAAGTACATAATACAATGCAAACTTCTTAGCAAGTCCTATATAATCCAGATTATTGATATCTCTTATCATTCCTTCTGCGTTACACAGGAAATACATCGCCAGAAGAATTACTCCTGCAAATGTAGTGGCAATCACTGTCTTTAATACTCCAAAAGCGATATAATCGCCCTTAAAATACTTGGCAGTTTTCAACATGCTTTTTCCTTCATTCTTCTCATATATTGCCATCTTGGTCATCATTTTGATTTTATTCTCATTAAGCAATTTATTCACCTCATTAAACAAGTTTAACCTGCATATGTTTAAATATAACATATTTTTACCTGATTGTATATTATATTCCTTGTTTTCGCAGATTATATCTGTTTTTCTTTTTTTATATAATATAACACAATCCCTCTGTTATAAAAAGAAAAAAGAGTGAAAGACATAAAAACTTCCACTCTTAATCATTCTAGAATTCGATGCGTATCTGTGTCCCCTTGTCAACTTCACTTTCTAAATATATTCTTGCATCATGAAGCTCTACAATATGCTTTACAATAGCAAGGCCAAGCCCTGTTCCACCAGTTTCCTTTGAACGGCTCTTATCAACTCTGTAAAATCTTTCAAATACCCTGTCCTGCTGATCCTTAGGAATTCCTATTCCATCATCAGTCACTTCTAACCTTGGCTTGCCATCTACCATTCCCGCAAACACTTCTACATGTCCGCCTTCTTTATTATATCTTATTGCATTCTGTACAAGATTATCAATAAGCTCCCTTATCATATCCTTATTGCCACGAATCATGCAGGCTGAACCTCTATACGAAAAACGTATTCCCTGTTTCTGTGCATTAACCTGCAGAGACTCTGCACAATCCTTAACAAACTCATACAAATCAAAATTCTCATACTGCCTTGGCATTTCGCTGTGGTCTAATTCTGAAAGCCTTATAATATCATTAATTAATGATAATAATCTTTCTGAATTACGCTTAATCTCATGTGCAAAATGTATCCCCTGTTCATGGTTTACCATCTCATTCTCGATAAGCTCGGCATAGCCTGAAATTGCGGTAAGAGGAGTCTTTAGTTCATGTGATACATTTGCAGTAAAATCCTGTCTGCTTCTTGCAGCAGCAAGAATATTCTCATGCTGTGTCCTGATTTTCTCTGCAAAAGGTGCTATTTCTTTATATACAGGCTTCTCCTGTACGGAATCTATATTCTTAGCCATTCTCTCAATAGGCTCAATAAGTGTCCTTGTAAGTAATTGTGAAAGAACGATACACACTACTATAATTACTGCGAGTATTCCTGTTACCGCCGGAAACACATTGCCAAACACACTTAATAAACTGCTTGCATCACAGGATACTCTTATAACAGTCCCATCCTTCTGTTTTAAAGCATAATAAAATGTGTTCATATCCATCGTGTCAGAATTTCTTACGCACTGGCCATGTCCGGTATGAAATGCATCCTGCACCTCAGGTCTGTCTTTGTGATTAGGCATTACATTAATATCATTGTCATTATCAAAAAGCACCACGCCATCCGAATCTATCCATGTAACCCTGAGATTATTAATTGGAAGCTTTACATCTGCATATTGTGATGACTTCTCAAAAACTCCGGTTTCCATGAGTACTTCTGCATTAGTTCTCAGTCCGGCCTGGACCTGTTTCTTAAACAGCCCATAATATATAAAAGTTATTCCGATAGCTGTAGCAAGAACTGCTATAACTGCTATTCCAATAAGCCTTAAATTAATCTTCTGCTTCATATATTCACCCTGTTCTGTCTGTTAATTATATCAGGCTACTCAATAACATATCCTACATTACGCACAGTTCTTATACGCGAGCCTGCATCACCTAACTTCTGTCTTAAAGTCTTAATATGCATATCCACAGTTCTTGACTCGCCTTCAAATTCTGTTCCCCATACCTTAAGTACAATAGAATCTCTTGAAAGCACTATATTTTTGTTAGCCATAAGATATCTTAACAATTCATATTCTTTAAATGTAAGTTCAACCTGCTTTCCTGAGACCGTAACCGCATGCCTTTCATGATTAAGTTCAATCTCTCCTACATCAAGCACGCCTGCCTCATCTGTTTCTGTTCTTCTAAGAAGTGCTTTAACTCTTGTAATAAGCTCCATTACAGAAAACGGCTTCTTAATATAATCGTCAGCACCATCCTCAAGTCCCTTTATCATATCAAGCTCTGTAGACTTTGCTGTTACCATAATAACAGGCAGTCTCTTAGTTGCAGAATTCAGTCTTAACTTCTTAATGATGTCATAACCACTTTCATCAGGAAGCATCACATCAAGTAATACGAGGTCTGGAAGAATCTCATCAAGCTTCTTAAAAAAATCTTTGGAACTTCCAAATGCACCTACCATATGTCCGCTGTTCTTAAGTGCAATTGTCTCTATTTCCCTTATGCTTTCATCATCCTCAACTATGTATATAAGAGCCATATTCCCATCTCCTGTTCTAGTCAGCTTTCTTTAATTCCGGAAGCTGATACTGTTTATAATAATCTCTGCATTCTTTTGCAAACTGAGGATTATCCTCATTTGTAAGATGCTCCAGATATCCATGTGTTTCAAAACCATTATCTCTTACTTCAATCATACACACAGCAATATTAGAGCAATGGTCTGATACTCTCTCAAAATTCGTCATAATATCTTCGAGTATAAGTCCTGTTTCAATTGTACATCTGCCTTTTCTTAATCTGTTGATATGACGCTGCTTAATTTCTAAGTTCAGACCGTCAATAACCTGTTCTAACGGCTCAATATGCTTTGCCGCTTCAATATCCTGATTTTCGAAAACCTGTACTGTGTTACCAACTATATCATGTACCGCTTTTGCAAATGTTTCAAGTTCTTTTCTTGCATTCTGTGAAAAAGATGATTCCTTGCTGTTCATCTCTTTTGCAGATTTTGCAATATTAATTGCATGGTCAGATATTCTTTCGAAATCACTCATGCAGTAAAGAAGTATTGAAAATGTATGATTGTCATGTCTTGATAAATCGCAGTTACCAACCTTTACAAGATATGAACCAAGCTTATCCTCATACTTATCGACATCTTCTTCCATCGCCACAACCTCATCATATGCAGCATCTGAATAATTATTAATAATATCAAGTGCCTTATCTAACGCCTTCTGTGACAGATGTGCCATCTTTACAGCAGTATTCCTGCATAGCTCCATCGCAACTGCCGGAGTCTCTAAGAATCTTTCATCAAGTGCTGCAAGATCTGCTGCCACACCTGTCTGAACAACTTCCTCATGTTTTCCATCAGGAATAGAAAGAGTTGCAAGCTTCACAAGCAGATTAGAAAATGGGAAAAGTATGATTACACATCCAATATTAAAGAGACTGTGAATTACTGCTATTCCTGCTGCATTTGCCGGTGTTGATAAGAATTCAAAATGAACGAACATATTCAGGCTATAAAATATAACCATAAATATAATTGTACCAATCATGTTAAAATAAAGGTGTATCATTGATGCTCTCTTGGCATTCTTCTTTGCACCTACAGAAGATATAAGCGCTGTTACACATGTACCTATATTCTGTCCCATAATAATAGGAATTGCTGTTGCATAATTAACCGCACCTGTTACACATAATGCCTGCAGTATACCAACCGATGCTGATGATGACTGTATAACTGCAGTAAGCACTGTACCTGCAAGAAGTCCGAATAACGGATTAGAAAACAGTGTAAGCATACCAGTAAACTTCTCATTGTCAGCCAGCGGTGCAACTGCGCCACTCATAGTTTCCATACCAAACATAAGAATTGCAAATCCAAGAAGAATATTACCTATATCCTTTTTCTTAGAATTATCCTTGCATGTCATAGTCATAATTATACCAATAACAGCAAGCACTGGCGAGAAGGATGATGGCTTTAAAAGATTAATCCATCCTGCTCCGCTTATACCTGTAAGTGATAACATCCATGAAGTCACTGTCGTACCAATATTGGCACCCATAATAATACCTACAGCCTGTGAAAGCTGCATAATACCCGAATTAACAAAGCCTACAACCATTACCGTAGTTGCAGATGATGACTGTATAACTGCTGTCACAGCCATACCAAGCAATACTGCCATAATTCTTTTAGAAGTAAGTTTTTCAAGTATCTGTTCTAATTTACCTCCGGACAGCTTTGCTAAAGAATCTCCCATGACATTCATTCCATATAAGAACAAAGCCAATCCGCCTGCCATCGTAAGTACACCAAAAATATTCATTTTACATAAGCTCCTTTTTGAACGACTTTTTCACACATCATGTGTATTCTAAATGAGCATTGTAAAATGTATTATGTGCATTATGTAAAATCTATGTAAAATTTTCAACTATGTTCTTTATGCGGTCTAAATCTATAGGTTTTGCAAGATGTGCATCCATTCCATTCTCGAAAGCTTCACGCACATCACTGGCAAATGCATTGGCAGTCATAGCAACAATCGGTATATCCTTTGCATCCGGATGTTTTGTCTTTCTTATTATTCTTGTCGCCTCATAGCCATCCATATTAGGCATCTGCACATCCATGAATATCATATCATACTGACCTTTCTTGGAATGTTTAAATATATCTACTACCGCCATTCCATCTCTTGCACAGTCACATGTTGCACCCTCTTCCTTAAGAAGTTCCTTAAGCATATCTGAGTTAATGCCATTATCTTCTGCTATCAGAAAATTCTTACCTGCAAGTACATGATCTTGTTCAATCTCATGCTCTGGTATGTTATATCTGTTCCAGAGATCTTTGTTAGTATTAGTATCCGCTATTCTGAATTCCATAGTTACCTCGTAAGTTGTTCCCACCCCCTGTGTGCTGAATACCTTTATAGTTCCACCCATAAGGTCAATCAGATTCTTGGTTATTGCCATTCCAAGTCCTGTTCCCTGGACTGCATCTGTAAGACTTGTCACCTCTCTTGTAAACGGTTTGAATACATCTTTTAAATATTCTTCACTCATTCCTATTCCATTATCAGATATGATAAATTTGTATTTTGCAATCTGTGGATTGGTAACTTTTATTTCTTTTATTTCAAATGTTATGTTACCGCCTTCTCCTGTATATTTAACCGCATTAGACAATATATTAATAAGTATCTGACTGAGTCTTAATTTATCTGCAGTAATACAGCAATTCTCAATATCATCTGATTTAACAACAAATGTCTGGTTCTTCTTCTTTGCCTGTGTTCTGATTATATTGTCTGTCTCCTTTACTATGTCAGCAAGCTTCACATCACAAAGATTAAGAGTAGTTTTCCCCGACTCAATTTTACTCATATCAAGGACATCATTAATAAGGTTCAGCAGATGCTGGCTTGAAAAAACTATCTTTTCAGCATAGTTTCTGACTTTATCCGGATTATTATAATGTCTTAACATCAGCTGCGAAAATCCTACAATTGCATTCATAGGAGTTCTTATATCATGACTCATATTAGACAGAAACTGGCTTTTTGCACGATTTGCCGCCTCTGCTGTGTGAAGTGCATCTTCCATATGATTTCTTATCTGCTGCTCGTAAGTTCTGTCTGACAGAATTATTACAAGAACATCATCTCCATCTTTATCCATGTGATAACATCCCTGGTTAAAAAGTCTGTATTCACTTGAATCTGCTGGTTTTATCCAGTATTCATTAACCACAGATTCTCCTTTTTCCAGTTTCACAATGTCATTCCATTCAGGAACTTCTCCTCTCTTTTCCAGTTCTCCAAAACTTTTAAGGAGACCATCATATTCGTTGCTCTTTATCCCCAGAACTCTCTCTATATTTCTGCTTACATACAATTTTCTCCAGTCTCCCCATGAAAGCATAATATACACATCATCCAGATTCTTAGCCATAATTGAAAATAATATATCCTGTCTGGCAATCTCATGATTCTTCTCACTTACATATCTTTTGTAATATGTATATAGTACTACACATGCAACCATAAGAAGCAGTATACCTATCTGTACTGCCATTATAACAGTTCTATGCTGAACCGTCAGAGAGCTTGAATTGGCGACACTTATAGGAACCATTGATATAAGCCCCCAGTTATCAAATCCAATAGGAACATAAACAAGACAATACTGGTTATCATCAAGCTGGAACACCATTTCTTCTGCATCTGATTTTTTTACACTTTCTATAAAACCATCCAGTGACTTACCGGATATATCTGCATTTTTCAGATGATAAAATATATTACCTCCTATATCCATGCTGCCTTCAGACTTTAATACAATATCACCATTATCATATATTACATAACTGCTTGTGTCCTTTGAAAATGCCTTAACACCCAGCTCTTTATTAATAGCTTCTGTATTGTATGAAACCGCTATTGAACTGTATTTAAAGCCATTAACATCTGCCGGCTGGACAGGAATCGCAAAAAACATCACCTCATCACTTCCTGGAAGCGAGCCGTCCACTACAACATTTTTTCTGTCTATCACAAGACTTTTCCATGTATTTCCAAGTTCAAGATACCCCTTTTTACCTGACGATGACAAATAATTACAGGCATCATCTATAAAATAAAATTCTGTGTAATGCCATTCATTCTTCCATTCAGTAAGAAAATTACTGATACTGTCTATATCTTCACCAGCCTCATCTATATAATCACCTGTCATTCCAAGCAGTTTCCACTGCTGCCCGGTTATCTGCATGAATTTTTCACTGACCTGTGTATACACTTCATTAAGATTCTTCGAGCTTGTCTCATACAGTTCTCTTTTGACCGTAATGGAATACTTAAGCATTATTACGCCCACACACACAAATACAACTATTGCCACACCTACTGCTGCAAAGAAATATTTGCTATACTCATTCTTCTTCAATTGACCAGTTTCCTTTCCCAAGATAATCAGCTCTTCTGTATATAAACTTCTGGTGCAGCCAGTCTGCCTCCATCAGCAAAATACTGTATCCATTGCTTGGCTACATTTGTTGTATGAGCTATATATCCGTCATATTTTTCGCCTTCTTTAATGTCTGCCTCAGCCTTATACATATGCACTCCGTCATGCTCTGACATATCATAATTATATGCACATTCCAACAAAGTATGACCAGAAACGTCAACATAACAGAAAGAATATATTTTTTCGTCTTCTACTGACTTTCCATCTGTCAGAATATCCTCAAGATGCATATTACCCTTATCGTCTCTTGATATCTTCATTGTAAATCCGCTTGATGCCGGCAGCGTATCCCATGATATCGGGTCGTCATCCCGTCCACAGCCTTCCACAAGGCACCGCACAACATCTTTAATCTCAGCACCTGTTGCATTCTTCGTATAAAACTTCACTCCTCCACCCATTAGAAGTGCCTGTAATTGTGCTGCTGTATAACTTCCCTTATAGATGTCTCCGGCATTCATGGCAGCAGGTGCAATCAGCATATCCACATTACATATTTCCCGGAGTGTATTAACTCTCACTGAAAATGCCTCACTTCCTGTATCTGATACCCGCCACTGATATTCCCTGTCAAATGTGGTAATAACCGGGGATTTTTCTTTTACCGCATTGTAGTTATTATTAAACACTTCCACTGCCTGCGTGACATTCACATCTCCAGCCAGTATTTTCTGTACTGCTGCACAGCTTGCACGGCATATACTGTCATTCCTTATATATGTATACATATGATTACTTTCAATATAGGGAATCAGGTTCGAAAATATGTCCTGCACATCTACATTTACATCTTTATTATACACAACAACTGACTGTATCCTGTCTGCCATTGCATTCATTACTTCACTGCCAAACATATATCTTACTATATCCAGCGCCAGCTCCTCTTTTTCCCCTGCTCCTTTTAATTTTGCATTCATAGCTATTGAATATCCGGGTGTACTGAAATACCAGTTATCATTATCTGTCTCCCCAAAATATGGCAGAAGAATGAGATTATTCATTCCCTCATCCTGATACTCCGCAATATTAGTACTCTGACGTATCATTGCAATCTTCCCGGATACAAAATCCTGGAATATATTTGAATATTCCCTTTTTATGTCATCTGCCTGTGCATCAGTATCCTTCAAAACCTGTTCGAGTCTCGAGAATAACTTCACACCCAGCTCATCCGGCATGTAATCTATTTTTCCATCCATTGCTTCATAACGCCAGATGCGCCCTTCTGTACTCTGTAACAATGGAATAGACCACGCCTGTAACATATATGAATCTGTATAATCATATTTATAATCTGTTGCAAACCCTCTTATCCCATATTCGCTGAATTTATTACATGCTTCAACAAATGTTTCATAATCATGAGGCAGTTCTATTCCATATTCCTCAAAAAGTGCTGTATTGGCAAGTATCCCCTCCACGCTCGCAGCACCAGGAAGCCAGTTCACAGAACCATCTTCATTGGTAAATCCATCAAGATATACCTTATAAAACATGTTTGTAATATCTGTCCATGAAAAATCATACAGATAATCCCTGGGATTAATATCATTGTTATCATCCATCGAAGATGTCTGTGTCCACGATGATGCATCTATTATTATATCCGCAAGATCATCATTAATCGCTGCATCATTAAGATACTGTGCACCTCCCCTGCTTATGACAAAATCAAATTCAACATCCGAAAAATGTTCTTTCAACATTTTTCCTACACTTGCAAGCCAGTAATCCTGGTCAAGCTGTACAACTATTCTCTGTTTTTCTTCTCTACTGTTTCTTAATGGCATACTACATGACAACAATATACTTTCAAATAATATCGTTACCAGTAAAACACATATTATCCGTTTCATTCTATCCTCCAAAAAAGACTTTACCCCTGTGTTATTCATAAATAATACAACGTGTGTATGTCGAATTATGTCGAACATGAGGAGAAATCAATAAAAAACCTGCATGGAATGCACTATTTGCAGCCATACAGGTCTTTTTATATTTACAGTATACACATGTATTTTATATTGTTTTAACACATATCCGGCTTGTTCCATAGGTTAAGTTTCGTTCCGAGACCCATTTTCACAGCATTTTCATAACATACCTTACCCCAGGCAACATCTTCTACAGGCATTCCTCCAACAGAATATATAATTATCTGATCATCGCTGTCTCTTCCTGATGCATTACCAAGCAATATATCTCCCATATCAGTAATATCACTTTTACTTATAATTCCATCATGGCACATATCTGTAAACTTTGCGCCAATTATGTTGATTGAACCAAATGTTGGATATGGATATTCCTCTGCCCATGCCTCGTAAAGCTTTATATTATCAACTACCATCTTGCATTTCTCTTTGAGGAAATCTGTCTCCATATCAAATGCACTTGGAGCAACAATAAGCGCTCCCGGCTTTATCCATTCACCTTTGACATATGCATATTTTGACGGATCTGTTCCTGCTGTAGCTGCAAATGATATAACATCACTGTCTCTTACCAGAGTTTCTATATCATCTACCACTGTTACAGTTGTAAGCTGTGGATATGTAGCTTTGACATATTCAAGGAAACTGTCTAATGATTTCTTTCCTCTTCCTTTTACCTTAAGTGTATCAAGCTCTGGGCATGTTGCCATAAATGCATCAAGGCTTGTTTTTCCCATTACACCGGGACCATATATCGCTCCTGTCTTAGCACCCTTTGGTGCAAGATGTCTTAAACCTACTCCCGGAATTGCACCCGTCCTGTAAGCGCTCAGAAGATTACCACTCATCAGACACACCGGTGCGCCGGTTGTCTTGTCATTAAGCATAACCATAAGTATTGACCTTGGCAGACCTATTTCCTTATTAGCCGTATTAGAACCATACCATTTCATACCAGCCATATCAAATGGTCCTCCTATATATGCCGGCATTGCCATAAATCTTCTATCTTCTCCTACGTTCTTTGGCATATTCGGAAAAGGCGATTCATTCGGGAATGTTACCATACAGCCATGAGAATTATGGTTTTCACCTCCCATTACGAAATCGCCCTTTGTAAGACATTTAAGAACGTCTTCCATTGTGTCTATGCATTTAGGCATATTCTTTACGCCAGCCTTTATCATTTCCTGTTCATTAAGATATAAAAAATCAACTTCCGGATACATAATAATTCCTCCTCTATAATCCGCAGCCTATGACTGCTTCCATCATTATCTCCACAAACTGTGTCGGTCTGTTAAGTGCAGGTGTTCCAACCACTGTACATAAAGGTCTGATATCATGAAATATCTCTGAATATGCCCTTGATATATCTGCACACATTTTCATATCTACAGCAAACACATCTACTTTAATAACATCTCCAACAGCTGCACCAGCCTGTTCAATAAGCTTTACCTGCTTCTCAAGTACATATCTGGTCTGCTCATAGGCATTTTCCCCATACACTGTACCATCCGGCTGTACCGACGTTGTTCCACCAACATATATATGGTCACCAACCTTTACCATTCTGCTGTATCCTACTTTTTCTTCTAATGGAGCTCCTGATGAATAATTTACTCTCTTCTCTGCCATTTAGTTTACCTCTCCTTCTGCACCTGCAAGTGCCTTTTCTTCATTTTCCTTCTTTACAAGTTCATTGAACTTGACAGAAGCATCATTTATCACTTCAACCGGTACCGGCTGGAATGGGCTTGCTTTCATAACTCCACATACCCAGATTATTGAATAAACTACAAGTCCGGCAAATAAAACTCCACACAACTCAAATATCTTAATTCTGGTTTCTCCTGTTGATATATTCCATATCATGTATACATTTCCAAGAATACCTATTATCTGAGGTATTCCGCCTAATGTAAGCCACTTCTTCCTTGGATATTCAGGATTTCTTTTTCTGAGTATAAGCACTGTTACATGTACAAGGCAGTATGTTAATAACCAGAAGCATGAACCTGACAATAACAGAAAACTTACACCCTCTGTTGCTCCAAGTCCTGAAGCAATTATTCCTGCAACGAATACAAATAACACTACAAGTCCGACCCATGCTGCACCTCTCTTGTTTGTCTTAGCAAATACTGATGGCATCATGCCTTCCTCGCCCATACCCTGTACAATTCTTGAAACAGAGGCATATACTGTATTAATTGTCGAAGCTGCTGCAAGTATGGTTATAATTCCCATCCATATACGTCCTGCATTGCCTAAAAGGTTAGTAGCGTATGTCATATGAGGAGTACCTGCTGGGTCATTGGCAAGAATATCAAGACTTACATAGTTAGTCATTCCTATACCAAGAATGCTCTGTACAAAAAACAGTAAAACCAGACCTATTGTCATAGAAAGAAGTACATCTCTTCTTGGATTCTTCAGATCCTTTGCTACCGGAATAATAAACTCAACACCTATAAACAGCCAGAATGCAAGTGCGGCATATGAGCAAAGTCCCTTAAATTCGCCTATCTGTTCAAATGTTGGTGCATTTGATGCATAATCAACAACATTTGAGCTTATTCCAAATTTACATACACCTATTAATCCGATAAGAACCATTGAACCAATAAGCAGGAATACTACTATGTTCTGTACCTTTGAAAATATATCTACACCAAAAAGATTAATCACGAGAAATAATGCCATTATTGCAATTGATATTATCCTGTTATCTACATGTGGCAGAAACAGACCTTTTAAAACAAGTCCGCAAAGTGTAATCTCTGCTGTCATACTTAATATTTCTGTAATTACATAGGCTGACAGATTACCAATTAATGATGGAAGTGGTCCCATACCAGCCAGAAGATACTGTCCTGTACCTCCCTGAACTCTTGGCATAAGTCCATTCAGTTCTGCAAATGATATTCCAATAAACCAGTTCAGTACCATTACTGCAAATAGCGGAATGATAAACCATCGGCCTATCGAACCCATTCCTGTTCCTAAAGAAACAAGACAGCTTGTGGCAACAATAAGTCCTACGCATATTGCCACGCCACTTCCTAATCCCAACTTTTTCTTCATAAAACCAGCTCCCTTCCTTTTTGCATGATTAATTATTAACAAAATAAACAATAAAGGCGCCGCACACCAGATGTACGACGCCTTTGTCTTTGATTTATTAAGTTTATGATATGGATACTACAGTGTTTTGACATGGTTGTATTGTAAAAAAAAGAACTATAATGTATTATTTCTTAATAAATAATCAGAATATTACTATAATCCAAGACATACAGGAGGGCTTATGTGTACAGCAGCTACTTATAAAACTAAAGATTTCTATATGGGTAGAACACTAGATTATGAATTTTCTTATGGTGATGAGGTGACTGTCACACCTAGAAATTATCCTATTAATTTCAGATTTATGGGTGTCAGGAATAACCACTATGCGATGATTGGAATGGCTCATGTGGCTGACGATTATCCTTTATATTATGAAGCATTTAACGAAAAAGGGCTTGGCATGGCCGGTCTTAACTTCGTTGGCAATGCAGCTTACAACGAACCAGACCTAAGCGGTCTTAACAGAGAGAGTAATGTTGAAAATGTTGCCGTATTCGAATTCATTCCATGGATATTATCACAGTGTGCGACAGTTGATGAAGCCAAAGAAAACTTGCAGTTTATTAATCTTACCAACACTCAGTTTAATGATATGTTTCCATGTGCTAATCTTCACTGGATTATTGCCGACAAGGAAAGCTGCATAACTGTTGAATCCATGTCAGACGGACTCCATATATATGACAATCCTGTTGGGGTGCTTACTAATAATCCGCCATTTAACATACAGATGTTTAATCTTAATAATTATATGGGATTATCTGCAAGACAGCCTGAAAGCAATTTCTCGGACAGGCTTGAATTCAACAGATACAGCCGTGGTATGGGTGCTATCGGACTTCCTGGGGACTTATCATCTCAGTCCAGATTCGTAAAGGTGGCTTTTACTAAGATGAATTCTGTTTCAGGTGACGATGAGAAATCAAGCGTAAGCCAGTTCTTTCACATATTAGGCAGCGTAGACCAGCAGCGTGGCTGCTGCCAGCTAGACGATGACAAATACGAGATAACAATATATACCTGCTGCTGCAATACAACTAAAGGCATATATTATTACACATCATATGACAATCATCAGATATGTGCTGTTGATATGCATAAGGAGAACCTTGACGATGATAAGCTGGTTCGATATCCACTTATTACTGATGGCGAGATAAGGGCTGTTAATTAAGTAAACATTCAATCCTCTCCTTGCCAACTTTCCAGAATATGTTATTATAGGATAGATTATTACAAGTGCTTTATGCACAGAAAGAGGAATATATGTTAGTTTATGACGCTAATGCCAATTCTGGCAGCACTGCCGGTTTTGAGTGTACCTATACAACTTTTAAATCTGACAACCCTGTAGCTTCACCTGAGAATCCTATTCTTGTTCTTGATAATGCAGAAAAGCAGTGGGATGAGACTTCATTTGGATTATTTACTAATCCTTATAAGAAGACAGCATTTGATTTCCAGATTGATGGTGAATCTTTCACAAGTAACATCTTAAAGATTGATTCAAGATTTACAAGCCTTATCAAATGGCTTGGCGAAAACAGAGTTAAAGTAAAGCTTACAGGTGCTAACTCTTCTGAAGGATATAATGTATACAAGATTCAGGAGGTTGCATTTGGTAATGGTAACAAGTTATCCGCTGAAGATGGTTTTCTTCAGTTTATGATTGAGAGATTATTAGAGAGCAGTGCCATTGCAGAAGAAAATAGTGAAGAACCTGACGAATCTGCTGATGATATGAAGCTTACAAGCCTCACAAGTATCTCAGATTTCCTTAACTGTGCTGGAAGCACACTTCCTGAGAATATACGTTTATGGGCAAGACGTAATCTTGTTGTTGCCCGTTCAAGCGAGGTAACTCCTGAAGAGAAAAGACATGCGCAGAGAGCACTTTCTATTATGCTTAATATTAAGTGGAAGAGCAATTATTTCGAATCAATTGACCCTGTTGAAGCAAGAAGAATTCTTGACGAAGAGCTTTTCGGTATGGAAAGCGTTAAGCAGAGAATTATTGAGACTGTTATTCAGATTAACAGAACTCACACTCTTCCTGCATATGGTATCCTTCTTGTAGGTCCTGCCGGAACAGGTAAATCACAGATTGCCTACCTTGTTGCCAAGATTCTTAAGATGCCTTGGACAACTCTTGATATGAGTTCAATTAATGATGCTGAACAGCTTACAGGTAGCTCAAGAATATACTCTAATGCCAAGCCTGGTATTATTATGGAATCATTTAACATGGCTGGTGAATCTAATCTTGTATTCATCATCAACGAGCTTGATAAGGCTACTTCAAGCAATGGTAATGCCAACCCTGCTGATGTACTCCTTACACTCCTTGATAACCTTGGATTCACAGACAATTATATGGAGTGTCTGATTCCAACCTCAGGCGTATATCCTATTGCAACAGCTAATGATAAGGATAAGATAAGCGCACCGCTTCTTTCAAGATTTGCAGTAATTGATATTCCTGATTACACAAGAGAAGAAAAGAAGACAATATTCCTTAAATATTCACTCCCTAAGGTTCTTAAAAGAATCGGACTTCACGAGGATGAGTGCTTAGTGCTTGATGACGGACTTGAAGCCGTTCTTGATTACTGCAAAGATACCACAGGTATCAGAGATCTTGAACAGGCCGCCGAACACCTTGCCGCACACGCTTTATACCTGATTGAAGTAGAGCATGCAACAAGCATTTCTTATAATGCTGATATGGTTAAATCAATTTTCAGATAAAAAATCATAAAAGCGGAGAGACTTCTTAGTCTCTCCGCTTTTCTTTTTGTCATATTCCGACAGAGCCAGCTACAGCTGCTTCTTATGCAGCTCCCTGAGTCCATCTATTTCATCGCACAATTCCCTGCTTGAGCAAGTTGAGCAATCCATTGTCAGACCGTTAAATATGTGATTCAGCGAATCTGTTATCTGTTCACATCTGTGTGCTTCACTTTTTAAAAATGTGTAATCAATCTTCTGGTCTGTAACAAAATATATGCTTACAGCCTCAACTTCAGGACGCTTCCTGTAGACATTGATAAGTCCCTGCCCTACTGCTGCAAAGTTAATTCCCCGCAAAACCGCTTCCTTACTTACTCTCACTGGTTCTCTTTCCCTGACAGCTGATATTCTCATCATATATCCTTTAGGAAATGCATGGTATCTTACATAATCAGTCGCTCTCATTGATGCATACAGTGCATTATCATCATGATTCTTAATATATTCTCTGTCCAGCCTGATTACAGTAATTCTTGCATATGAGATATCATTCTTAATATCACACAGGTCATTCCCCACCAGATACACTGCATCCTCCGGCACAAGCTCTTTATCCTGTGTAAATGCAATGGCACTCACTGCCTGACTGCTTCCACCACCAAGCTCATAAGCCGTCTCGCTTTTAAGGATAAGATTCTCCTTCTCAGCCATCTCCCATTCTTTCTGTAATGGAAGTCTCTTTGCTCCATGGCTTTCAAGCATTGATATAAGCTTTCTTATCTCACCATCATATATATCCATCGGCTGTTTCTGCCCTTCCTGTTATTCTTTCTGTGTATCCTGTTCTTTCTTTTTCTTTGCCTCACGCCTGTTCTTTGACCAGTTGTAATATGCAGTAAGCGGCTTGATTAAAGCTGCTGCAAATTTCATATCCAGATTAAAGAAATATATAACAAGAGTCAGAAGAAACAATGCAACAAGCACGATTGCTATAATAGCCAGCACCTTTAATACTATCATACATTACTTCCCTTCTGTCTTGCATATTCCGCAGCACCTAATGCTCCCATAAGCTGTGGGTCTGTCGGAAGGTCAACTACATTAATCTTAAGCACCTTTTCTATTGCTTTCTTCAAGCCTTCATTCTTGGCACATCCGCCTGTAAGTGTTACGCTGTCAGCCGCACCGGCTTTCTTAGCCATGACAAAACATCTCTTGGCAACCGATAACTGTATTCCTGCCGCTATCTCCTCCATAGGCTTACCCTCACCTACTAACGAAATAACCTCGCTCTCTGCAAATACCGCGCACTGTGCTGTTATTGGAATCACATTTTTCGCTGTAAGAGACAGATTAGAAAATTCATCTAAAGACATCTCAAATGCTCTCGCCATTGATTCAAAAAATCTTCCCGTTCCTGCTGCACATTTGTCATTCATTGCAAAATTAAGTACAGTTCCATCAGTGTCAATCGCAATTCCCTTAACATCCTGACCACCGATATCAATAATCGCCTTAACCGAAGGGTCAGTCACATGAACTCCCATAGCATGACAGCTTATCTCTGATATATTCTCATCTGCAAATGGTACTTTGTTTCTTCCGTAACCCGTACCAATCAGATATGTAAGCTCCTCTGCGCTGTTTAAACCGTCAACCTGGCTTACAGCCTCGTCAAGTGCATCCTTCGCACTAAGCACAGGATTAATCCTGCTTCTCTTAGTAACCGCAGCTGCGATTTTTCCATTTTCATCTATAATTACGCATTTGGTATATGTACTTCCTGCGTCACAACCACCGAAATATTTCATTCTGCTATCCTTTCCTGCCACGTATGCAGCATACACACTTCTTACCAGCTCTTAGAATCGTCAAAATCCTCAAGTGACGGGTCAAGCGGTTCTTCCCTGAAAACAGTTCTCATGTATCTGTTAATCTCCGTTCTCATGTCTCTTCTTGTTCCATCCTCAGGACACATAAGATTGTGCGTTACCCATATTAAATGAATTCCATGTTTTCTTGCTTCTTCTTCAAATAAGCCGTGATATCCTGACATTGATTTGCAGCCCATATGAACATACATGATTACTATATCAATATTAAACATTTCGCAGAAACGCCAGAGTGCCTCTACGCCTGTCTCATAACCGCCGTTAGAACGGTTTCTCATAATCATGTTCTCATACAGATACGCAAGGTCTAACATTGCCTGATGCTTGTCCTCTGTATTGACCATCTCTGTAGACACCATACTTAACATATCCGCAATAGTTACCACACCCCAGCAGTTAAGAAGCCAGATTGGAAGTGCTGTGTAATACGCAGCCTGAACGCCCCATGTCATGGCTCTGTGGCGGTACTCCTTAGCCGCCATCTCTTTATTCTTATATGCATCAAGTGCCATCTTAGTAAGCTTCTTATCCATATCAAGGAATGCCTGATTTCTTCCACCGGCCGCCTGATATACACCATATCTGTAGAGTGCAAGCGTTACGCCCATAACCTGCGGATAATCTGTCTTGGAAATCTCCATCCACTCTAAGAATTCCTCTGTCTCTGCATTAAACCGTTTCATACTCTTAAAGAATGCATCCCAGTCGAACTTCTCGCCAGTCTGTTCCTCTATGAAATGGATTGCATTGACAACCTCTTCTGCCGCATACTCCTGCACACTTTCCTGCCTGTGTCTTATTGGCACAGCAAGCTGAAATGTAGGAATCTTAAATGACCTTGCTTCAATCCCGTTACCCATAAGGCTTCCGTCACATGTCGTATTACACTGCACGGCACAGCAGCCTATAAGCGGAAAATCATCAGCCAGTGCAACACCAAGCTCCGCCGCTGGCATAGGACAGACATCTGACGGCACACCATACTGGTGTGTAACATCAACATAATAACTTACTCCATCCTGTGACATCATCGAACTTGTATACACAGCAGGAACTTCCACTGACAACCATGTAAGGTTAGGAAAACCTCCCATCAGGGTACTCATCATATTTTCATCAAAAAGGACAATCTTGCTGTTTAGCTTCTTATCATTGCCGATAGCCGGGTCTGCCTTAAATATCTGACCAAGCATCCCGCATATATCAGTAACGATAAGTCCCAGTGCCTGATGCGCCATTCTAAGCTGAGTTCCTCTCATACCCTCGGTATGCCTGTCCATGAAATCAGGCAATGCAAGATAATTAATCATCCAGCGGTATCTGAAGAAGCCCTTCATGTTATTAGGTTTTATTATAAATGTAATTAAAGTTTTCCAGTATCCAAGCCACCTTACATAGTCATACCATGTATCTTTCAAGCCGCGCCATTCTCTTCTTCTCTTAGGCTTTTTGCCTGTATAGAATCTTCCGAGTGGCTCGCTTCCTATATTCTTAGACATATTTATAATTTCCTTCCTGCATTGATACGCTTAATCTCAAGGCTCTCAACAAATGCCTGTATTCTTGTTCTTAACTGTCCTGAAGTTCCTACAGCATAAGGTCTGTCGATTGAAAGAACCGGATAGCCGTATTTTTCTTTCATGACATGGAATGCCGAAGCTCTCTCATAGCCCCAGTAATCGCAGAATTTAATCTGCTCATATATAAGACCATCAGCCTTATACTCCTTAGCTATCGCATCAACATACTCCTGTCTCTCGATAATCTTTTCTGTATTCATGAATCTCGGACACTGTCCCCACTTCATATACTGTCTGCATATCTGTGTAAGAACATCTTCCGTATCGTTAAGAATAATCTCATCTCTTCCCGGGAGCGAACCAAAACAGAATCTGTCAGCCACAACCAGTGCGCCTGCTTCCTCAGCAAGCTTTATAAGCTCAGGGTTATCAATCTCTGAACCAACCATTACGACCCTTGCCCTGTAATTACATTTTTTATCAGGTTCACGCGTCTTAAGCTCCTCAAGTGTTTCTTCAAGCTTTTCTATAAGTGCCTCTTTCGGGCAACAGTAGGTTGCAAGACACAGAACCGCGAATTCATACCCGGTAATTCTTGGATTATCTTCTTTTCTGTAATTACCGATGCTTCTTATAAGCCTGCTTATCTTATTCTGCAATTCTACTGACTTTCTAAGTGCATCATCTGATATGTCTATTCCATATGTATTATTAAGCGGTTCAAGCACATGAAGTCTCATCTGCTTAACAAAATGTCTTAACGCCGTCTCATCATTCTTCATCGGAACATCTGAATATTCCACAAAGAATTTTTCTTTCTCTATAAGGTGCTGTCTCTCAATATTCTCTACGCACCTGTTCATCTGCGCACATGCATCCGGCGCAATTATACAGTCAAGGAAATTAAATCCACCCTCAATTGCTCTCTCTAATATTGCACGACATCCCTCACATAGCATACTGCTCATGTAATATGTACCCATCTCTATAGAACCTGTACGGGGTGCACGCAGCCTTACCGAAAAGCTGCCCGGCAGATTAATAAGCGGCTCCGGTATCTGGAAACAGACTGCTCCGATTGCAATATCACCCTTCGCCTGTGCCTGCCTTACAAGGTCGTTATTCACGTCCTCCAAAAGCTTCTCAAAATAATACAGATTAGCTAAATCCTTCACATTTGCCTCCTCTTACAATATTCCCATATTAACAAGGGCTTTCTTTGCACCCTCAACAATAATCGCATCATCAGGGAGATTGAATACATTTTCACCAAGAACATCTGCCTGTGCAAGTTTGGAATCGCTCTGTATTACTGAAAGCAGCTCAAGGCCGCCGATATCCATAAGATTCGCAACCTCCATATCTGGTATTCTGTTAGCGATAACTCCGATTCTGTCATACATTACAAGCTCATCCGCAACTTTCTTGATTGTCTGTACAACCTGACATCCCTTCTTGCTCGCGTCAGTAACGAGCAGCAGGTGTGTAACCTTCTCCATAACTCTTCTGTTAATCTGCTCTATTCCTGCTTCTCCATCAATTACAACATAATCAAACTTATCTGAAAGCATTGTAATAACTTCTTTAAGATATGAATTAATCTTGCAGTAACAACCCGCTGTCTCAGGTCTTCCTATTGCGATAAATGCATATCCATCCTGCTCAACAACTGCATCCATTATCTCGTATTTGGCTTCTCCAAGTAACTCCACAGCAGTCTTGGTATCTCCGTCTTCAACATTCTTGATTACTTCTTTTCTTATATCATCTATAGTCTTATCCACTTCAACATTAAGCACTGTAGAAAGTCCGACCGCCGGGTCAGCATCAATCGCAAGTATCTTCTTATCTGGGTGTGCCTCAACAAGAAGCTTTACAATAACTCCCGCTAAAGAAGTCTTACCGACTCCGCCTTTTCCTGCTACTGCTATAATCTGTGTTTTCTTATCCATTATTGTTCTCCTTATGTGGTTTTATTATATTGTTTAATACCCGTAATACGCATTGATTCCCGCCATCAGGCCATCCGCTATATTTTCAAGCGTCTCATCACTATGATCTGAACTTGCATTTCCAAGTTCCATATCTACAGATGGAATTGTGCTATATGACGTCTGCGTAAGATCTATTGCCATACTTCCTGAACCATGTATCTTCATACCCACATCACCAAGCCCATTAACAAGCGATGCTCCAAGTGCATTGTGCTGCTGCCAGTGTGTGGCAACCGGCTCCATATCTTTAATTGCATCCGGAACCGCAATATAGAAACAGCCTTTGTCATAACTAAGTCCGTCTCCATCCCAATGCAGCGATATATGGCAGTCCGCAACATTGTTGCATATCACAGTCCTTGCTACATTATCAAGCTGTACATCTGCACTATCCCTTACCATCAGCACATCATATCCCTGTGAAAGAAGCCTGTCCCTTAGAATCTGCGCCATTCTAAATGTAACTTCACTTTCTGGTGTTCCATCATAGAATGTCATGCCTCCTGATACAGCAGTTGCTGTTGTTGCCCCCGCCGCTGTACTTCCACCGGTACTCTTAGGTGAGCCGTCTGGATGGCACAATGTTCTCACTGATGAACCACCTGCCGTCCCATGCCCTGCATTGACACCAACTATAATGTTCTTTCTTTCACCTGCTGCTTTATATAGAACAGCATAACCATCGCTTATCGCCGAATGGTCTGCATATTCCCATGTTGTATTCATATAAATGTGTTCCATATCTTCATATACCGGAACTCCTGTATATGGCTCTCTTGCTGCTATATATGGATTGCTTGTTTCTTCCTGACTGTCCTCTTCACTGGATGCTTGTCCAGAATCTTCTGCTTCTGTATCTGTTATCTCTGCATCTGTTGTCTCTGTATCAGTATTATCTTCACTTCGAGAATTCATCTGTGAATCTTTCTCTGATTCCGATATCTGGCTTAAAGTTTCTGTAATGTCCGATTTATTCAATCCTGCTTTATCAGAATGTCTGTTGCCACACCCCACCAGTATAACGGCTGATAATACAGTTAACATCATGCTTACTGAGATGATTCTTGTCACTTTACTCATCTATATCCTCCGGCCATACAGAACCTTCTTCAAGCCCGCTGTCTACAAGCCACTTATCTTCTACATATACATACATCTTCTGCCCACTCTCATTAACAAGTGTAACAGAAACCTTAGGTGACTGACCTTCTGCCAGCTCTTCACACCCATAATCCCCATCAAATATCTGTTTTATCTTCCACATAATAATCTCCGTTTCTGATAATTATTTTTTATTATAAAACATTTGGGTAAAATATGCTATACAGTTATAATCTACATAAAAATAGTTTGGTATCTTCGATATATGACAGATACCAAACTATTTTAATCACATCTTCATCCCATACTTATCCAGATTAACCCTGCCGTTAACGACCTCGATTCCATCTGCCATAAGCAGCTCTGCCTGCTTTCCAGCTCCGCCAAATGCGAATTCTCCGGCAAGTTCCCCTTTGGAATTGACTACCCTGTAACATGGAATTCCTGACGGGTCTGGATTCTTATGAAGTGCATTGCCAACAGCGCGCGCCATCTTCTTATCACCTGCAAGCTGCGCAATCTGTCCATAAGTTGCAACCTGTCCTCTCGGAATCTTCCTGACAGCTTCATATATCCTCTTGGTCGGACTGTCAGATACGAGATCATAACTTTCTGCAATCATGCGTCGAATATCTTCATCAGGAATAGTTCCATCAAGAATAATAGTATTCCAGTGTTCTTTATTCTGATGCCAGCCCGCAATCACCGATGAATATGTACTCCGCCATAGGTCTCGCCACTCAGGTGAAACCTTCACATTAAGATTAATATATCCATTACGCTCGTATGTCCATAAAAATACTTTCTTGCATCCTTTAACTCTTACAAGCTGCCAGTTCTCATCATGAAAAGGTGCTTCCTGATAAGTATCCGGAAAAGAAAGTCCATATGCAAGTGCTTCTTCCCTAGTCGTCATATTACCAGTCCTTCATAACATTTGTTAATATAAGCTTAATTATATTTGTAGAAGCCTTCTCCTGTAGACATTCCAAGTTTGCCTTCATCAATATACTTCTTGAGAATAGCCTCCATCTTCTTGAAATTATATGGCATCATCATCTTCTTAAGAAGTGGTGAGAATAATCCTGGAACACTCTGATACTGATGAACAATATTATATGCGGTGTTAAGTCCTACTGTATCAAATATCTGGAAAGGTCCCTTAGGAGCTCCTGTACCTCTTGTCCATGCAATGTCAATGCTTTCAGGATCAGACACACCTGCAGCATACAGGTCAAGACCACTAAGAAGGAATGGAACCAGCATAGAATTAAGCAGATAACCACTCTTTTCCTTTCTTACAGGAAGTCCAATCATTCGTATATCGTTAGCAAACTGCATAACTTCATTAAAATACTTCTCATCAGTCTGTGCCTGTGTCATAACCTCAGCAGTGTTATTCTTCCATATAGAATTAGCAAAATGTAATGACAGATATTTGTCTGGTCTGCCAGTATATTTAGCAAACATCGATGGTAGAAGGGTTGATGAATTAGTTACAATAACAGTCTTTTCTGGAAGAAGTGGTGAAAGCTTTTCATAGAAAGCAATCTTGTCCTTTTCATTCTCAGCCATAGACTCAATCACAAGGTCTGCATCAGCAACAGCCTTAGCCATATCAAGCTCAAGCTTGAGATTAGCGTATGCATTCTCTACTTTCTTAAGGCACTCTTCCTTGTCAAATGTATCTTCATCCGCAATTCCTGCGCACCACGCATTCTTATCCTCCTCCATCTTCTCAATAGCGTCAATATAAGTCTGCTTAAGATGGTCAATCTTAGGCTGGGTTCTTCCGATAGAACCCTCGCTTCTTAACCATATAGTTACATTAAATCCACAATATGCTGCCTGAAAAGCAATCTGACTCCCCAGCAACCACAACATTAGAATACTTCATAAGTTCCCCTTTCTCTTATTCAACATTCTTACTAACCCTCGCGAACATCTTCACCTTAGTAACAACATTCTTTGGCTTAGTAAATATCGCATAAAACCACCTTGCAATCCAGCAAAATGGCAGCAGCCACGGTACTTTCTTCAGGAACGGAAATGTATACAGCATCTTATTAAGCGGTGGAAATGCGTTGTACATGAACATTCTGAATCTGCCCTTTTTCTCAAGCTGATTAGTATATGCATTATACAGATTGCCATAAGTTCCACTTGAAAGAATATAATCTGCCATATCCTTAACAACAGCAGTAAGTTCTCCATCTCCGAACCAGTAGTCAACCAGCTTCGATGCATTTGTATAGAACTCTGTAAGCCCAAGCTTTGCGAACTCAGCATTAACATAAGCCATATCCATGCCAGTCAGCGATTTCTTCATAATATACATATCCATAACCGAACGGATTCCTGAGCCGCCGAGCTGAAAATGCTTCGCAAAATGTGCAATATTATACACATAGAAATCTTCATCCGTCATAAGGCGTGCGTACTCATTATCCACAGTAACCGTCCTATCCAGAATATTATCATATTCGCGGTAGAAAGTCACCCCGTCACCATCATCAAACAGACTTGTATGAATCTCAATATTATATATAGGCTCTTTGAAATACACATCCTGATGGCTTATATCATACATATCGCATGTATATCCCAGCCCGATAAGAATATCATGCACCTTCTTCTCATCCTCACGCTTAATAAGAATATCCATATCCGACATGCTTCTCATATCAGTCGACGGATACATATCCTTAATTATGCTGCCTTTTAGCGGCATGTGCACAAGCTTCTCCTTAGTGAACACATCACACACATTATTCAGCTCTGCCTTAAAACGTATGCTTACAGATAACCCGCGCAGATGTGCTTCTTCCCATTTACTTAAAGTCTCAGAAGTAATCGCGCATTGCAGCTTCTTAATGCCATAATAAGCCGTTGTCTGCACACTGTGTTTTTCAGCAATCTCATACACCTTTAACAGGTCAATATTATCGTCAGGCTCAGGCAGCGGCTTGCCAGCCACAACATTTGCAAGAAGCCTGATAAGATACTCTCCATTATTCAAAATGTTTATCCTCCAATACCACGCAGCGGTCACATACCTCAAGCACAGCTTTTCTGTGCGATACAATAATAACCGTCTTGTCTGTAAGTTCCCTTATATTCTTAAGCACCTTCTTCTCAATCTGCTCATCGAGAGCCGAAGTCGCCTCGTCAAGCAGCAACACAGGAGCGTCCGTGTACAAAGCCCTCGCAATAGCAAGACGCTGTGCCTGTCCCTCAGAGATACCCATTCCACGCTCACCGATAAGCGTGTCATATCCATGCTCTAATTTTTCTACAAATGTGTCTGCACATGCAATATGCGCAACTGCCTTCACCTTGTCCATATCAACATCAGCATTTGTATCATCAAGAGAAGCTATCGCACTCGTAACATTGCCGGACATAAGGAAATTGCCCTGCGGCACATATGCGAACATCTTGCGGTACCTTTCGGTCAGTGCATAACTTTCCTTGTCAGTCTTAATCTCAAGCGTTCCCTTTTCAGGCTCATATATAGCAAGAAGCAGCTTAAGAAGCGTACTCTTGCCCGCGCCGGAGTTACCCATAATCGTTATGAGCTCACCCTTGCCAATAGATATATCAGCATTTTCAAGAATAATGTCATCCTGATATCTGAAAGTAATATTCTTACATTCAATCGCTGTCATGTCTTTATAAAGCTCTCTGCAATAATCCCTGCTAAACTGACTCTCAACGTGCTCTTCCTCAAGAGTCTCAAGCTCCATGCAGCGCTCCGCACTTGAGAGCATGCCGTAGAACTTTGGCAGATAACCGGTCATATTAGCAAGCGGTGCCCACAGCTGGTCAACAAGCTGAAGCACTGCCGACAGCGTTCCGTAAGTAATACTTCCATGCAGAATTCCGAAGCTGCACCAGCACAGACCGAATATATAGCCGCCATTCATAACAAGTCCGAAACCGACATTACATATATTAGAAAATTTATTTCTCTTCATACGCATAAATCTGTGCTTATCCATGTACTGTTTAGAAGTATCTATGCTCTTTCTTTCTGCGCCAAATGTCTTAAGAACCATAAGGCTTCCAAGATTCTCCGACAGATAAGAACGAAGCACACCATCAGCCGCCTGCACATCCTTGTGAAGCTTCTTCATAACACGGCGGAACAATGTTGTGAATATAAGCACAAGACCACCGCCGGCAAAGAATATCACAGAAAATCTGTAATCCAGCACGAAAAGCACCGCCGCCGCGCCAACCAGCTTAACAAGCATGGCAATAATTCCCGGAATAATCTGCACGAATCCATCTGCCACAACAACCGCATCATTAGTAATTCTGTTGAGCAGTTCCCCTGTGTGAAATGCTGTAATAGCACTGTATTTTCTTGACAGAATAGTTTCATAGAGACGTGTTTTAATAACATTTTCCATGCCTGAACGTACATATTCATCTAAGAATCTTATTACACCTCTCGCAGCAATCTGTCCAACCATAATAAGTCCAAGTATGATAACGAACTTGAGAAATACCATCTTATTGCCGGAAACTGCCCCGTCAATTGCTTCCCTCAGCACAAGTGCAAATGCCACCGCACTTATTGATATTGCTGAATTAAGCAGCACAAGAAGCAGCACTCCCAGCTTTAACTTCCCTGACACGCCAAAAATCCAGCTCATGGCTGGATTCTTAACTATCTTCTTTAATTGGAGCTTCTGTTCTTTGTCCATAATTTTCTAACTCTTCTTAATACTTTCTTAGCTTCATCTCTCAATCTCAGAATCGCACGACGCACCGGCAACGCATCGCACCATATATGTGCATATATCTTAAGACGTATATCATCAGCATCAATCCACCGGCCTTTTCTGTAATATTTAGTAGCTATGCCGACAACTGCATCCTTAGGAATAATCTCCTTACGCCAGCAGTTATCCCCATAGAAAATGTAGTAATCATCCTCTACCTTAAGAATACGGTGAAGCACATACTGATCTGTGCTTTCTCTGTGATATAACGCAACATCATATCTTTTCAGTTTCCTGTCAACAGGAACAATGTGAACAACGCAATCAGGTGTCTTAATCAACGGCCACATGCTCACGCCTCTTGGAACGCTATAATAATGCCCATCTTTGAACAGTGGTTTTAGCTTTTCCCTATCCATCAATAAGTCCAGCCTCTCTTATCTTAGCAACTAAAGCCTTAACATCTGCCTGTGCCTTTTCCCTGCTCACATCATATCGCTCAAGAAGTGCATCAACCAGTTCTTCCTCTGTCTTATCTTCCTTCAACTGTTCAAATACGAAATTAGCTGTCTTATTATTTCTTATAATTCCATTAAAAGACCTGGCTGCCTCTCCTGTTGCAACTACGATATATTCATCACCAGTCTTTTCCATAACAATTCCTGATTTCAGTTTCATGGTTAATTCTCTCCTCCTTCTCCATATGCTGCCCTATAAGCCACATGTGCAGCTTCTTCCTGCATGTTACATCCGAGCTCAAACAAACCGACATTCTCAGCCATTGTTCTTGATAATATAAGTGTCTTTCTCATAAGCTCCGCATTATCCGGACGATATGTCTGATTGAACACATATGGAAATGCTTCATGCATAGTAAGCTTTCTTGCTACATTAGTCTCATTTCTCTTAAGCAGGAATAATGCCTTTACCGGCGCAGATATATTATTCTCAATTCCATGCTTGCCACACCACGGTGTTCCGTATACATTAACATGAACTCCACGCTCATCGGTTCTTACACTGACAAGAGGCTTGTCATCATTAATCATTGTCACCCTGTCTCCATACACCTGACGCCACAATCTCGTGTGAGTTGACTTTCCCGTTCCGCTCGGAGCAAGGAACATAACAGCCTCACCATCAACCATAAGCACAGATGAATGTACAAGAATAATTCCTTTATCAACAAGACGTTCACATATCTTTCTATATACAGCAAGTGTCTCAAGATAATCTGGAGAACTTGTATATTCATCACTTTGTTCCGCTTTAATCTCTTCGTCACTCACTTCAATAACCATCTCAGGTGTAACATCATCAACTATGTAATTCCTGCAATATTGCTTTATATATTGGTATCGTTCATTAATCTGAATAAATGTATCTGCAATCCGTATTGTAAACATAGCTTATCTTCTCTTTTTCTTAATAAATATAATTGCACCAGCCGCAAGACCAATAATTACAATTATGCATACTATGTATGCGATAATCTTCGGTGCTGAGGATTTCTTAGTAGTCTTAGAACCAGTCTCATTCTTACTGTCACCAACCTGTGTTGACTTATTGTTGTCCTTCTTGTTATCAGATCTTGATATAGTTGCACTGCTATCGCCTACATTCTTATCAACATTCTCTTCAATTACAGTTCCGTTAGATGAATCTATTATAACGTTATTATCAGAATCAATTATTGCTCCACCAGAACCTACTGAACCACTGCCGTTGCTACCATTGCCAGATGATGAACTGTCACCATTATCATTGCCCTGTGTATTACCACCATTGGTATTGTTAGAAGAACTGTTATTACTATTATTATTGTTGTTATTGTCATCATTATTAACATCATTGCTATCTAACTGACTTCTGTCTGTAACAATCTTAACGTTATCTCTTACAACGATATTAATCCCCTGTGCCTTAGATATAACTGCCTGAAGGTTATCCATTCCTATGAAAGACATATCACCGACTTTAACAATTGTATCTGGAAGTGTAAGAATCCTGACACTTGAACATCCATCAAACGCATGGTCATCTATCTGTGAAACAATAATTCCTCTTCCAACCATGAACGGAATCTCAAGGTCTGTTGCATCCCCTGAATATCCACATATAGAAGCCCATTTCTGTTCATTATTAACTCTATACTTAACACCATCATATACTTCTATTGTATCTTCTGCTTTAACATAATTGTTATTTAACAAAACCGTTGCAATCATAACCATACAAACTAATAAACTTTTTAATATCTTCTTCATTGTTTACTACTCTCTTCGCTTTTTATTATGTAGTGTATATAAAGAAAGGCGGGATTGTTTCCCGCCTTAGCTTTTATAAATTATGGATTATTTGGTAAATCAACTTCGTTTGAACCAGCTGAGAATGAAGTTGTAATAACATCTGCTTTTTCAAAAGTTATAACTTCAGATACAATCTCTTCATATCTTTCTTTCATTTTAACTATTCTCCTTTATTAATTTAATGTAATTGGATTACCATATATTGTATAAGTTTTTCCATTATATGTATATTTAAGCATTGGTTTAATATTCCATGTCACTCCAGACTTTGACTTAACAGTATATCTATATGTTGTATATGATAAATCACTATCTCCAATAACATATGCTCTATTCTCAACAGTCAATGAATCACCTGATAATGTCTTAGATGCTAATACACCAGCAAAATCTATATGATAACCAGCTGGAATATTATATTCAAAGATAACTACTGGAGAACCATCTGATGCTTTTTCGCTAGATACAGTTGTTATAACTGCCTTAGCATCATCTTCTTTTCCTGCTGACCCACCAAAAGCTGTAACAGTTGTTTTTTTGTTGGCAAAGAATAAATATGTTGGGCTATAACTTACTATCTTACCTGTTTCATCCTTCCAACATGCAAAATTATCTGATGATACTGTTGCAGTAACAACCTCGTTAACTCTATATGACTTAGTAACACTACTTCCACCCAATGCTTCTGTATTAATTGTTATTTCATAAGTATCTTGTGCTGAATCATAATTTGGTGTTATATCATAACTATTCTTAGCTTCAAGTGCAGCAATTACCTCATCATCGCCAACATTCTTACTCCAACCATTAAATGCATATCCGTAACGTACTGGACCAGCTGGTTCAGCTGTAAGAGCTTTATATTCATCCTCTGTATATGTATATAAAACCTGTCCATATGAAGTTAAATAGTTAACTACAGCTCCATTATCCTTATATACAGCTGTATATGTATCACCATAGTAAACTGGAATCGTTACTTCTGGGCTTCTTGAAACAATAATACCTTCTGAATTTTCCCAATAGCGGAAATTTGCTGAACTGTCAGCTGCTTTAAGTGTTATCTCATCACCTGCATTATTAACACCTGTTTCTGTCTCAGTCCGTGGTGCTTTACTATCAAATATCTTTACTGGGTAATTACTTTCTTCAACAACTAAAATCTTGTAAATATTGACAGCATCACTTCCACCAAGATAATAGGTCTCACTCTTACCTTCAGGGTTAACTGAAAATGTTGTGTACTCAGCTGCTGGATTATATTCTTCAGTTTGTGTTGCTGGTTTAACTTCCCCATTTGATATCGATGATAAAGAATCGTTGCTATCTATTATTTGACATTTCAATGAAATATCTTTATTTTTTGCACTCCAATAAACCTTTATAGTTGCTTTCTTCTGAGTTGTAAATCCAATAGCTCCAGTAACCTTTTTAACTTTTGAGCCATTAATTTTAACATTTGAATAAGCCATCTTTCCAGCTGTCGAAAAATAACTTTCCATTTCTTCTGTTGATCCATTGACATTCCAACTTAATGAATTTTTTTTGACACCCATACTACTTTTTCCATATATTTTGAAATAATCGCTATCTCCGCCAACTACTATACCATTATTAAACGTTGTTTCGCTATAGTTATTGGGTGTAAACTCATTTGTTGCTGCCTGTACTTCAACTGGCTTTTTCAACATGCTACTAACTGGCAGGAGTCCTATTATCATAAGAAGAGCAAGTGCTCCTGCAAATAATCTTTTTTTCATAATTTTCCCTCCTAAAAATTATTTTATCATTGTGTCAAACGTTGATAATTGTGTTACTTTTTGCGGTATCTCAACGTCCTTACATATATTACTATTTTAAACATATACCGTCAATCATCTTTTGTGCAATTTGCAACAAGTGCACACATTTTTTTTTTTTTTTTGTACACTTTTCACATATGCACACTTTTTTGAATCAGGTATATGCATTTTGTATGATTTTCTCTGGTGTTGATGTATTTTATTGTGACTTTTCATTATTAAGTGTGAAGCATTTTTACTCTGCATTTTTATACGAATGAATTAAGAATATCAATGTGTGGCGATGCCAGTTTTCGTTACTGGTATGTCCATCATCATATTATTTTATATACGTTTTCTTTCTAATATCTTCTATTGTTCTATTCAATATGTGCAGACGGTCTGCGCCAGTTGCTTCTTCATATCTCTTGACGTATTCTCCACATGTGAAGCTGATACTGATGGGGTATGATGGAGAAGATATGATTGTGCTGGGGACTTCTCGAGTTGGTGATGATCTGGTGTGTAATGTGGTGATTTTTCTTGGGCGGGTGGACTTTTTCCGAGCCTGCCGCGGCTTCGATGTCCAATTTGTGGGGATTTATCTACCGCTTTGGACCTCTGCTTGCATTTTTGTTGCTTTGACGTCCAATCTGTGGCTCTTTCTTGCTCTTTTTGGACTTCTGACGTGTCCCTCGCCACTTCGAAGTCCAAACCCTACAATTTTACTCTATTTAGATGCTCTCACTTCTCCAATCCGCAAAAGAATAAGAGCAATGCCAGTATTGTTGTGCTACCAGCATTGCTCTGTTCGTTACATATTTAATTTTGCTTTAATCTCTTCTATATCATAGTCTGGTGCTGATGCTACTACAGCATCATAGATTGACTTGATATCTGCCTCTTCCTCCTCTAGCTCGGATGCTATTGTTGGGAGAGACTTGGATTTTTTTACTTTCTTTATAATCTGAATAATTTTTGTTAGTTGTTCTCCTTCTATTCTTCCTTCTTCTCGCCCTCTACGTTCACTCTCTTCTTTTACGCCCTTTATATAATCTTTCTCGTCAAATTCTGTTAGCAACATATTCGTCACCTCCGCCTTGTTATTTCTCAAGATTTCTTTAAGTATATTATTGCGGATTGCTTCTTCAATTGCAAGTGAAACTGCTTCTGCAAATATTTCTTTTTTGCTTTTATGTATCCCCAGCTTTGCATATTTCTCTACTAGTTCATCATAGTACTTTCTTATCAATGCTATTAATTGTGAATATTCCTGTCTCTTATACACATCTGACGCTGCCGACGATCTACTCTGTGTAG
>ERZ1026858.43-NODE-43-length-62158-cov-81.062107_pt1 | contig 62158 bp, 64 predicted proteins | sample MGYA00380159_ERZ1026858 | MGnify/ENA primary metagenome ERZ1026858 (study PRJEB33269, sample SAMEA4719795) | human gut metagenome | biome: human-associated habitat; feature: organic feature; material: feces | place: Cameroon | collected 2013-10 ...
TTCCAGAAGGAACGTGAACGGCCTCAATCGTTGCGCCAATCACGTCTTCACCACTAGCTGTTACCGAACCACTTAAACCTGATGTGGTAATCTGCGCCATGGCTGTGGTTACCATAAAGGCCAGCAAAGCCACTAATAAATGCAATCTTTTCTGCATACCTTTTATTATATAAAATTTATTAAAACTTGGGGATATGACCCCCTCTTATATTGTTATCGGTTGCAAAAGTAATAAAAAAATTGCTTTTATTTGTTACAAAAGCATGAAAAATAGTGTTTTATAACATAAAAAAAATCTGCGTTAAGCAAATAACGCAGATTTCCTTTAATTTGTTATTTATAATGGGGGTTTGCTTATAGTTTTTTCGGGGCTAAAAGCGGGGGACTGAGCTTTTATGACAGGCGATGGAATCGCCTGGAACGGAGGCTAGGCTCCCTTACTCCTTTCGCTGCCAGATGCTCATCACCTTGCGACGGATGGCTACGATGTTCAGGATAGAAACTATCAGGAACAGGAGCAAACCTAGGGCGATGGCTGGGAGCATGGTGCCCTCGTCGATATCAGGGAAGAGGGTTTCGATGAAGCCCATGTAGTAATCGCGGAGGAAGAAGAGGATGATCCACGCGATGATGAGTACCACGATGTTCAGCGCGATGGTGAGCACCTGATATGGCTTTGCTACATTGTTCGGACTGTAACCTATCAGAAGAAGATTCTCTAACTTAGAAGAATTCTTCTGTACCAGCAGATAGATGCTGAGCATCAGAATGTAGAAGCTCAAAACGGAGATAACCAAACCGATAATCATCACCATCGATACCATCATGCGGAGGAAATAGGTAGTCTTCTCTGCATCCAGTTTGTCTGTCTCTACCTCATAACCATTATCATCCAGGTATTTAGTGATGTTCTCGTCTCCCGGGTTTCCTACCTCTACGATGAGACGGTTAGGATCGCTCTTCTGGTTTGGCGCAAATTCCTGGTTGCTCCAGTCCATGAATGCCTGAGGAACGAGGATGGTGTTGAGTCGCGAAGAGAAACCGATAACCTTTCCCTTGAACTGCTCTTTCTTGCCACCAGCCTGAATCTGGATATTGAAATCAATCATGCCCATCAGTCCATCACTGATTTTAGGGAGCGAATGACTCTGGGCGAAACCGAAGTTATACATATTAATATAGGTACGCGGGAGGATGATTGGCACCTCCTGAGTTCCCGGCGTATATTTCCAGTCCTTGAGCGGCACATCGACAAAACCGTCAGGCACACTCTCGAAGAAGAGTTCGCTATTCAGAACGTTCACGCCGTTTACACCCATCTGGGCATCTACCTTATATTCAGTAGAGGTGAATTTTCCTATCTTTTTTACAAACTTCTGGTCGCCGATTTCATCGATTTCAGAACCGGAGAAGGTATTGGAACGGCCGCTGATGGTATTTCCCATACCTATCTTCTTGCTCATGATGAGGTAGTCGGCTTTCATGAAACTGTCTTGCTGAGTGAAGACAGGCAGCACGTCTTTATAAAACTGAAAGCCAAAAAGAACGATGAGCATACCGAAGAGATTGGCGAAGGCAAAGCCCGCAAACTGAGGTATGCTGATATGCTGACGCAATAATTTCCAAACCAGATTCATAATATACTGTATTTACTAACGTTTTAGCGTTTCTTTCGAAACAATTTATAAACTTTATAATAATTATATTTTACTTCTTTATTTTGTTTATACAAATTAAATATATTCTACTTGAACAATACTAACATTGTTTATTACTAAATTATTCGTTTTTCAGACCAGCCAAATAAATTTGGTCCTGATCTATTGCATTAGCCTCATCTGACTCAGAGGAAGAAATCACAAGCTAAGAAACAAAAACAATATACCTATTAAGGCCAGAATACAATTAGCAAAAGCTAGGTGAAGCCAATAAGCTATATTTCTTTTTCCGTCTGTCTCTACATGCTCGCCTACAATGGCACCAATACTGCCTCCTAACATTATTGAGAGAAAACAGCCTATGTGCCAAGATAAAAGAATCCCGACTAAATCATTAGCTGTTGGACGAAAGGCCATAAAATAGCAGAAGCATATCTGGACGAGAAACGCTCCTACTATCTGACTATCTCTTACTACACCTTTCCATTTGTATGCAGCGACAACCGCATATAAAAAGGATATAAGTAAAAGGACTACAAAAGTTCCCATAAATAAATATGCAATAAACGAAATGTACTAACCCTTATAACATATTATTTTGGCGTAACCAATTCTTTCCATTAGATGTGGCACAGAAAATCAGAAATGCCACACAAGGGATTCCTACCATAGCTAAAATAATCAATGTACCCATAATTTTACCTCCTGTTTGTTTTTTGTTTGTTATTTCTGTTTATATTATTATTTCTTTTCTTTTTCTCTTCTTCCTCCTTATCTTTATCGCGAGTCAATATAAGACCGCAAATCAAGAGAAGTAGAGCAACACTTCCGCTTAACATGTATATTAGCCAGCGTTTATCTTCTAAGTCTTTCATTAATGACATTGCAAATATTGCTGTCAAGAAATACTTAGAAACATCAATCATATATTTACCTAATTCTTTATTCCACATGCAAAATTACAACTTTTATCTTAAACTCATTTCAAAAACCCTCGTTTAAATAATTATATGGACCATAATAAATGCGTACACCATACTTATTTTCGTTGGGATTGTTAAGCTTAAAAACATCTATCAAAAAACCATATTTATTTTCATCCAAAGGATTAACTCCACCTCTATAATATATAAACCCATCCTCATCTTTATAAGAAGCCAAATCGTATTTTTTTGAAATCACTTCTTTCAAGACATCTCTTCTAGTTATTGCATCGTGAGCCGTCTTATAGTAATTTACCATAATGCAACGATTCATATAACTTTTATTTGCAGTACGTTGAAAACCAAATATAAACCCTTCAAAAAACAGTCCTGCATATTCTTTATTTGAAAAAACAAGAGTGTTTACATCTGACTCATAATCACATTTACCAAACCTATTTTCTAATATAAGTTTTGCGGTTTCGTAATCTAAGCCAAAATCTACACCTGCAACAGAAGTCTGTGCATTTGCACTTAGTACAAACATAGATATAAAAAATATAATATACTTTTTCATAATCTCTACATTTTAATTATCCAACATTTACCATTCTTCTTGCAGGAAGACCCTGTAACTCTCTAAGCAGTTTGTTCTCCGCTCTAAGAGCTATTAACTCTTCTTGCACAGAAGAATCACTTATGGTGACTGCCTCATCCTTCGATGATGCACCATTAATCAACTCTGTTGGCTTCACATCTAGAGCCTCAGCTATTTTCTCTACCATACTCAAAGAAAGATCACCACCATCAAAGATATTAGCAAGCACGGAGCGAGTAACACCTAATTTTGAAGCAAGGTCTATTTCACTTATTCCTTTATCAAAAACAAGCTGGCGCACAATCTTAACATTAAGCAGAGTTGTTTTTTCGCTTCCATTCGAACCATACAACTGAAAGAAATTAAAACCGAGTGCATTTGAAATTTCAACCAACTTATCAGTTTTTATATTATCACTTTCGAGAATGCGACCAACATTTGGCTGAAGCACACCTATTTTCTTTGCAAATTCGGACTTAGACATGCCAAGTTCGTTAATTCGCTGCTCTATACATTTTCCTATAATTATATCCTTTACCATAACGTTTTATTTAATATAAGTTAATATTATATGTATAATGATAAAGATATATTAAATCTTATATCATTTTGTATATAGCTATTATTATTTTTAATATCTTTGCACCGTAAAGTTAGTAAATAAATAAATAAGTACCAAATAAATTTGAAGAAAAATGAATAATGAAGATAAAAAAGTTCCTGATGCGCCAGATATTCTGTTTGTTTGTCCATTTCATACCGGGCTTACAAGCGGATTGTTAGACGAAGATGGAAACCCACATGGCGGTAACCCAGTTTGGCATGGTATGGCAGTCAGGATGAGTGCAGGCGATGAGGAGTACATCAACCTCAGCCACGCATGGCACAAGCAATCAGAAATGCCAGACTCCATGGATGCGACAATCGTAGTAGCCGACAAAGACTACATGAACCCAGAGATTATAGATTTGGATAATGTAACTGACAGCTACATATATTCAGACATGGATGATAATGAAATTTGGGAAAGTATCATAGATGAGCACGATTTCGTCTACTGGGCATACTACAAACGCTTTATTCCATCAATAACATTATAAGGAAGGAGGCGTAAAATGAAAAAGAAGAAAGCTCTATTCATCGATATTATGCTCAATGGCAGATTTGTATGCATGCTGAAATACATGTATTGTCCATTGTTCGTGATAAGATACGAGGAGTTAATAAAGTTTGTTCTCGACAAGAGACCATCTTTGAAAGGCAAACCATTCAGAATAATGTTTTGAAATAACAAAAGAAACAAGGCAATGAAAAAGAACGAAATTGACAATTTAGTAGCTCACTTCCATTCTCTGTGTGAAGAGAAGAAGTTGAAGGATGAGATTACCAAGCAGCAGAAGCGACTCTGGCTCAGAACTAAGATTCATGAGATTATTGGATTTCCAGGAAAAAGCACCTTCGAAGAAATCTTTAATTGGATATATCAGGCACCTATCTACGAGTGGGAAGGCATGTTGTATTGCTTCAAGTATGCAGCAAAATCAAGAAGCCATTGGGAGGAATACTATGAAGCCTTGGAAGATGCTAAGAAACTTTACTCAGTCCTCAAATAAGAACAAAAGAAAGGAGACAAGACTATGCAAAAGATAATGTTCAATGACCAGTACGGTCTCACCGATGCTGTTCTAGATGGTCGCAAGACTCAGACAAGACGTATTCTGAATCCTACAATGCTTTTCGAGCGTTTGAATACGTACGAAGGTTGGACAAAAGAATCTATTGCTGATTGGAAGGAATCTTGTAAAGACCGACTTTATAAAGCAGAAGGTGAAGAACTGAAAGAAATGCTTAATTACGCCTTGGAACATTCACCATACAAGGTTGGAGAAAATGTAGCTATTGCGCAAAGATACATAGACCTTGCAGACAATGATGAGTTCTATCGCCTTTGTGGCATTCATGGGATGCCATTAGAGTGTATTAAATACGAGAAAGGTTGCAAAAACAAAATGTTCGTTAAGGCTGACCTCATGCCGCACCGCATCCGCATCACGAACATTCGAGTAGAACGACTACAGGACATCAGCACCGATGACTGCATGAAGGAAGGAATCTTATGTTGCCACATGGATGGCATTGACGATGCCTTTTCATACGATGCCACAAATGATAGCTTTGCGAAGAAATGGTGGTACAGAACTCCTATCGAAGCATACAAGATGCTTACCTGTAAGCTACACCTCCATTGGGGCACCAATCCTCTCGTTTTCGTTTACGATTTCGAACTAGTTAAATAATAATTAAATTCAAGAAATATGTCAGAAGAAAAAGTACCACTCAGACCTCAGATCAGAGAACTGGAGTTGGGAAAATCAATCAGTTTCCCTATCCAGAGAATAAGAACGATCAAGACTACCTGCTCGGAATTAGGAGTAATTTACTGTCGTAAGTTCAAAACTAAGATTAACCGAGAGGAAGAGATCATCACTGTTACAAGAACCAAATAAAAACAATAGTCATGAGCGAAGTAGTACAAATCCAGTTTGCCGACAAGATGTTATCATTTGATACATTCCTGTCAGCCATACGCAACGTTGTGCAAGAAGAAGTCTGCAAGGCTGTGGGCAAACGTCCGTTCCTCACACAAGCCAAGGCATACGACATCTACGGAAGGAAAAACGTAGAGCGATGGAAACGCGAAGGAAAGATTAAAGACTTCGCAAGAGGCAGAAATGGCAAGATTACTCGCCACGAATACAAAGTATCAGAGCTGGAAGCCTGTGCCTGCCAAGTTCAAGACTATCTGTGTCCCAAATAAGATTTTACTTTTAGAATAGATATAATTCATTTTTTTACTTATCATAACCAAATAGTATGCGAAACTATGGTAGGTAAGTTGCTTTGCCCATTGGGGGCGATGTTCAAGTTATAACGTTTAAATTACTTTCTATGGGTGTTAATCAAAAAAAGACTGCGAAAAAGGACTAAGCAGCCGGGCATGGGGTTCGAATCCCTTTACCTACCGCTAATATAAACAATATAAAAAGATAAAGTTATGAAAACAATTAAGATCATCTTCTGCATTGCCATCTGGCTAGTCCTTGGATGGCTCTGCCTCAGTAAGCTCTCCCAGGGCATTCATGATGAAAATCTCATATCCCAGATGCCTCAGAGCACCTATGATGAGATAGTAGATACTCTTACTACCAGAAATGGCTTTCAGCCTACCGAGCATCAGATAGTAACTTACTATTATGAGCGATTCAAGAAGTAAGAGCACCTATGCAGCTCGCAAGTGCCTCCTGTGTCAAGATGGACGTAACTGCATCAATGGCAAGTATTGTCTTAAATACAAGATGTACGTGCAGCATCAGGAGAAACTTCCATGTGAATAACTATTTAAACTAAATAATATGGAACAGAACAACAAGAATAAGGAGCAGCCATCGTTCAAGCCTTTCGACAAGGTGCTGGTACGTAACAGCGGTTTTCACAAATGGAGACCAGCTATCTTCGTACAAACACGTATAGGTGAATCCCCATATAAATACAATGCTTTGCTATTATCTACTGGGCACGTAGGTGACTTTACCCAATGCATTCCATACGAAGGAAATGAGGAACTGGCATTCACGCCTATCCCATTCTAGCTAAACAGAAATGTGGTTTTTATATAATATCAATCATCATGGAATCAGAAGAAGCAAAGTCCAAACAAAAAGAAAGGCAGCGAGAATACTATCTTAAGCATCGTGAAAAGTTGCTCGCCTATTCTCGCAAATACATCCAGGAGCATCCTGAAAAGATGAAGCTATATAAGGAAAATGCTGCAAAGAAACGAGCCAACGGCACTGGATATTATCAGAGATACTATCAGCGCAACAAAGAAAAATTGTTGGAAAAATCTAAGCGATGGCTTCAGGATCACCCCGAAAAGGTGAAGGAGTACCAGCGCAGATACTATCAGAAGAAAAGAGCAGCAGCAAAGAAAGAAAAGAAGATAATGCTGAATCCAGATATAGATAAGGCAAAATCCCTCTTCCGTGATCCTTCTAAGACTGTTCACCTACAGTGGCTCCTGGAACACAACAGAAACAAAAGTAAGCAATATGAATCACGCTAGTTTATTCAGCGGAATCGGTGGTGCTGAGGTCGCAGCATCCATGATGGGATGGCAGAACCTCTTCCATTGCGAGATACAAGAGTTCCCTCGCAAGGTGCTCCAATACTGGTTCCCAAATTCAGAAAGTTATGAAGACATTACCAAAACAGACTTCCATCAGTGGCAGGGAAAAGTCGATGTTCTCACCGGAGGATTCCCATGCCAGCCTTTTAGCGTTGCCGGCAGAAGAAAGGGAGAAGACGATAACCGCTATCTCTGGCCACAGATGCTACGAGCGATTCGGGAGATTAAGCCCACTTGGATCGTTGGTGAAAACGTTGCTGGAATCCGAACCATGGTGGAGCCCGGCCAAGAGACTAAAGTGGGACGCACAGGCGATCTCTTCGAAGAGAATTACATATACAGAGAGGAAAGCAGGTTCACACTCGAAAAAATCTGCCAGGAACTTGAAGCAGCAGGATATTCCGTCCAACCGCTTAATATTCCAGCTTGCAGTGTCGGAGCACCACACAAAAGAGAACGCATCTGGATTGTTGCCCACCGTGCAGACACAGGGGCTGAAACGCTGCAATATGAAAGGAAAAACAGAGTTCATGCCTCTAGATCTCCTTCCTACGCCTACAGCAACCGACAAAGGAAGTGGAAGAATAAACAAAAGTCCTTCTCCAGGTGCTGCAGAACGTCCAACCTTGGCTCTTGCCGCAATACAAGGACTCTTGCCGACTCCTTGCGCCACAGAAGCAACAAAGTTCACAAAGACCTTCAACCCAAATTCTCAGATGGGAAAAAGTCTTACGGCATTGGCAATCAGTGGAATGATACCTTCTCCATCTTCCAAAAAGAAGACTTCTGGAAAGACTTTCCAACTCAATCCCCTGTATGTAGAAGAAATGATGGGATTCCCTTTGATGTGGACCGCCTTACCATTTCTTTCCCTAAATGGCGAGCAGAATCAATAAAGGCCTACGGCAATGCATGGGTTCCTCAGGTGGCCTACAAGATATTCCGGGCTATTGAGGCAGAAGAAAAGAAATAAGATAGTAAATTCTATATTCCAAATAAAAGAAACAGCAAATGAAAACAGATGGCTACATTCTTACTCCAGAGCTGCTGCAGTGGCGTTACTTTCATCGTCCGGTGGTGGTACAGGTGCTCATCTACGTGCTCCTGTCTGCCACCCACAATGAGGCTTCCGCTGCTACGCTCTCCTTACGTCTGTTGGCTGATCGGCTTCATACCTCGGTCAAGTCTATCCGCTGTGCCATCGATGTTCTCATACAGGAGCGAATCATCACAAAATGCAGCTCCCCCAAAGCCTCAACAATAGTGTATGTTAACAGTTCGCATCCCCTCTCCCACTGCATACTACCCTATCAAAACCCACTAGGGGCACAGAATGGGGCACTCTTTAGGGCACAGATAGGGGCACAATCAGGGGCACAGATTTTAACTTCGCAAGTTACTGATACACAAGATTGTGCAGCGTATCTTCAAGATAACAAGGGCACAGATAGGGGCACGATTAAGGGCAAAGATGGGGCACGCTCTAGGGCACACCCTAAACAAGGGGCACACCAAAAGGCACAGTCTAGGGCACAGATTAACAATCCCGAAACCCCTTTAAATAAAGGTGATTCCGAAGATTCAGCCGAAGTTGAGGGCACAGACAAGGGCAAGGGTAAGGGCACGGAAATAAGAGGAAAGAAACAAATAAAAGAAAACATTTCCCCCGAACCCCCTATAAAAGAAAACAAACAAAGAAAGGAGAAAGCCCACACCCACACACAAAAAAAAGAAAAAGAAAAAAAGTCGCAGGATCCGGAAGTTCAGTTCCTCGAAGTGCTAAGGCTCTTCAACCGCCTATTCCTGGGCACGCAGGTCAAGCCAATCTCAAAGATGACTCCCGACCGCAAGAAGATGGTAGCCAAGTTTATCTCAGACTACTCCTTCGAGGATATAGAACCAATGCTTCGCAAGGCTCTCAACTCAGATCTTCTCTCTGGGCGCAAGGATGGTGGATGCTATATCTCCTTCAACTGGCTCTTCAATCCGAAGAACTACGAGGCTCTGATGGAAGGTACCTTCGACAATCCTACAGTTGTAGCCTCAGCCGGGAAGAAGCCTCAGCATTCAAGTTCTCCACCACCTTCTCCTCCACAGCCTCAACGCGAGGAAACCAACGAGGAAATAGAAGCTCGCCTGAGAATGAAAGAAGAGCGCAAGAAGGAACTGGAGAAAAAACAGACCGAAGCCCTACGGCAGAAGTATCTAGGCTGGATAGAAGCCGCCAAGAAGAACCCGAATGGTTCAATGGCACAGATGGTGAAAGATGCCTACAAGAATGGCACTCTAGCTAAACTGGGCATCGTCTGGAATCCATCGGTGGCAGAAGAAGAGCAGTCACTGGCCGACTTGGATGATCAGACTCAGAATTATGTCCAGTCTATTCTCAGCGACTAAGATACAAGTAACAAACAATTTAATTCGTACGATTATGGACAGACAAGAATTAATCGACCGCCTCAACGGCAATCATTCTGAATACACCAAGAAATCTGCTACCAAACAGAAGAAGGTGCAACATGAAGGGCAGCTACAGATAGCTTGTGTACGCTGGTTCCGTCTCCAGTACCCGGCTTATGCCTCTCTCCTCTTCCATCCCAAGAATGAGGCTGATGGTGCTACCAGTGGCAAGAAGATAGCCATCAACGCTGCAGCAGGAGTTGTGCCGGGCGTTCCAGATCTCATCCTGGCTCTCCCTTCATACAAGAATGGCAAAAACGGATATTTAAACAGGGGTACAGAAGTATTCCATGGCTTGGGTATTGAACTGAAGTATGGCAAGACAAACAATCAGACAGCTCATCAGAAACGTTTCCAGGACTACTGGCAGTGTGCTGGCTATAAATACGCTCTCTGTCGCTCCCTGGAAGACTTTATCAAAGTAGTCAATGATTACATGCTGTCAGTTGATTTAGGCATCCTTAAGGAAATAAGTTCTTATCATCAGAGCATCGATGATACAGAGCACAACAAGCAAGTATTAAACAAAATCATTAAAAACAAGAAGTAATATGGAAATCGGATTCATCATCATCATGCTGTGCCTTGTAATGATGGCCAGCACATTCATCTATCTAGTTTACACTCACCGCAATCGCTCTTGTAAGAGCTGCAAGTTTTTCCGGCCTACAGCAAACAGTAAGTACAGCGGAACATGCAACGGCTTCGGCCATCATCGCTTTCACTGGGAATGTTGTGGTGAATGGAAACGTAAAACTACCAAGGAGGATGAACTTTAAAATCATACATCTATGGGCAATTACATCAAACAAAACCTGATGCAGTCAACACCATCGGTTGCTGATCAGGAGAAAATGAGGATGTGCAAGTTCTGTGTACATAGCCACATCAGCGACCTCGGCTACAACCATTGCTGGAAGTCAGATAGTGCTAATTATAACGTAGATTCCCCTACAGGTGTCTGCTGGGCTTTCAGAGACAATCGGATATGGAAACCCTATTATTTCTCTAGACTCATGTCTAGCTACAGGGGGAATATCTGTTGGGTAAGACCGATCTACTGCTCTTCTAAAAAGAGAAAGAACCGTATTATCCAATACGAAATCAACGACCCAGTAGCCTCAACAATAGATAAAGTTTTCCCCAAGGAGTTCGCTAGGGATTACATTCCAGCCACTCCTGGCTCCAAGCCTCCACATACTATGAAGGAGTATGAGAAATGGGACACCTATTGTTTCGGTGGCTACGATCCGCAGCTTTCTGAAAAACAGGAGGCAAGAAATTTTCATGAAGCCAACTGGCAGCAAATCCTTGCTCAGGAAGCAATAGAAGAACAATTAAAACAAGAAGCAATATGAAGAAAAGAATATTAGATATGTGCTGTGGCTCTCGAATGTTCTATTTCGACAAACATGACCCAAATGTACTATTCACAGACATAAGAGAATATCACGATACATTATGTGATGGACGCAAGCTAGACGTGCAACCAGATATGATAGCCGATTGCACAGATTTGCCATTCGAAGATGAAACGTTCAATATGGTAGTATTCGACCCTCCTCATCTATTAAAAGTAGGTCAGAACTCCTGGCTATGCAAGAAATATGGCAAGCTCCCAGATAATTGGCAAGCGTTCATCAATGATTCTATCCACGAGGGCATGAGAGTACTGAAAACAGGCGGAACTCTCATTTTTAAATGGAACGAGCAACAGATAAAGGTAGGTGATGTACTAAAGGCAATTACAGATTACAAACCCATCTTCGGGCATCGTACCACCATCAAGAACCAAACAATATGGATGGCATTCATGAAATGGTAGCGATAGGAGTTGCCCCCACTTAGCCCCCGTTCCCAGCGATTCTATCGCTGGTCCCATAAAAAATATGTAAAATATCAAAGCAAGAATATGGAAAAGACTATTTATATACCAGGTGATCTGGTTATGACAAACGGCATTCCTATCGGAACGAAAAAAGGAATTGTCTACCAAGTCACAGAAAGTAATGCAGATAAATCTGCAACAGTGAAAGATGGAAATGTATTCACTGAACTGAAAGGTTCCGTCACTCTTTCCAACTTAAAAGGAAAAACCATTAAAGATGACGGATTCCTGTTTGCTGACAGTGGTGCATGGGTGAAGGATATTGTTCCTATTCCTATTACTCCAGAGATTCTAGAGAAGAATGGGTGGGAACCAACAAAAGAAAGTCTTGGGCATAGCTTCAAGAATAAGAAATATCCAAGATTTGCATTATGGTCTATTAATGACAAATGGAATTTTACAATAGATGGTGTGATGGTATGTAATACTCTATCATGTTTGTGTTACGTTCACGAACTTCAACACCTTCTTTACGGATTGAAAATCAACTCAGAAATGGAGATATAAGCGTATGACAAAGGAAGAATATGAAGAAATGCGTAACACCATCGACTCCGTACGCGGATACTTCTACTCCATCGAAGAGCTAACCAAGGTCAGAGATCTTGTACAAGAAGTTGATGCATCAAACGACATGACTATACTAGAAAGCCCTGTAAAGTTTGAAATATTCATCCAGGGAATGTGCAGTGATACAAACGGAGACATCACCAAGTATCTCGATGCAGAAGCAATCCGCTACATCAGAAGTGCCATCCTCCGAAGATTAAATAGACGTATCGCATTCTTCGAAAATCAGATAGAAAACATTAATTACACCAAACGTAAAACAAAGAAAAAGTAATGAAGATTCATTTATGGCAAGCCTCATCTTGCGCAGCAGATGAGCATAAGATAGGATGTTATCCTGGTTCTTCATTCAAGCTGAAGCCTGTGCTTCCTGCTGGAACAATACTCACTGTCAAGGAGAAATGGCAAAACTTCCATGGAGTATACTACCGCTGCTATCTCCCAGACGAAATGAAGGACAAAGGATATTCCATCCCTTACTACGACATTCCTGCCGACAAAGCAAAAGTAATAGAACTATAATTATTTTAAATATTTACAATTATGGAAACTACAACATTAAAGCTGTACATCGGTACAAAAATGGTGCAGGCAGAACCAATGGTAAAATCTGCTGCAGTAGCTAAAGGTTGGGCAAGACCATCATCAGAAGGAAACGAAGACGTTCCTGGCTATCACGTCCAGTACACTAACCCAGATGGCAGTACCTACGATTCATGGTCCCCTAAGGATGTGTTCGAAAAGTCATACCAGGTAGCAGAAGACTTTAAGGACCGTCTCATTATTGAGCTCAAGGAGTTGAAAGAACGTTTAAATAAACTCGAAGCTTTCATGAATGAGAATGATTACGACAAGGTTGTTGAAAAATGCGGACCTGTTCAGACAGCATTAATGCTTTCTCAATATCATGCAATGAGACATTACTACGATATTTTAAAAACTCGTATTAATTTGTTGGAGGATTTTCCAGACAAGAAATAAGTGAGAACAATAAAAAAAATACAATTATGGAAGTAACAATAACATTAATTATCTGCCTCAGCGTGGTCTTTGTTATCACGCTAGGCATCGTCTCTTCCACGTTAAGAGACAAGAACTTCAAGGCTCGTTTTGATGACAAAAACAGGCGTTTAAGTCGAATTATGCTAGAGCAGCGTGATGAACTTATCTCATACAGAGAGGCTATCAAGAAAAATGATGCCAATCTAGAAAGATCTCTAGAGGTGTTAGCTTCTGCTTCCGATGCTGTCAACAGCAAAATATCTCGTTTGAAAGATACGGAAGAAGCTCTATCAATGCTCAAGGTAGAATTTGCAGATTTCAATTTGAAGGAAGATAAGTCTTCAAAGAAAATGGATGAAGCTATTCGTTCATTCTCCTCATGCGTAAAGAGAATTAATGATGATAATGTGAGATTATTTCAGCAATTTGATAAACGTCTTGTCAGTCGTCCTTCCTACCTCTCCCCAGGCGAGAAGAAGCATTTTAAGGAATACATGCAATCATGTGCTAGAGGCTATACATTTATTAGCAATATGCCAAACAAAATGGACTTAGATTTTGTTTGTGTTGAAGATGTAGATAAAGCACTTGAATTTGTAGGTAGAGACCAATGGGATTCATTATACATTAAATGCCCATCAGAAGAAGAATATGCCAATGGACAGAATACAGAACGAAATCAGTAAACTTCGTCATGAGCAGCATTTGCACGAAAGACTGCAAGAAGCCCAACTTCGGCAGATAAAGCGTGAGCACGATGGTCTTCACAAGTGGATTACCATTAAGCCAAATCTCAGGCTCCTCTGCCGGATAGACGAACATGGCAAACTCCTCCCTATAGAACAGGAGCGCATCAATAAGATAAAGAAAACATTAGGCATCAAGTAATATGAGTGAACAGGCAGCCCTCGCATTTCGTAAGCTAGTAGCTTCCATGCGAACTTTAGAAAAGCAGTATTGGGCATGCAGAGATAAAGGCGTCCTACGCCAATCCATTGAACTGGAAAAGCGAGTTGACGAAACCATCATGAAGGTTGAACCAAAAAACGTACCGCAAACTGACAATGGGAACTTCTTTATCCTGGTAGCTGAACTTCGTGTGGCAACTAAGCAGTATTTCTCTGAGAAGAAGAAGCCTGAGCCTGACAAAGAACTGGTGAAGACTCTCTTTAACACCATCAAGGAGAAGGAAGCAAAGATTGATAAGCAACTCATCCATTTTCAGGAAGAAGACTTTCGCAAACAAGGCTACACCATTCAGTACCATGTCATGGAACGTCCATACAAATGCCCTCCTCATAGCCTCTTCCAGTCAACTGATGAAGAACTGGCGAATGTGATGTTTAATGATTACTTACGAAATCCCACACCCGGTACAATGATCTTCAGGATGAAAAAGTATATCGGCAGGGATGGAAAACCTCTCTCAGACGAAGAAATCAATAAAATATTGTATAACAAATAAAAAACAAAGAATTATGAAAAAATCAGAAAAGAAAGAAGAGTCTGCACAAAATGTTGCAGACAAAGTAAACAAAGCAACAGAAAAAATCATCGGCACAGGTAATTGTCAATCTCTCCGCTCTCGTACAAGCACATGGTTCGAGTGCAAGGTACGCTATGAGAAGACCCAGGAGGATGGAAGCGATAAATTGGTAAACGAGTTGTATGTTGTTGATGCCCTCTCCTTCACCGAGGCAGAAGCAAGCATTATCGATAACATGGCAGTCTATGTATCTGGTGAACTTAAGATTGCCAACATCAACCCTGCCAACTACAACGAGATTTTCTTCTCTGGTAATGATGACGATGATCTTTGGTTCAAGGCTCGTTTAGCTTTCATCACCATTGACGATAAGAATAAGGAGAAGCGTACCTATGTCAACTACCTTATCCAAGCCAAGAGCATCGAGCGTGCCAAGCGATATGTTGATGAAGTCATGAGCGAGACCATTATTGACTATGAGTTGAAGAGCCTCAGCGAGACCAAGATTTTTGATGTCTTCGAGCATGAGCCTTCCACTGATAACAAGCAGAAAGAGAAGGACGGTAAAACCGAGTAATCACTGACAATTCTTGCGCAATTTGGTTCTCAACAAGCTAAGTTGCGCAAGTTATCACTTTTTATCCTCATTTTTCTCGTACCTTTACCCACATTATTAATATAACATCAATCTATATGAAAAAGTTGAAACGTTTTATTATTTACCTACGCCTCTGGTTTATCCGCCAGATGGGTTACAATCTCCCATCCCTCCGTGAGGCAACCTGTATCGTTCCCGGTCAACTTTATGACCACTTTGGTCGTGTTGTCAGGGCAGTACCAAGTAAGATGCCTGTAACTGATAATGGAGACAGCAAAGAACAGGAAGAAGTGCCAGAACATTGCTTCCAGTGTGATCTGTACAACAAGCATATTCCATGCTCCTTCAATCATCGTATGGCCAACGGCAACGACATCTGCGAGAATCATCATTTCGAAATCATCTGCCTCAACTCTGGCAACATTTAAAGACTACTCATTATGGAAAAGCAAAAAACAAGATACAGACTCGATAAGAAAACCGGTCATCTTCTTGAAGTCCCTACTAAGAAGCAGGTTCGTGAAAACGTCAAGAAGATACGTGAGGAAAAAAATCAGTTGCCTCAATCTCCAGTCACGATTCATGAGACTCAGGCAGAGAAAAACTTCAAAAAGGTTCAGAAGGTCATCGACCGCATGCACGCAAAGGCGAAACTGCCCGATTTTCTCTCAATGGCTCGCCACAAGTTTCTCTCCACCGTCTGTGTCATCAATAAGCCGGGCAAACAGCGTAGCCTACTTCCTGATAAGAAAGGCCGCTTCGTTATGCTCTGCCATCGCAAGATGGCTAAGGTCTTTACTGCCGATGTTTGCCTTCTCGTCAAGATCCAGAAGTCCATAATCAAGAAACATGAAATGGCACCAGGGGGAGAAGTGACCACAGAGCATTGGCAGGATGGTAGCTGGAGCATCGTTCCATGCCGGGCAGACAAGAGTAATTACACCACCATTCAGGAGGTTCGTCTTCGTCCATGGTTCTTTCTCCACCGCTACTGGTATGAGATTTCCTTCGATGGCAGAGTAGAGCCAGCTATGATGCTGAACGATTACGGCCTCAACCCTACTCTCAGCAAGAAGCATTTCTATGTTACCAGAGAATATGTAAAAGTACGAAACCAGGATGCCGAAAACGACTATTTCCGTTTCTGGCTCCATAAACCTGCAGATCATGAAGCTAACAAATGATGTCATTATTCTCAATCGTCCTCGCGTTCAGAAGCGAGGACTTGCCCTTAATATCTCTGGGCGTATCACTCTAAGGTCTAGTCCTTGCAAACTGCTGGATCTCCATCCGGGTGATAAGATTTGTTTCTGTTTCTATACGCCAAGTAAGCAGATGTATGTCATTAAGTCTACACCGGATATAGAAGCTAAAGAAGTAGAATGCATCAAACTGTCTGGCCGTAAGGGGCAACTCCATGCCAGTAATGTTTCTACCGTCAGTTTCTTGCTTAGCTATATACCGAATATCCCGACTGGTACTAAGCAGATAGAACTGGTTACGGCAAATGAAACTATAAATCTCGATGTAGATGGCGTCAGTTGTCCAGCTTTGGCTATCGTCAACAGGGCCGACAGCGAGCATTGCCGATAGTAAAATATTAAACATTAAGAAATATGCAACAATCAATTAGATACAAAGGCCTCTGCCTCACTCCTGATGAAATGGCAGTAGAAAACGGTGCGCTATCCCTCTGCGGCAATCTAGAGCTGCATGATGGCGCATTGCGCCCTTCTATTGTCACAGGAACACCCCTCTCTCAGCCACTCACCATTAATGGTGAGGTGGCTAAGATATTGTATGTGCACGAAACTGGCAATTACCACCATCTCATAGCCATAGCCTCATCAGCCATCTACTGGTTCCTTCAGGATGGATCTCTTGGCTCAACCACCCCTATCAAGTCTTTCGACTACGAAGCATCGGTTCTTTCCGTCAATTCCATAGGCAATACGCTTATCATTGTAGCTACAGATGGGATTCACTATGCTTTATGGGTGGATGGTGGCTATAAAAATCTGCCACAAAAGCCTCCATTCGTAGAAATCACCTTTTCTATTTCCGATAATTATCCGGAGAATTACATAAATGGAGGTGTGGACGCTGAGGGAAGTATAAATGGTTTTCGTAAAGCTATCCAGCAAACAACCTACTCATGTAATGACGTTTTCAACACCGTAAAATTAACGCAAGAAGATTATGACACAAAAGAAAATGAATGTCTTAATATTAAAGAAAATAAGCAATCTGATATTACACAGAGCATCTATGCACTTATCAATCGAACGAACAATCTGATTGCTCGTAAAGGTCGTTTTTATGCTAATTTCTTTGTTAGATATTGCTATAGAATGTTTGATGGTTCCATGATTATGCACTCATCGCCTGTATTCATGCCTGTACAAGTTCCAGATAGTTACATTGTACTTTTACCAAATGCCTTGTTTTTAAAAGATGGAGTCATCAAACTGTCTGATAATTTAACACTTGTACGTGAGGATGGAAAGAACAATCCATCAAATGTAAATATTTCCAAAGTTACATTCGTTTACTATCCCCGAAATGTAGATTTGAGATACGCCATACTGGACGCAAAACGTAATGAACTTGAAGAATGGAAAGATGTCATCAAATCGGTGGATGTATTTATTACTCCTCCAATTTCCAACGTTGATACATCTGAAAAAATTTCAAGCATCAGATCTAAACGAAGAAATTATGGACTTGGGAAAGGATTATTCTATTTTGGTAACGATAGTCATTCACAAATATACACAGGTTTTAGTGTGTATTTCCCATCACTGAGTGAAGATGCCTATCGTAACAAATTAAAGAATACATCTACCTTCTACAAAGTCTGCTCGCTGAAAATTTCAGATTTAACAAATTATACAACGAAGAAATTACCTGTTGACAAGAATGCTGTATATCAGGTATCATTGCAGGAACAGATGAAGGATGATTATAAAACTCACAACTCTCTATTCGCACAAGGTAGCTATACCTATAATCATAGACTCAACCTGTACGGATTGAAAGAGAAGCTTTTTTCAGGTTTCAGTGGCTATGTTATGCTACCAGGGCTGTACATTCTTAAATATGATGATAGTACAGATAACCAGAAATATAGGTACAAAATCCAGAAAATCGTAGTTAGCCTCAATACTACATCAGGAACGAAATATGTTGAAAGTAGTGACAAGTTCTTCTCTCGTCAAGATATTGATGGCTTCATGATCGGCAACCTTGTCAAGTTCTACCCGGATTCGAGAGCTGATAAAATGGCTATCTTCTGTAAGGATTCTTCGGATAATGATGTCATCTTCGTCTTCCCTCTTGAACAATGCGCTGAACTGAATGGAGCCATGCACATGGGAGATTTCACTGACAATTTAGAACAATACAAGGTCGATTCGTTTAATTATACAGTTGATGATGTAGTGGAACTATCCAATAAGATCTATACATCAGAGTCTGATAATGCCTTCTATTTCCCATTAAACGGAATCAATACCGTAGGTATCGGAACCATACAGGGAATAGCCTCCACCACGCGTGCGCTCTCTCAGGGACAGTTCGGTCAGTATCCATTAATGGCATTCTCTACCGATGGTATTTGGGCTATGGAAGTCTCTTCCAAAGGCACCTATAGCAGCATCCACCCGATTAGTCGTGAGGTTTGCAGCAATCCGAAGTCTATCACACAGCTAGATCAGTCCGTGCTTTTCGCAACCAACCGCTCAATCAGTCGCATAGCAGAGTCACAGGTGGTTTCCATGTCCGATGTCTTAGATGGTCCTGGCTTCAATATTTCCGGTAGCCTAGGTAAGTTCCTCAACTTCTTCGTTGATGCAGAAGGGGATAGCGAATCCGTCAAGACTACCAAGGCTCAGATGCGCCAGCTCATAAATTTCACCTCTTCGCCAATAGAGTTCTTCCAGCGTTGTCAGGTCATCTACGACTACAAAAACTCTCGCATCTTCTGCCTGGATGTTACACAGACAAGTAAGACCTCTACGGCTGATACGGTGGCACTCTGCTATTCTATCAAGGATAATGCCTGGAGCACTTTCCTTATACAGAACGTGCTCACAGCAATCAATTCCTACCCACACCCCTACATACAATATAGGGATGGCAGCGTGATGGTGCTCGATAAGGGTTACGATTACGAAGATACAACAGAGTATCATGGTATCATAGTTACTCGTACCTTGAAGTTTGACGAAGATAACGTACCTGATTCCATTACAGGCTATATCCATTCCCTCACGTCTGGCAGCATACCAGTCATGTGGTTATATGGTAGCAATGATAATCAGAATTGGCATTACATCGGTCGCTTGGGCGGTATGAAGTCCAGCTACATGGCTACCCACAGCTATCGTTTCTTCCGAATCGCCCTATACCTGAAGATGAAATCCATGAATCAATACTTTGCTACGCGCCTCGAAATCATCAGGCGTTTTAGCAAGTTCTAGCAGAAAAACCACCGTTCCATGGCATTCTAAGCCATGTAAAAAACAAGAGCCTTCGCAAATCAGGAGTAATCCCGAAGCGAAGGCTCTTTCCATAAACACACCTAAAACGAAAGAAGAAAAAAAGTTTCATTAAGTAAAGCCACCGTTCCAGGCGATTCTATCGCCTGTCCCCAATAGCCTCTTAGGTAAAGCTAGGCCGTCTCAAAGTATAGTTATCCCGGCTCAGCAGGTTGCTCTTAATATTATTGAAGTCTGCTGTAGCACTATTCCCATACTGTCCAGCCTTGTCTGCATACTGATCCTGCAAAAATTGGCTCATCGTATAGTCAACGATATACCGGTGCATATTGCTCTTAAGCGCATCCGTCACAGCCACGTTCCAGTTCGGAATCTCCAGTTTCAGGGTAACAGTCTCATAGATACTTTCCTCCCGATCATTACCAGCCTTAGTTACGGTAGAAGTCACTTCCTCATCTTCCTGGCCGATGATGCTTGTGGTCACTACCTCCGTCCAAGTTCCGTTCTTGTTATCGGTATACACATACTTTCTTGTACCCTTAACAAGTCGCTCAAGATTGTTGTTATCCTCCACTCTACCTGAGGTCAGATAACGCTGAGCTGCAACCTTGATATTACCGATGGCTTCCGTTACGGCACGATTAATAATACTGCGAGTCTCTTTACTGTCAGGGCTTTCGATAGTGGCTCTGATGTCCTTCTGGGCATCATCCACCAGTCCCTGGCTCAATACATAGCATCTGGCAAGTATGTCATTGCATGCCTGCTCCATGCTAAAGTTCAGTGTAACTAATTTACTATCCATATTTCGAAATATTTAGATGATTAATAAATCTACCTCAGTTCATAAGGCGGCCTGCCTCCGCTCCAGTCTACATGATCCTGATGAAAATGCTGCGAAACGAAGTCCTGATTACGCTCTGAGCCTTTCAGTCCACTCTGGGCATCCTTGTCTACTTCGTCTTCATTTCGAGCCTCAGCATCCAGTTCGTTCTGACTTTTAGCCTCAGCATCAACACTTCGGCTTTGAACAGCAAGTTCGCCATTCTCTTTTTCTCTAGTATCAACAGATCTGCCGGCTGCAGCCTGCGCATTCTTCTGTTTACCTATGTCATCACCACTTCTTGCCAAAGCTGTAGGAGTAGAACCAGCCTTCTCCTCACCATCCGGTGCTCTAGATGAAGTGTTCCCAGACGAAGAACCTTCTTTCGTAGTATCATCTGCTTTTCTTTCAGCCTCAGCAAAGTTAAAGTCTTTCTTCAACAAGATTTCCTTAATGGCATCAAGGTCACTCGCTCCCATACCGGCATAGTCTGTATGAGCCATTTCTGGGAAATCACTCAGCCATCCGGCAATAATGGCATGCACCAGGTAGTTCTGAATCTGATTGCTCAATACTCCACTTAACCTTGGTGGCCAAGCCGCAAGTGTCACTATAGTGATTGAGAAATCATCAGCCAGAGCCTGCAAATCAAACTTCTGTGTGGTAGATGAAGAAAACCTCGCAAGAAAGTTCTCTAGGTCGGTTATTGCCTCCCTATAGTATATATCCAGTCTAGCCTCCTCTGCATCACTTGCCCATACGCTTTGGAAATCCACCTCTGGGTTATGCTGCGCAATGGTGGCAGAAAGTCCTTCTACCACGCCCATTACGCTCTTCTTGATGATTTTAATTGTTATTGTCTTCATACTTAATTGCAATTTTTCTACGATGCCATAACCAAACAAGAATACCTGTTGTGATGGCTATGATGATACCTGCTAACACACCGAGGCTAACTTTACCTATTGTCACAAGCCTTTGCTCGTTCTTGGAAAGTTCTCGCCTCATGATATTGATAGAGTCTTGCTTCAATCGGATCAGCGAATCTTTTTGAACCACAAGAAGTTGATATTTGTCAACCTCCTTAGATATGATATTAATGGAATCCTTCAGCCTCAGCACCTCTTTTGTGTCCCTGTTGGTTACTACAGAGTGCCATGACTCTGTCTTGATAGGCTTTCCATACTGGTCAACAGTCGTAGATGTACTGTCTTTTGTATGTGTAGTTTCCTTGACTGATGTTTCATGCTCCTGAGTTCTGCTATTCGCCATCTGCTCAAAAGCAGAGATAAACCGCTCTTGCCAGGAGGCATCCAAACCCTTGCTAACGGTGTTGTCTGTGATATAGTGTTCCTGTGTCACTGTCTTCGTCTTACAACTCGTCAGAAACAACATCGAGAAATACGCTATCCATACAAACAGATAGATAATTAAATGTTTCGATTTCATAAGCTATTCTGTTTATAAGGCAACCATAGCCCTGGCAAGATACTTCTTTCTGCTAACCAGTCCGTTTGTGCCTCCATTTATCTTTTTCGTAATTCTCAACACATTATCCGCATCAGCCAGTTCGTTCAGCCCATGCGCCTCCCAGAACCACATCGATACGTCAACGCAAAGTTCCGGCTGTTCCAGCAACTCCGGATGCTCCAACACAGGCTGCATACTGTAGACCTGGAATATAGAGTAGTTACTTCGGCCGGTCAACTGGATGAAGCCTCTGCCCTTATACTTGGCACCATCGCCCTCATGCGTATTTCCGAGCATCTTTCCAAGGGATCCCTTCTCATACTTCAAGAAATAAGAGTTCTTTCCGAGTTCATGGGTATAAAGAAGTTCACCGCTTTCATGCGCTATCTGGGCAAGGAAGTGCGCCCATCGTAATTTTGTATTGATGTGATACTTCTCTGCCAATTCGTTGAAATAAGGCAAATATTTATCTACCCTATTTTTCGCATTCGGCATAATCTTCAGTATCTGCTCCTTAGTTATTTCCTTCATTTCCATTTCCTGTATTGTTTTTATATTCTTGATACTTCTTAAACGTCGGGAATTTCTCTACGAATCCTAGTGTCAGTGCATAATAGGCATAGTCAACCAGTTTATAGAAAGGTGTTCCAGGAACCAGCATGCGCCTCAGATTCTTCAGGATATTGGTTCCAAACAGATAAGTAGCTGCTATGCATACCCATTTCACGCAAAACAAAGCCTCTGTGTCTGAGTGAAGGAAATGTCCGATGATGAACAGGGCTGCCACCGTCACAAAGAACACCGCACAACAGACAAAGAACATCCCGAATTTCTTCCAGCTCCATTCTTCGCTATTAAACACTGCTGCCACGATGCCAAACACCAGGTTTAGCAAAAATAAAACCATCATGGCAATCATAAAATCCCTGATGGGAACCAGCAGACTCAGAAAAGTCCAAAAAGTCCCAATTAAGTAACCTCGAATATCATTCATTTTCTTTTTCATTTATCCGTCCCCACTCCGTTATGGAAACGATGCAAATTTAAATCATCATTTCCGATTCTCTGTGATAAATTGCGCAACTTCAAACGAAAAAAGAGAACGCAAGCCCATTTACCACCTGCATTCTCTTCTTCTGATAGTTTTCTTTTATATATCTCTAGTCATTATGGAATTTCCCACAAACTCAACATTCAACACTCAACATTCAACATTTCAATGGTTGAAGTACCCCCAAGCCTTACAGTGACCATAAGGATTGTCATCATCCCTCAGCCAGTTCACGGCAAGGTCCACCATTTTGTCCAACAACTGCTCTTCGCTATCCTCTGGGAACCATTTCTTCATCAGATTATAGTTATCTGAGTAGATCATGTTCAGAACCACGGCAAAATCCCATTGGTTGTAAGGTCTGATCTCGTCCTTCACCGTCTCATAGATTTCCTGCGTCTTGGCCATGGTATAGTAAGGAGCACGATGCTCCACCTCCTTGTCATCCTCAAACACCATCTTCTTGATCTGTGTCTCAGCAAAGAAGTCGTTGAAGTGTCCATTACCCACAACCCCATAAATCTCCTTGTAGAGCTTCAGGAGGTCATCTTCCGTAGCGTGCATCGCCACAAACTTGCCGATGATTTTGGTCACCATTACCATCTGCTCCGGTGTGGCATCACTCTGATATTTTGTGATAAGTTCTACTAAGTTCATATCATTCTTGTTTTTGTGATTTGACAAACTTGAAAATCTCGTCCAACTTGTTTTCCATGTTGTCGAGTCGCTGATTTGTTCTCTGCTGGTCACGAAACGATGTGTCCAACTCTGAGAGAAGTTGATCACAGTCCTTTACGGTCTGCTCGAAATCCGGCATCTTATTGATGATGTCAGTGGCTTGGTTCTTCAATGCGTTTACCTCGTTGATGATACTCTCCTTGCTACAGGAGATTACAAGGGTGTCGCTGTATGCTGTTTGCTCAGTATCTACTACCGAATAGGTTGACTGCTTTCCGTCTTCCGTCTGAACATTCACCTTCACGTTCATGGTGCCAAAGTTTGGCATGCCAGGCATCTGTGGCATCATATTGGGTTTGCTACCACTAATATCAGGGCTTGGTGTATTCATCACTTTACCCTTCTTGAATTTTCTAGTCGCCCGGTCAAACAAAAAGACCGGGAAACCTGCCTTTAAATCTTTAAATATCATAATCGTATCTTTTTAAATGGATAATGCGAGGGAAACGATGGCTAACAAACCATCCATCATTTCCCCCTATAATGATACTAAGCAGTAGTCAATGCTACGGTTAGACTGTCAAATATGCTCAGGCCTCTAGCCTTTCCGCATACCACATCATTAGCCTTTTGCGTTCTGCCTACACTGGTGATGGTCACAGCCGTTGGCAGAGCTGTCTGCCCTTGGAAGGCTGCTACCCATCTTTCCGTGTAAATCAATGGCTGCGCTCTCATCACGTTTCTGTTGCCTATTACAGGCGAAATGATGGAGATAGTTGCCACGATAGGCACAAACACCGTTGTACCATTCAGGATAGGCTGCTCATAACTGTAGGTTATGCTTGCCTGTGGCTGCACATTGCCATTCACGCAATAAGGTCTGCAAAGCTTCTCATTGTAAGTAGCTAAGACTGAAACTTGGTTGGCTACCAATGCTGTAGTAGCCAAACCCACTGGAGAAATCTTGTTCATACCACTACGCTTCTGTTTCATTCTTTACTTTTTTACTGATAGCCACCTGCTACACCTGCGCCACATCCACAACCGCCATTCATCAGATTGGCAAGGTAGATGTTCTGCTGAAGCTGTGAGTTCTTGAACTTCAAGTCCTGAATCTCGTTTGCTTGCTCCTGGCTCCAATGGCCTGTCAAGGTGTCAATGATGCGCTGAGTGTTTGAATTGCCAGCATTGATGATGTCACAAGTCTGTCGCTGAGTCTCATAGGCAACATTGCTGAAACCACGCTCAACACCAGTGCTAATGTAGTCAAAGTTACGCTGCATCGTTGATGTCAAGTCACAGAAACCCTTCTGTGTAGAATACTGGATGTCCTTCTGACCCAACTGATTTTCGTAACCCATCTTGATAATGTTCTGCTGTGTCTGGCAGCAGCAATCCTTCAGCGCAATTGTCATCTGCAAGTCACCCTGAGAAATCGCGCTGATTACTCGCTCTGCCGAGAATCCTACCTGACCACCAAGCTGTTGGATGCCAGCCTGGATGCCACAGATAGAGTTCTGCAAGGCGTTGAAGTCACAGTTCAGATTGCTTGCCAACATCTTAAGGTCGTTGCCGTTACCCTGAATGGCACCCATCAGCAAGTTGCTATTCTGGTTGTCTGCCATCTGGTTGCGCAAACTCTCGATTTGACCCTGAATCTCCGCACGCTGCACGTCTGCGCCATTGTCACGATTGTTCCAATCTGCACCATACATATAGCGCATCATGCCCATCATCATCATGTAGGCGAACGGATTGTTCCACATATCATCATCGTCACGGTTACGCATCATAGCCGCCATTGCCAAAGGATTGCTGTCACGATTTGCCATCGCTCCAAGCAAACCACCCATCATTGCATCGTTGCAACAAGAGGTAGTCTTAATTACTTCTTCTGCCATAATTCCTAAAGTAATAAAAGTTGTACATTTTGTTTATTCACACATGTAATCGATTACGGCAGCAAAGTTATCCCAAAATATCTACATGTTTCATAACTCTGTCAAACATTCTTTTAGTGGCTGATTTCCAAAGGTTTAAGGTGACATAGACCCATATCAAAAAAAGAGAAGCCTCATCAGCTTCTCTTCGTTATTCTGTTATTTACCCATAAAATAAGTGATGATGGTTCCAGCAATTGCTATCACATTGATAAATGTTAGCCACGCAAACAACCACTTCTTGCGTTTATAATCTCCTGTCCACCAAACAAAGATATTAAACGAAACGCTCAACATCATAATGATAGCACACTCTACAAATAAAAATGATACCATATTCATATCGCTTATCCGTGTTGCGATAGGGCTTAGTTCTTGTTTCTTTTCAGTCTTTTCTTGATAAACTCCCGAACGTCCCATTTTTTAAAGAAATGAGAATGGTCCCCAGCGTTTCCCACGCTCTCTAGTTCCCCATCAGCGATAGCCCTTCTTAGGGTAGATTCGCTGATATGTGCCTCCTTCTTCACCTGCCCGGCAGTCATATAAGGATTCAGCATGAACGGAATCTGCTCACAAAGATTGTCCAGATCATCATCGCTCATACCGCAAGCCGTAACCTTCTCCCCATTCTTCTGCTGCTCGGCAGCCGCGAAGCAAGCATCACTCAATGATTTCAATGCCCATCCCAGGGTATCATAATTCAGTACTTTCTTCATAATTCTCTATTTTTCTCTGATTATCTCCGTATTTCTCTATTATTTGCAAATTTTTCTTCCGATTTTCGTTCTATTGATAATCATATCTGCAAAAGCATACAGATAGAACATAGCTGTTACGGCCATCACCGTATAGCAAGAATCTATCATAACATTAGTGGTGTACCAGTTCCATTCCACGATATGAGCAGCATTCACCCCGGAAAAATAAATGAAAGGAATACGATAGTACCAACACAAAAAGAAAAATCTACTTGCCAGGATCGTCACCATCGGCAAGATGTACACCATGAAATAAATGAAAAAATAGCAAGGCATATTTTCATCATAAGGAATAAACATTTCACGAGGATGCTGGCTAAAATCCCATATACCATACGCATGAAAACACATGATGATGAAAGGCACATACTTGCAGAACCATCTGAAGAATTTCAAGATTCTCCTGGAATACCTGTTGCCATGCTTCATAAGCATTCCCATCAGTTCAGTAACATCTATATCCTTTATCAACCGTTGTACTTCGGCTTCTTGTTCTTGTGTCATGATAAACCTCCTTTTGTCTATAGTTAATTGTTCATACGTTCTTGATAAAATTAAAATCTGTGGCAAAATTACATCTTTTTGCTCAAATCAATTCATTTTGAGCAAAATTTTAAAGTTAAACTTTGCTAAAGTAACAATCTGTAAGCAAATTATTCTTGAAAGGCCTCCGGTCATACAGATTGCAGCTCATTTGATATGTACATCTGTGAGAATATTGATTGACCTATAAATAATAAGGTGTAGCCCTATAAAGAGTTACACCTTATTATATTTATACCCATCTGATCATAGCTTATTCTCCTAACATAGAGTTTACCATCCCTTTGATGGCTTCATCGGTTATGCTCTCTTTGAGAGAGGCATCACCGCTAATCGATTTCATCAGCATACCTATCCAAGGATTATCACTCTCCATGGTGGATTGTATCTGCTCCTTGTAGGCGTCATAAAGCTCGCCCGATGCCTTGAACTCCAAAAGAACCGTGCGCAACGCTTTTGTCACGTAATTATCCATCAGCAAGGGATTGTCCCTTGCCGATGATAATTTAGTAAGAAGCACAGCCAGTGCTTCATGTAATTGCTTCTTATTCTTCTTCATATATCTATTTTTTTTAGTTTCTAAACTCAGCGACTTAGAGTTCTAATACACCAAGTTATTCCGAGTTTTGGAGCATTTTGTTCTATCTTTATGTGATTAATGCTGTTCCGTCAACATTTACCCAAACAGTACCATTCCATAAAATTTTCTTCTTTAAAGTAGTATCATAATACTCAAAACCTTCATCTGTATTTGATAACGTAGGACGATTATCAGTAGTACCTTTTGTTACTAAATCCGGATTGTTACCTAAAGCATCTCTCCAAACACCGTAAGAACCATATAATAATTTTTTAAGCACATTATCATAATAATATAAATTTTCAGCATTTGTAATATCAGGTCTTCTGCTTGTGTCACCATAGTGAAGTCCTATATCACCTAAAGGGTCAATAAAATAATGTCCTTGCCAAAACAGCATTGTGTATAAATCAGTAGCATAATATGGTTGTCCTACTTTTAAATTATAAGTTTTGCTTGAAGGCCTTTCATTCCATGTACCAATTAAAGGTATGATTTTATCATATTTTGAAAATTTAATTATATTTCCAATATCTTCATCTGTGCATAGTTTCCAATCTGAAGGTATGGATTCATTTAATATTGTACTTTTTTGTGCAAATTTACTTTTATAAGTTATAAATATGCATTTAGGAGTATGATTCTTTTGGACTTCCCCAGTAAAAAAAGATACATTGGATGATATAACATGCCCATTATATTCACTTAAACAAAGTATAGCACATCCTCCTAGATACTGCCTTTTTAATATATTATCATTTCTTATTATAATCCAATCACAATTGTCATCATTACTTATCATACCACTAGGAGCCGTATCAAAATACCAATTATTTATTGTAACTCTTCCAGTACATATAAGATGCACATACATATTTTTTCTAGTACTATATCCCCAAGTGTGTACATTTGTAAATTGATTACTACCTGTTGATATTACACCAGTAGCTACATTTTGAATAGTTAAGCTTGATACCTCTGTATCAGTACTCATCAAACACATACCTTTAGAATAATCTAGAGAATTATTATCTCCTTCTATATACATATTTGTTATTTTAATACCTGTTCCTCCAAACAAATAAAAACCTAACCATCCTACATGAATTATGTGTATATTACTAAATAGTTGTTGGTCTCCATATATTTTTATTCCTATGTTATTTTTAGAATTACAATCTATTATTAAATTTTCTATAATTCTAGTTCTTTTGTCAAAAGAAGACCACTGCTGACCTTTTCTTGGGTCAATATGTATAATAGGACTTTCATCAGTCATATACCCTTTTATTGTGGCACAATTTCCACATATATTTATAGCACTAAAATCTACTGTTTTTGTAACCTTATAAATACCATCAGAGAAATGTAAAGTGGTATTTGTCATTTCTGCTAATTTAGCTGCTTTATTTATTGCATCCGTACAATCAAAATCATCATTTGGAATCGCTCCAAACATTTCAGGACATATTTGTTTATAATAATTAGTAATAAATCCATTATTCAAACTACCCCCTTCAAACTTCAAAGTACAATTCTCAGGTACATTAATAGTTCCTCCATTTAAGTCAAAATCATACCTAACTTCGTAGATAGTATTAGGCTGATTAACCATAATTGGCGTTATGATATTTCGAAGTTCTTTCTTAGTGCTGTCAGTAACAGTACATGCAACACCAGTAGTGCTTGCAGAGAATACAGATGGAGTTACGGAACCACCAAACTTCCGGATAAGAGTAATCGTTGAAGCATCTTTTGATACTTCATACTCTGTCATTGTCTCAGTAAGTTTTTCAGCAATTTTCTGTGCAACTAAATCGGTTGATGTCATGGTTGTTGTCACCATATCAACACTTACTTCAACTCCATTTATGGTAAACACAATTGTACCATCTACAGTAGGAATACTCCCTACTATTATTTTTGTTACAGCCAGTGATACCGGTTTTATATTCTTGCGTAAGATTTTATAGCCTTTTCCTGAGAAAGAAAGAGGGTTATAAACACGATCTTTTAATGATAGCACATCTGTACCGCTTTCATTTTTCCCAGATGTAATATCTTCTTCATCAGGTAAGTTCGTCACATTACCTTCAACAACCGTTCTATCACCAATTTTTTTTTTTAACTCCTCTAAAGAGGCTTGCACATCAGATGTGTTTGCTTTCTTTGACAGATCAAACAATAGATATTCATACTTTTTCATGATGTTCTCTGTGTTAAACTTCACACCTGAAAACAATTCATCCCAGTATGTATCTCGTTGACTGTTTACACACCACGTTCCACGATCAGCATCCCAGTAATGAGCCCATCCATTAATAAGGCACCAATCACCATCTACGCCTCCTGCTGGATATTTTTGATTGACTGCATAGATAGTGAGGAATGTACCTTTAAAATGAGGAGAATTTGTATCATATACACCTTTTCCCATATGTTATAATTTAAAATTGTGATAAACTAAAATATTTTTCTGCCAGGTCTGCTTCCTTCTTCGATGTGAGAAAAACAGAAATAGCTCGATATACAATATGTTTCCTAGCTAATGGATGAAGAGCCGCTACCAGTTTCTCGCCATCATCTGTTTTATCAATACTAGCCATTGGTATGTATGAAAAACGTTCTATCCGATGGTCATAAACCTGATCTATACTTGTATCTTTTATTGGCTTCAGATAGCGTCCTGCTGTCCAATATACAATAACACGGTTTCCATATTGGTTCACACTTAACATGGCTTTTGGCTTCTGTGGTGTTCCCCTAGTCCATCTGCTAGCTTGCATTTGAGCTTCCTTGCTGGTTGGATCCATAAGTTCACGCACACTAGATTGCCAACTAAAAAGTTTCAATTCATATAGGCGAACAAAATCACTTGGAATTGTTAACTCTCCATGCCCATCAGTGAACTGAGTAATAATAGGATCATAATCCTGCTCATTACCAAGAGATACCTTCACAATAACAGGGGCTAACATTGCTTCTGGTGCTTGCAGCAATATCTGTTGTGCTGCCGTTTCAATGGCTTGCTTCATTTCCGTGTCCGAATCATCCGTAATGATGTCATTCACCTCATCATGGATTACTTCGTCCATAGCTATGCGCATTTCCTTCACAAGGTCACTCATCAATGCTTCCATATCGCAAGAAAATTATATTATTAAAACTCAATCACCACACCCAGCTCTTTAGCCTTCTCCTTCACAGCCTTAGGTGATTTCAGTTTTCTTACATCTACCTTATACGTCTTCTGGAGATAATTTTTTGCCTTAGTGATGTTATCGAAATGAAGGGCATTCTCGTCCTTCACCTGCTCTTCTTTTTGTTGCTGAATCTGCACCTCTTCCGGCTGGCTCTCATCAATGATACGACCTGCCTTCGTAAGAGGATGTTTTCTGATGCATTCTGCCACCTGCTTGTTATCCGTAATGTACGAATAGGCATCGTTGCTGCACCGCTCAAACTCAATGTTCTTGATCAGTCCGCTCGGCAGAGTTACTACAAAAATGAGCATGCTCTTAGCTACAAATCTATACATATCTATTTGTGTTTATGGTGAGAAGGGATAGTGAGACTGTATTAGCCTCAACTATCCCCTAGATTGATATATGTAGAAAACTATCAGTTTCCTATACAATGATTACGCTGCCTCCAAAATCTGCTCATCTGTAACGCCATCACCAGTGAAGACTGGTCGGGCTACACGCGCATGAGCATCAGGGAAGGTCAGTACCCAGCAGCTATATTCCTCCATTACCACACCTGCGGTGTTGCGAATCAGCAAGTCCTTGGCATTAAACTCGTTTCTGCTCCATACACCGAATACGTATTTGTCAAGATAACGAGCATCCAGCAAGAACGCTCTACCATCCATACCCCAGGAGTTAAAAGCATCGTGACGATAAATCAGAATCTTTGTACCCATGCTCTCGAACTTCTCAAAATCAAGCTTCCAACCCTGATAGTCCTTTTCGGTCTGGGTAATGATACGCTTGTTAGAGCGAAGGTTAGCAAATGCCTGATAGATCAAGTTGTCAACGAAGAGAAGTTTCGTACGGCTGGAGTTACCAGCACCCTTCAATACTGCTGCAATAAAAGCAGAAAGTTCCTTCTCGCTGATCACATACTCATATACTGTTTTTTCCTGCTCTACAGTTTCGCCATCGGTACCACCTGGCTTAGGTACTTTTACCTTTGCCTTAACAATTTCACCATTCTCATCTTTCTTGACAGCCCAATGGCCAATTTGCAAGTCCTTGCCTGCTTCCCAGTAAATACCGCCCATGGTATAGGTCAAGCCAACTTTCTCGCCACCATTCGACATGCTCTTTACACCGAAAAGACCACTTCGCTCCTGGCCATAACGCATATCGTCCATAGCCATTTTTTCCTGTCGTGTGAAGTCCCATTTTACCTGAGTCTTACTCATACGGTTGATAAGTGACTCCTCAACCTGCATGATAAATCGCTGGCAATACTGGAAGCTCTTATCTGGCATAGAGTAATAACTACCAGTTTCAACCTCTTTCTCACCTGCGGCTCTTCCGAGGCGCATCAGAGTTGTACCTACCGGAATATTGTCTTCAAAGTCACGGTTGCCGCGCGAAGGGTTTTTCTTTCCATTCAGAGCGTAGGCAATAGGGTTATTGTCATTATCATGGCTGATAACACGGAACTGAAGAGGAATCAAAGTACTCTTGTTGGTACCTGTCTCATCATAGCCATAGATGCCATCTACCATAATAACATCACCATTATCGAAAGCTGCCGGATTCTCCACGATGAAAGTTACAGAATTACCATTGGTCTGCTTATTAACCTGAGTAGTAAGTTTTGACATGATAGGCTTCTGACCGATAGAATAGTATTCTACTCGAACAGAGTCGATAGGAGTCATCTTCTTGGATGCACGTAAAATCTGATCAATAGGACAACTCTCCAGTTTCATTTCTACAACTGTCGGGTTAACATGAGCTACATAGTAATCCCAGTTACCCATAGCTTCCTGCTGCTCCTGGCTACCACCCTGCCACTGAGGACCAGAGCCACCTACACCGGGACCATTCAAAGGACCTGTCGCACCACCGCCACCTGCACCAGCAGGAATACCACCACCTGGTACAGGTGGAGCCGTTTCTGCCATTGCATAAGAACTTCCACCACTAAGGATCATGACGAGCACCGCCATCATGAAACCAAACCATTTCTTAAACTGTTTCATAATCTATACATTTAAAATTATTAATTATAAATTTCTTATTCTACATTCCAATCATCTTGCTGTACACCTGTTCTGTACGGCTCTTTTCCTTTGGAAGTGATGGTGCACCACCGCCTCCATCGATGTTGATGTTCTTCTTGCCGCCCTGCTTGCCATCATGCAGTTGTTTCTGCTGGTCAATCTTCTCGTTCTTACCACGCTTGTAGCCTCGCTCCTCTGCATCAGCCACAGCCTTGTCGAAGTCCTTGATTTGAAAGAGGCGCAAGAAGTCTTCCTTCTTCAAGCCATACCGAGCTGCACGCCATACGAAACCATCATCATCATGATCCTCGCCATCATCGCTACGCTTGTAAAGCCATTCTATCAAATCGGTAATCGCCTCAGGCTTCAACTTCGCTTCTTTAATGGCTGCATCAAGTTCGGCATCTTCCTGCTCCATATTGGCAGCAAGTTGCTCATTATCCTTTGCAAGTTTCTCACTAGCTTCAAGTTTCTCTTTCTCGTTGGCTTTCAAACGTGCCTTGGCAGCCTCATCACCATTAATGGCATCCACGAAGTCCTGACCCATCTCATCAATCATGAAATCGACAAAATTAAAGTCACTGCCATCTGCATTTTTTTTGGTTATAAGACCTGTCACCAGACTTGGAGCATGAGGGTTGTCTTGCAACATTTTGTTGAAGTCATCCATTTTCCGCTTGTTTTGGTCATACTGGTCGTAATCGGTCGAAAGTTGACCATAAACAGCCTCATCATCATCCATATTTAAGTCCGGATAACGCTGAGCAAGACGCTCTCTGAAAGAATCTCGCTTTGACTTAACATTCTGATTATCAATAGTTTCTTTTGCCATAAATATTCTTTTTTAATATTTCTGTGCTAAATTAAGCAAAATTTCGCATAACTTATTGATAAAATGCGCAAGTTGCTATATTAACTTTGCTAGCATGAAACATAAAAATTCTATATCCCAAATAAACCCGATACGAGACCGTGAAATGATCATCCTCTATCGCAAGGCTCTCGAAGTGGTAGAATATCCTACCACTACGGATAAGATATGCGAAGTTGTTTCATCGCTACCTACCACCTGCTACTATATCTCAGATACATCAGCATTCAGGTATGTTTCGCTGCGTCTCAAAGGTATCATTCCTAAGTTCGATATGGCTTCCTATCGCAAACAGCAATTATATGAAGCTCTGTATGAAGAAGTGCTCAGACTCAGGGAGCAGCGAAGGGATAAATCTCCATGCTTGTATAAACTGGTAGACTTAGCCCTGGAGCGGCCTGCTCCGTGCTTGGGGCTTTCTCCTCGTACCATCAGGCAGAAACTTTCTGCCTATTTCAATCAAAATCGAAAAAACAATTCCAAATAGTAATATTCTGTCTATGCGAACATTATATATAACTCTCATCTGTATTTTTCTGATGGCAATCATCGTACCGCTACATGGCTCATTGGCTGTGTCTGCTTCATCGCCATTATATACTCATTTTGCTTACATGTTCGGCCATGCCAACTTTATACACTGGGGCATCAACGGCTGGTGCTTATTGATGGTCCATCATCAGTTCCGCTTCCATCGCCTACTTGCTGCATGGATCTGTTCCGTGTTGTTGTCGTTCATATACTATCCGGCACTGCCAGTATTGGGTGCATCCGTTTTGATTTCTTTCTTCATGGGATTCTCTGCACAATGGTATTACCGGTATCATCGCATCTACTTCTGGCAGATGCTGCTCGGTATGGCTATAGGTTTCCTCCTCCCTTACATAGCAGGTATCTTCCACATAGTCCTATTCTGCTTAGGCTTCATCTATGCCAGGGCAGAAAGATTCATCCGTAATGCCAATACTCTTAACATTTAACATTCAACACTTAACATTAGTATATATAACGAATGCCAGTAGCAAAATCCTCCTTAAAGGTTCGACCTCAGCAGCAGATTTCTGATAAGAAGCTCAAAGAGATTCTTGAAGAAGATAAGAGAAGACTTACTAGTCTCCTCGCTACCTATCGTCCCATTACAGGAGAGAATGCCCCTGGACTTCGCTTTGAATGCGTTATCACAGATTTCCTGAAGGGAAAGAAGCTCTGGCTCCCAGTAGAAATGTTGAAGGAAAAGAAGTTCTGCGCTATCATTAAGTGCGGATCTATTGAGGCTTTCTGCGATAAGTACATGCCGGATTATGATCAGGAGAAGGCGCGTGATGCTGTCTTCCGCTATCTCATCCGCCTGCGCTGTAAGCACGATTTCTACTTCTTTGCATACGCCTACGCCCGAATCAAAAATAAGGATGGTGGTGAAGATATACCTTTTCTTCTTCGCAATGCCCAGATTAAACTAGCCAAGGTCTTCGAACAGTTGCGCCTTCATAGTCAGTACCACTATATCCGTGTCATTCTCTTGAAGTGCCGCCAATGGGGTGGTTCTACCCTTACCGACATATACATGGCATGGCTGCAGATCTTCTGGAAGACAAACTGGAATAGTAATATCGTTGGCCACCAGTCTTCATCTGCCACACAGGTATTCGATATGTACGAGAAGCTAATTAATGCCATTCCTACATGGCTCTTCTACGACATTGGTGTACCATTCAAGAACGACCCTCGCAAAATCAAGACATCAGGAACCATACAGAATATCAAGTATCTCATTCCACGCGATTGCAAGATACAGACTGGTTCTGCCCGTAACCCAGAATCTTGTCGTTCTGGTGATGCTGCTCTTGCTCATATTACTGAGGAAGCCTTCTTCCCTAACACCACAGAGTGGACTCCAGCTAAGGTTATTAAGGCTGCATCATCATCTATCCAACCGGACCCTCTAACCTTTATCGTAAGAGAGTCAACGCCAAACGGACGAGAAAACGAGTTCCACGATGCCTGGGTAGCTGCAAACTCAGTAGACAAGGATGGTAAACCTCTGTCAGCATTTACTCCTGTATTCGTGGCATGGTTCGAAATTGAAAAATATATATTACCATTTGCTTCAGAGGATGAACGTGCCGATTTCGCCATCTGGTTATGGAAGAATCGTAATGACGAGCAAGGTCATGGCAAGTATTATTGGTGGCTCTACGAATGTAAGGGCGCATCTTTCGAGGGCATCCATTGGTACATTGAGAAGTCCAAGGAGTATGAGACTCTTGACGATATGCGTCAGGAGTTCCCTTCTGATGACGTAGAAGCCTTCCTCTTCTCTGGTACTACAGTCTTCGATCCATACAAGTTGAAGGAAATGGAAGAGGATTGCAAGGGTATCGAGCCTATCATGGTGGGTGACATTGAAGGTGACTCTTATGATGCTGCTGATGATGCTTGTATGAACAACATCCGCTTCATAGAACGTTCAGGCGGACCATTGAAGGTGTGGGCTGGGCCAGACAACTCCGAGATTGTCAGACATCGATATATCGTTGCCTGTGATATTGGTGGTTCTCATAAAACCTCAGACTTCTCAGATATAGTAGTTCTCGACCGCTATGATGAAATCTATGGTGGTGTGCCCGAAATTGTCGCTGAATGGCATGGTCACTGCGATGCCGATCAGTTGGCTATGCGCTGCGCCCAGATAGCCCATTTCTATAATGATGCGTATCTTGTCATTGAGAACAATACCGCCTACTCGCGCATGAACAATACAGAGGGTAACCAGTCAGAGCTGTTCTTCCCTATCCTTCTGCCTCTATACGATAATCTCTATAGCGCATCACAGTCCAAACTGAAAAAGGTGAAGAATATTGAAATGAAATGGGGATTCAACACCAACAAGAATACAAAGGTGGCTGTAGTGAAGACCATGGCTCGAATCATCCGTGATGGTGGCTACATGGAGCGAGAACTTGCGGCAATAGACGAATGTACCTACTTCCTCTATTACAAGCAGAACGACTGTTATGGAGCCGTAGCCGGCAAGCATGATGACCGTGTCATGGCGCGCGCCATTGCTCTCTACGTAGAAAAGGATATGCCAGCCCCAGAAATCGTTCCATTCCGTTCAAAAGCAGAGATAGAACGTGAACGCCTCCGCAACCGCCCTCCAGTAGTAGCTGAGTTGTCAGGCATAGGTGGTGGCAGCTAGCCTTTCTTTATGCAGCAAGATCCGTCCCCTGTATAGCCACCGTTCCAGGCGATTCTATCGCCTGTCCATATAAGTTAATAATTAAAAGTAAAAAGAAAAATGAAACAAAGTTATTCAAATCCGCTGCGTAAGATGCTCATAGCCATCTACCAGCCTATCGTCACTCGTATCGAACTGTTCCGTGCCACTCGCATGTGGCAAAAAGGAGTCAAAGCTACCATTGCCAAGTATAAAGAATGTGGTGCGCCTCGCTTCTACATGCTCTATGACCAGTCGCACAAAGATTGGGCGATTATGACCTACGATCCTAACCGCAAGTGTATGCTCGCCTATCGAAAATTAGTCCAAATGGGCAAGTGGAAAGCTACTCGCTATTTCAAAAATGTAGAAGACATCAAAGCCGCATCCTACTACTATACCCCTTCCAAGTGGGGAGCCATCGGCTGCGATGCGGACAACAAGGTGCGCACAACCAAACTAAAAAACTGGCAAGAATATTACATGTACCGAGTTTCTACCCCTATGTTTAAGCTACGCTTATACAAGAAGAGACACGGTATTGATTAAACAAAAAGAAGAGGAGACCATCACGGCTTCCTCTTCACAATCTAACAACCTTAAAAACTAATAAACCTAAAAAATAAAATAACCTAATCTAAAAACGACAACATTTCGTTCAATATTATGAATTAACTAAGAACTTTATTCTACATAGCTGCCGAAGGAAGAGATGCCAAATCATTCGCTCCATCGTTAACATCTTTCAGATGTGCTGCAGGCGTACCAGTCTGCTGTTGTTCAACTCCTGCTGTAGGCATTTCGCCATTCGCTTGCTGCTGCGCTTGCATGGCTTGTAACTTCTCCATCTGTTCCTTGAAGTACTTCTTCATTCTGCTCGTACCAGGGAATTGTCCTACGGTCAGCATCGTATATGGGTCCATCTTACCGCTAGTCATGAAGTTCCAAGCCATATCATTATTGGCGGCTCTGATGATAGGACTGTATGCATCCAGGTCGATAGAAACATCTAGATCCATATCCCTCATGGTCTCCGGATTGAAGTGAATCTCAAATTCATCACCTGTCAGTTTCACGCTGTCCGCATCGGTACAAAATTCCTGTATCAGGTAAAGTTTCTTCTTGGCCACACGTACCTTAAAGTTGTTGAAACTCTCCACAAAGTCCTGTATGGTGGTTGAAGACGATTCTCTTTCCAACTGATATTGCTTACCACTGGTATTCCGGTGCTGGCCTTGTAGAGCACCCTGTACACCACTACCCTCGCTAGCCATTGTCTTAGCAAAAGACACCATGAAGTCAACACCTGCCGGAATACTCTTGTTAACAAGAGTCTGTGGTGGCTTACCTCCGTTCTTTGAGTTCCACAGAATAATACTATCCGTTTTGGTATAGTTCACCTGCATTTCATCGATGCTCTGTTTTTCGCTCAATGCGTTCTCATCAACAAGCATCGTTCCCTTGGCACCATTGGCTACGATGAAGTTGATCATCATCATATAATGATTCAAGGTGCGCTGGTTGTTTTCTGCTCGCATCGTGAAACTTCTTACTTCGCCATTCAAGCATGGATAGGCAACGAAGGTGTATGGATGGATAGAGGTTCTGAATCCGTCCCTGAGCACATAGTATGGTGATTCCCTGGCATCCAGCAGATAGCCATTCGGTGTGATATATCTTCTGAACCAATAGGTTTCAGCCTCATCCTTAATCTCAATGGTCTTAAGTTCGTCAGGATCCACATAGTAGATAGGCTCACCATTCTCATCAAGCACAGGCAGACCATTCTCATCTTTCATGATGTTGGATTCCTCCAACTTGCGCTTCTTCTCCTCATAGAAGGCGCGCTGGTCAGGAGAGGCATATCCGCAATCTCCGCTCTCCCAGTCATGTACCCAGATGGCAGGTCTGGTTTCTTTTGTCCAGATTTCCAGTACTCGATACTTGCCAACTACCGAAGAATGAGTGAAATCATCTATGCCGGCATACTGCGCTTCACCTGTCGGATGATAGGTCTGTTCTGGCGCAAAATGATGCTGTGTTTGTAGATAGATCTCGCTGAGTTTATTAGCCTCTTCCTTACTTCCGTTAGTAAAAGTAGCTAAAATCTCTCGCCAAGTCAGATCATGAGCCTCAGCAATAAATTCCACATCGCTCAGGTCATACTTGAAGAAAGGAGGCAAAGCTAGCTTGAAGATGTCCACAGAATAGTCAAAGATACCATTCTTGCCATCCCTTCTACCATAATAGGTTTTCATGCCTATAAAAGCAAAGCAGCAGAAGGCGTAAAACATTCTCGCGTCTAACTCTTGTCTGTCGTTCAAATTATCGTTTTGACGAAGATATTCATTGAAGAAACTGATATAGTCTTCCTCATTTGGGTCCACGGCACTACATGTAGCAGTACTGCGCTGCTGGCGCACAAGACCAACGAGCGAAAGAAGTTTATCACCTATCACATCGTATTCCAGTATTGGCATACCTTTCAGTTCCATATACTGCCGGATGGTAATCTTTCTTCCGTTCCATTCTATCAGCTCTTCCAACTGTCTTCCCATCACGAAGTCTTGTGCTCGCTTCCACTTCTTTCTCAGTTCTGCACCATCATAGAAGTATTGACAAGCCCATTGAAGCAACAGAAGATTGCTTTCGCTCTGAGTAAACCGCTCCCTGCTCACTCCTTCAAGTGAGTCAGGTCCCGGCTCTGCATAGTTCGATATGTCATTTATTACATGATTGTCAACCATAGTCTTTAATTTTTCGCCAAAAATACTCTTTTTTTTGCCAACCTTTGTGATAATCTGCGCAAATTATCACTCTTTATGCTCCCTTTTATTGTATTTTTGTTCCACAATTCATTAAAACATGGTGAATTTCTAATATATTAGATATTATGGGTAAATCTATCAATGTACATGAAGCCTGCGTCATTACAAAAGATGATAAAGGCAACCTCTCCATGGTAGGCAAGGCAAAAGAAGCCCTTACCACCTTGAAGAAGAATAAGGTTTCCGTCTGCATTCTTCTCTGTGACAACAAAAAAGAGGATGTAGAGAAGTTCCTAAACGATAATAATGTGCCTTTCGCCTCTCTCAGTACCAAGGAGGAGACCGATAAGGATGGCAACACCAAGCATGTTGATCCACCAAAGGCAGATGTAACCATCATGCCAAGTTCCAAGGTCATCACTCTTCGAGACGATTGGCAATGGTGTTTGGATGATATTGCCCGACGCCTTTGGGGAAGGGAAAAGAAGGAAAATCCGAAGAGTGAGCAGCAGCGCATGGATGACAGCATGGCTGATTACATACGCTGGGCAACACCAAAAAATGAACCAAAGAATGCTTCTGGTCCTTCTCTCGGATAACATCGCTCCAATATCTTCAACTTTAAACACATAAATGATTCATTAATCATAACTATTATAAATTTATTTGGAATTAGATTTTTATAACTATCAAAAAGGGACTCGCTGTGAAGCAAGTCCCTTTTTTTATTCTCTATAGTAAGAAGTGAAGTAGCCCGAAGGCTACTCCATTCCGTTCAACTTTTTAAGAAGTTCTTTTCTGGCATTCCGAATCTCTACCAGTTTGGCAGCATCGTTCTGACCGTCCATTTGCTTCTTGGCTTTGTTCATCTTCTTTTTGGCTGCAGAGATAGCCTTTCTAGCAGCAAACAGTCGCTTGTTGGTCTTGCTGTTCTTGAAGGCATTAGCCTTCGCCTTGTCAACATCCTTCAAACGCTGATACTCCTGATAAGTCTCCATTGTTCCGTTCCAGACGTTCTGTATTCTCCAGTCCTCCGTCACGTCCTCAGCCTTGGCCTTCATCAGGTACTTGCTTTCAGCCTTCTCCATTTCCTTCAAGTCTTCATCACCATTCAGATAACCCTGCACCATGTCCAGAGCCTCCTTCTGTGTGAAAGCCTTGTAGTCACTCTGCGAGAGGAATTTCTTCATCTTCTGGCGCATCTTCTTCTTCTCAGTGATACTCTTGGCTGCATCAAAGCGTTTACTAGCCTCCTGTAAAGATGTCACTCCATCGCTTATTTCTGCACTCTCCAGTGCCTTCACCGAACCGATGGCGGCCTTAATCTGAGCCTCAGGATCAATACCATTTCGCTGGCAGCTCTGATAAGTCATCACCACACCCTCCATGTCACCGCTAAGGATAAAGTCCTTAAAGTAACTCTGAGCCTTCCATGGGGAGAAGCCCTTAGATGAAGGGAAGAAGAAATCAACTGCCTTGAACTCCTTGTTCTCCTGACTCGGAATCAGGAAAGGTGCCCAGTACAAAGCATCCTTATAAAGCAGTCCGATGGTCTTGCCATACTTGCGCTGAATCTCCTGATCAGCATGACTGGCTTGGAAATCACTCAGATAATTAATATCATCCAGCGTCATTCTCAACATAGGATTAGCCTTACCTATCATTCTCTGAACCATTGGACCAGGGAACTCCAGTTCTCCCTTATGATTAAACAGGTATTCAGGAACCTCACGGAACTGCTTACCATGTCTTACATACATTTCTGTACCATCTTCATATCTTCCCAAGAAGATCTTGCTCTGCTGACCAAGACTATTGCCTCTCATCAGGTAGTCATACCACTTCATACCATCAGGATAAGCTAATTCGTAAGGACTACGATAACTAGGATTGGTCTTTCTTATCTCCTCAGCCTTTTTGCGCTCCTTCTCCTCGTCCAAGGCACGGAAAGCAGCATTGATGCCATTGGCAATACCCTCATAGAATACCATAAAGCCCAAGCCATAACAGAGAAAAGCAGATTTCTGTCTAGAGAATCGCCCCCAATCTTCAGGAGTCAACTCACCTTTTCCTCTAGCTGCAGTCCACAAATGCTTGTAATACTCCTTAAAGTTTTCAAAGGTCGCTTCGTTCCAAACTGAGCCATATCCTGTAAGTGCCAAAAAGTGGCGAGTTGTAGAAGTGTTCCAGTCTGGTGAAAGAAGACAACGCCCAGCCTTTCGTAAGGTTCGATGGCTGACACCAAGCACATCCCAGTGCTGACCACCAAACATATCATTCACAAACTGACCATCCTCATCCAGAGCTTTACTCAGTTGCTCGTCCGTCCAGCCATATTTCTTGGCACGCTCCTTGGTCTTGTCAGCCCTCATCCGATAGGTAGCAAGTTTCAATCCGTCATGCAGGAAATCCCACAAGGCTCTATCCATTCCCTTATTAATGAGCGAAAGTAATTGTGAAACAATCTTGAATGGGAGAGAAACTATAGCTCCAGCCTTTGATATTACATTGCCATTTTCTAATTTTTCTTGTATTTTGCCCAAAGTATCACGGAAGTTGTCAAACATATTCTGCACCTCCGCAGCTGCATAGTCGTTGGTCGCTCCGAATTTTACCCCATGAGTGGCAGCCTCTTGGAAGTCCTGCGGATTGGCGAAGCAAGGCAACTGATGATTCTTCATCGTATCTGCAAAGATGTACTTCATAAAGTGGGCCATGGCCTTCTTAGGTCCATACTCAACCAAATCCTGCACCATATAAACCTCCGTCAATGCTCCGGCATGGAAACCACTAAAGCCTAACTCCAGTTTCTTGGCACTTGAAGCAAGCGTATCAAAAGCCTTCCAGAAAGGTGAAGACTGATAAGTCTCGAACACAACTCCGAATCTGTCCCCGGCACTAGCCTCGCTATAAAGCACCTTCTCCTTGCCAGTGATAGGATTCTTCACCTTCACCTGCTTAGGCGATACATTATATACCCATACAGGACCCACACCCGGAATCTCAAAGTACTGATACTGCTCCAGGTTAAACGGTGCCGAAGAAGAAAGCAGCGGATCTGTAGAAACCACCTCTCCGTCCTCATTCCGCTCTATCACGTTCAGTCCGCTCAACTCCTGCAGCATCGTCTTGTTAACCCAAGCCTCAATATTGCTTCTGCTGTAGTAGGCCATCATCTTCGTGATGTCGGTAGTCTTTGGCACAAGTCCCACGCTGATACCCTCCATCAGGGTACTGATGGTTCGCTTCTTCTCGTTCGGACTCTTGGTGCGCTGTCTGTTCTCCACATACAGGGCGTAGGCCTGCTTGTCGCTCGTCTCCTTATCCCAGATATGGTTTACATAGTCCACATTATAGCCAGTGCCCGCTTTCAAAGTGCGATTATCCATCAACCAGTCGTAGGTATAGTTATACCAGTCACAGATGGAATCAATGGCTGATTTCATTTCAGGAGAGAGATTCTTGTAATTGATACCCTTCGGCACAATCTGCTGCTTAACCAATGGCAATACATGTTCGCTAAGAATGTCCGTTCCATCACATGGTACAAAACCTTCCTCGCCCTGATGATTGGCATTGATAGCCTGTGCCATCTTGCTAGCCACCTCGCTCACTGCCTGAGGATCATCATATACCTCCACCTCCTTGCCATCTTTCAGCTCGGTATGTTTCTTCCCAGTCTCAGCAATCAAATCTGCCACGAAAGGCTGGATAGCCTCAACATCAGCTGGCTGGATATGAATATGTCCCTTATCAAAAGCACCAGTAGCGTTCAAGTCGTGCGCAAGGTCACGCAAACGTCTAGGAGCCTCTATTATATAAGGTATAGCCTCAGCCAACTTCTCAGCCTTGTTTGGCTTACCTTGGTAGTCAGAAAGCAACTTGTCAAAAGCACCGCTATCAGCCATCTTCTCGATTCTGTTCTTCACATCATTGATATAGATGGCATCATCAGCACTAGCCTCCTCCATATTCTTGCGTCTATGAATCACGGCATGCTTCACGGTCTTTGCTGCACCTGCCTTGCTCACGTCCGTGCTGGTCACTTCTGCCAAGTCCTGCATTACCTGTTTCTCCAATGCATCAGCCTTCGGATCGGTTTCTGCCGGATAAATCTTACCCTCATACAAGTCCAAATCTGCTTGCTGCTGCTCCAGCAGATCATGTTTGGCCAGCCAGTCCTCATACTTGCGTTTCACCTCCTCCTGCTTCTTCTTCTCGAAGGCAAACATATCTGGCAAAGGGTCTTCCTGGTCCTTCATGGCTGCCTGCCATTTCTCATATTCATGAATACGATTCATGTAGGCATCATCCTCTTCACCTTCCATTCGGATAGGCATACCAGTAGGTTCCTCGCCAACAAGGTGGTGGCGTTCACGCCAGTCTTTATTGAGTTTTGCCCATTCCTTCTTGCCAGCCTCATCCTTATCAATGTCGTAGAACATAGGAGGCTCTGGGTTCTCTTTATCATCGCGTGCATTCTGCCACTTGCGCCATTCCTGTACACGTTTCATGTACTGAATAGTGCTTTCGCCCTTCTTCTGGCGTGGTTTACCCTTACCTGCACCATCAGATAGCGCATCCTTGATTTCAGCATTGCTAGCCTGCTTCATCATGGCTTCCTGCTTCTCCTGAGGCATTTCGTCCCATACATGAAGAGCCTTGCCAGCTTTCATCAGGTAGTATCTCAAATCCTTGTCATTAAGAAGTCCCGGCACACGAACACCCAGCTTCTTCAATAATCGGATAAGGTAATGCTTTATCTTAGTCCAAAGAGTAAAGTCCTCTGCTGATTTAGGACCCTTCTCTGCAAAACTAGCAATATACTCCTGTGTTCCAATATTCATGCGGTCAGGATTCTTCCAGTCCGGATCATACTTGTTGGTAATATCCAATATCTTGCCACGAGTACTTGCTGCGACAGAATTATAAACGAAATTAGCGAACTTTCTTACGCCTTCTTCGCCACCCAATAGTACTTCCATACCCTCATGGCCTATCTTTTCATGAAGCACGGTTCTCTCTGCCTCGTTGGCATCAGCACAGTTAGGCAGATAAACATGTACCGTGTGCGTAGTAGGGTCATACCAGCCGGTAGCACCATTCTTCACATCACTCAGATAAGCATCTGGAACCTCATCAACAGAGGTGTAAACCGTAGCCTCAGCACCACCAAGTTTGTTGGCTGTGTTCACTATCTGGTCGCTTACTTTCTTCTGCTTGTCTGCATCCCAGTTGTTCTTGAAGATAGAGCTGCCAAGTCGTGCCAATACATTTCTACCCGACAAGTCATCCTTATTCAACAGAGGAGCAATCACACCCTTGGTTAACTGCACCGGTATACCATTGCCAATGATGGTATGTGCCAAAGATTCCGTCTTTGGCAATTTATAGTCATCGCCTAGTCCGGTAATCCTAGCCAATACCCTACCATCTGCACGCAATACCTTTCCACCCGGCATGATGATCACATCACCGCTCTTGGTTCTCAGCGTAGGTAGAATCTCATCACCATAAGCATGAGGAATCTTGCCATCGGCATAGGCACTGCCCATTACGTAAAGAGGCTTCTCCACCTTCTGCCAATCGATTCCGTCAGCCTTCAGTCTGGCATCCATCCATGGAGCCACACCACTTTCCTTCACAGTCAGAGTAGGAAGAATATCCTCAACAGCCTCTAGCCATCCACCCTTACGTGGCTGCTTCTTTGGCTTTTCAGGCAGTTCTCCGTCCTTCACGGCTCTAACAATCAGTCTTTCTCTGCTGGTATAGCCACCATAGTCAGCTGCATTATACACATCAGAATCCCATGTATAGCCATTCTTGTCAAGTGCCTGGATGATAATCTTCATCGCCTCAGAGTCCTTGTAGCCCTTCACGTTCTCAATAGTCACCACTCGCGGCTTCACGGAATCAATGAAGTCGGCAGTACTCTTGGCAGTCTCCTTGTCAAGCTCTACCTCACCACTATTACTTTTGGCCTGCGAATAGTTTTTGCATACTGGCGAAGCATGGAAATACTCTACCTCACCATCAATATGCTTCACCAGTTCCTTCGGATCCACGTCTCTCACGTCAGCTGTTACAATATGCTGCCCAAAGTTGTTGCGATATACACCGCTTATCTTCCGGTCATACTCCACAGCCACCACAGGGTCGATGATGCCCTTCAATCCCTCTTCTACCAGTCCACCACCACTAAAGTAGGTGCCGGCCTTCATCAGCGAATCAGGGTGCTTCTTCAACTTCTGCTCCAAGATAGGCGATTGTGCATTTTTACCGTACACCTTAGAATAATGCACACCATCATTCTCACCTCCTACGATTCTGCCTCTGTTATCGGTCTCCACAAACGGCACACCTCGCTTCTCCAACTCTTTTCTCAGACTTGGAGTAACCACATTCGAAGGCATAGTGATATTCTTGCCCTTGAACATATCATTAACAATAACATCAGCCACCTCGCTATCAGGTACGATACGCACAGGCTTATCCCAACGAGAAAGCACCACTTTGCGTTTGCCTGTCAGCTGTCCTTGGATGATACCAGCCTTCCACTCTACTTCACCCACGGCATCCTTGGCTTTATCAGCCTTGTAGCCACTGGTTAACTCGCTCTTTGGCACCTCAACCTCTACGGTTACGATGTTAGGGCGATTCTGAGCCTCGCTAAACTGGTCATTCAGTGGAGTGCGAGAAGTATGAAGGTAAGGATTGTAAGCAGCCTTAAGCGATTTACCATTACCCTTGTTTAGGGTAAACATGCCCTTATCATCAGCAAGTTCTGGTCGCTCATCTGCCTGTTCCCACTTACCGAGTTCGATAGGTTCCACAAACTTGCCCTTCACCTTTGCAGCCATCGGTGGATAGAGTTTTCCATCTTCGCCTACCTGCATGGCACGATAAACCTTCACCGTGTCTTCTTTATCCAGCTTCTTGATGGTCTCAGGGTCTTTCACGATGCTATGGCTAGTATCACCCACATTCATCACAAACTGTTCGTCACGGTTCACATCTTCCGTCTCCTCAGCCAGCGAATTTTTCCGCTCCTCGTCCGTCATACCCATACGAGATTGAACGTTACGAGCCTCAACCTCGCCAACAAGCGACTTGTAACTATTGTAATCATCATTCTTCTGATAAGCATTATAAAGACCTCTGTTCTTCTCTACCAGAGCCTTAGCCTCATCTTCCTTGCCTTCCGATCGCAACATCCTAATCTGCTTGGTGACCTCTGCAAACTTCTTCTTAACCTCACCTCTAATCAATCTTGGACTACCTCCCCTATCAAAGCCCTCTATATGCTGGATAGCATGCTGAATCTCGTGATTCAATATACTATTCATATATTTCAGATCATCAGCATGAATGGTAATGGTGTTGGTCTTGGCATTATATTCGCCATTTGAAGGCATATCATTCATAAAGTCATCCGTATCAATACGTACATCCTTCAACTGAGGATAAGCCTCAAAGAGTCTAGGCGCATCAATGACATTAGCAAGTTTACCATCATTCCATAGCATATCATAATCAAAACGCTTAACAATATTTCCACCGCCAATATCCTTCATATCCTTAATCTTAGCATCCGGCATTTCATATCTCCACTTGCCATCTGCACCTCGTTCCCATCCGGTAGCCAGTTTGATAGCCTTGGCATCCTTCTTGCTTCGCTCCATCTCCTCTGCCACCTTCAAATTATCCATGCGATAGGTCTTTTCCTCAGCCTTGTCAGCCTCAGCAGCACCCTTTTCGCCAGCAAACATGAAGCGAATATCGCTCTTGCGAGAATTGAAACGCTTAGAAGGAGGAATAACGTCACCATTATCATCATAGGTAACAAGGTCGTTCAACTTTCTGTTGTTCTTGGCATTCTTGTATTTATACTCCTTGCCATCATCAAAGCCAAACTCGTTTGCGTCATTACCATCCCACCACAGTTGAGTAGCCGGAACTTCGTCTTCAATGATACGATATTTGCCTTCCAGTCGGTTCGTTCCGTGCATGTCGGCATATTTCTTAGAAGGAGTAACCCAGTCACCATTACGTAACTTACCTTCCTTCACAGAAGTTGGAACAGCACGATAAACCTTCACCTTAACATCCTTCTCACCATTCTTAATGGCATCAATAGCCGCATTGATGGATTTCACTGATTCCAATCCATGAGGAGTGTTCTGCGAATACCGCTCAGGGTGAGAGAAGTAATCATCCGGCTGAGGAGTATAGCCCAAAGCCATATCCTCCAGGTTCACATCTGAGCCGCTAGACTCCCAATCGTCACGTCTCGCCTTGTCGCTTTCATATCCAGGGTTTCCCGGTGCAGCCCATGCGCCTACGCCCTGATATGCGCTTTCGGTATCATCATACCCCTTGCGTCTGGCAGCCTCATCAAGCATTTCCCTAGCAGTAGCATCATCACCCTTGGCAAGAGCATCCATATACTGCTTGTCAAGTTGATCATCAGGAATCAAAGAAAGTTCCTCCAAGTGCTTTTGACGCTTAGCTTCCTCTTCCTCTGCTCTCTTTCTTGCAGCTTCCATGGCGTTACGCTGCGCCTCCACCTGCTGAACACGCTCCTCAATCATGGCATCAAGGTCGCCAAAGTTCTCCTTCAAGGCTTCATTTATAGGTTTGGTGTACTTAACAACATCCTTAAATGAGAAAATGTTACCTTCATTTACCTGCATCAAGTGACGCTTAATATTGGCTCTGGCACGTGCAGCCTCAGCAGTAGAACCCTTCTTAATAGCATTGGCATACATCGCCACATCAGCCTCATCAACCCCAAATTGCTGAGAAACAGCCTTTATTTTATCCTCCACAGATAAATTTCCGCCTTTTTCCTTGGTAGTTTCAAAAGAATTGATTATATTTGCAGCAGATTTAAGCTCTTCATCTGTTATTGTGGTTCCAGAATGGTTCTGGAGTGCCTCGATAAAGTGAAGGGCTTTTTCTTTGTCTATATTTGTGGCTTTGCCTTGATTAAACCAATTGATGACACCTCTTGCATCCTTCGGGAACAATGTAACTATCTTATTCACTTTCAAGACAACACCACCTTTTCTATTTTGATTCTCTGTCTGTATAGCTACAATAAAGTTCCTATCCTCTTTCTTTAACTCAGTTAATATAACCTGACCATCATTACGACCATTTGTATTATTAAACACAGAAATTGGGTTTGCAATAGCCATAGGAAGGTCTTTAACATCAGTTGGATCAAAAGGATGCTCATGCACATATCCTTGCTTTGATTTGCGCATCAGTTTATCAAAGTCCAGCTCTATTTCTGCATCAGCAATACCACCAGCTTTCAAGAATGAACTAGAACGACCCAAGCGAAGAATCTTATCTTTCTGATTAGGATTCTCCACTAACTCATCCAATCTCTGATTGAAAGTTTTATTCACCTCTTCTAATTCTACATTTTCTTTGTTAATGTCAGACTTAGAAACCTTTGTACGTGGGTCCACACCATTCGCCAAGTCTCTCAACACAAGGTTACGAATATCCTCTAAGGTCATTTTCTTAATGTCCTCAGGCTTCCACTTCGTAAATGTATCAAGTGCCCAATACCAGAACTTCTTCAACCACTCCTTCAACTTATTGATCACACTCAGTTCCTTGGCTGTATCAAGCGGATTCTCCTTAATAGCATCCTTAGCCATCTGCTCCAGAATGGCAGCTCCATCCTCACCAGTCAAACGAGCAAAAGCCTCATCGCAAATCTGCTCATCTGTCAGATGATTATAGTTATGGTCCTGCTTCAAATCGGCAAATAGCTGGGTCTGCATGATGAGTTTATCACCATGCTCTATAAGTTCCGGATTCATTTCCTTGGCAGCAGTGCGCCAAAGATGCTGATACTCATGAATAGGAGTATTAGGATTCAGATGCTCCTGGTTCAGCACAATCTCCTTACCATCAGTGTAGCCATAAACCACACCCTTACCTTTCAAATACTGCACTCCCGGCTCAGCAACAGCCTTCAACTGATTATCTAACTCAACATACTTATGGAACAAGTCATCAAGTGTATCTTGATACTTTTCAAAGGATTTATCCCTGTAGTCAGTCCAAACATCATCTGGAATATCGTTCTCAGAAGATAAACCGTGCTGGTTCATATAGTCCTGCATTAACTGGTTTTGATAGTCCGCGCGCTCTTTTTTCTTGGCATTATAGGAATCCTCGGTTTCTTTAATCTGCTTCTCTAACTCGATTCTCTTATTGAGCAGAGATTCAGCCTTGTAAGGGTCAAACTCACTAGGAACATCACCCTTTACGTCCTTGATCTGCTCCTCAAAAGGCTTATTCAGATTAAATGCCTTGTAGTTTCCTATCTTCCAGGCATTGGTATAGTACTTGCGCCACTTCTCCGCTAAGTCCTTCTTCTCAAAGTACTGAGGAGGTTGGTTCGGATTATCCATATTGACGATGGCATACTGCTTAAATTTGTCCGGTCTGTTCTTTGCAGCCCAGTCATAAGCAGCCTTGGCAGCTTCTTTCTGCTCAGGAGTCTTGATATAGAAGCGAAGACGAGGATCATTCAAAAGCATTTCTACTTCCAGATTATCCTGCGCCTCAGCCACCTTCTCCATATCCTCATTGCTAACAACCTTCACCGGGATGCCAGCCTTTTTAAGCATAGTAGATACAGCATCATAAGCCACCTTTTGTGCCTCAGTCAGATTCTCTGGCTTCACCTCCTTCACATCGCGGTCAAACTTCGTCTGTGCCTTCTGTACCATAGCATACTCCTCAAATGGCTTAGTCTTTCTATCAGAAGACTCCAGCCACTTGTCAAAGGTAGCCTTAGGCACAGAAGTAACCTTACCAAGTCCCTTCCAGTCCTTGGAGTAGTTGGCAAGATAAGCCACTGTAGCAGCCTCCTCAGAAGGATAGCCATACATCACCTTATGCTCGTCAAATTCACCATTCTCTGGGTTCACTTGGTCAACAACATAAACGTTACCATCAAAAGTATCAAGGTCAGCTGCATCATTGATGAACATATCAATATGATCACCATCAACGCCTATTTTACCAAGAATATAGCCGTAAGTATCGTGCATGGTTACGCTCCATGGCTTGCCCTGCTCGTCCTTACCGCTTCGAGTCACACCCTTTGGTGTTTCTACGGTATAATCGTAGCCACCAAAGGACAAATGACCCTTTTTGTAGTTACCAGCCTTCTTCTGAGCCTCTGTAGGTTCGGTCTCAGTTTCGGCAATGGCACTCTTTAAACGTTCTCCGAAGGATGCTTCTTGCGGTAAATGTGAGCCTCGAACAGTTGAGCCTTCGCCACGTTCCAGGCTGCCAGTCTCTTGTCGCCCTTTGCGTCCGCTATCAGAGCCCTCTCCAATCTCGGACTCAGAAGATGCTTCTCCGTTACTAACTTCTTCGCCTTGGCTATTTCCTTCATCAACTCCTCTCCGTGAAGAGTCGCTACCCAGGCTACTGCCTCCTCCATATCCTTCTTCATTGCTTCTGTCATCATAATCTGCTAATTCTGGTAAAATTGATTTAACATATTGTTTGTACTCTCGTTCACGATCCTCAATCTCCATCATGCGGTCATATTCTAACCCATAAATGTGATTAAGTTCGCTTTCAGACGGCAAAGATAACTCTTTTTCGTGAATATACGATTTATATTTCTCAATTTCTGCCTGTCTTTCGATAATTTCACGCTCTTTCTGTGCCTCATAATACTCTTCCTCGCTTGAAAGTTCATCTTCTGCAGCAGCTATGCGGTTCATCAGAGCCACATTTCTCATTTCCTTCACACTGTCATAAGACTTGAACATATCAAGAATGGCATTACGAACATCTTGATCGGTATATCCCATATCCAGCAAGTTTACAGGAAGGTCATTATATACCTTCACGGCAAAATCGTTAACTGACATTCCAGTTCCTTTCTTGGCAATAAGATAATTGAACTTATTAGAATCATACCCCTTGCCAATACCAAACTTAAAATTGCTCTTGCCCAACTCATATTGAAGAGATTCTGGATTCAAGCTATGAGGAAGCAAAGACTCTGATACAGCCTCTTCGAGAGTCTGAGGAGTTAAGTCCATCACATCAACGGAAGCATCCTTATATATTTCATGGATAGCATTCATATCGTTCTTCTTCAGCGCATCAGCCACCAATGCCTTGCGTTGCTCTGAAGGTGTCATGCCCAGTTTCTCCATTTCCTGCTTGCTAACTTCCGTTTTGTAGAGTCTGCTGAGTTTATTAGCCTGAGCCTTCAAATCCTTGGCAGCAACAGACAAATTAGTCTGCAAAGCCTCCAGTTGAGCCTTTGTAGTATTCAATTCCATAAGTTGGCTAGGGTCCAGCTCTGTTTCGCCATTGATATACTGATCCAGCATGTCATTCACGCCATTTATCTTGCGTTTCACATCCTCCTGCGTATGATAGATGTCCTTACGCTGAGAAGTAATATAGTCGGTAGCTTTATCCATAGTTGGATATTGCTTCTTCAATTCCTTATCATCAAGTACGAGCAAATGGAAATCATCAGATGGCACGATGGCGGATTCATCAACACCAGCCTTCTCTACCTCTGCCTTGCGCTCCTCCTTCATAGCTTTCACCTCATCAGGAGTCATCACGCTGTTACGGATAGTATTCCAGTTCTTGAAACGAGCATCAAGATCTGCAATCTGCTCATTAACCAGACTCAGCTCATCCTCAACCTTCTTTGCCTTTTCCGGGTCAAGATCGGCATTGGTATCAAGCCAGTTCTGAAATTCAACAGCAGCCTTTCTCTTGTTGGCAAGTTGCATCTTGATGTCATCACGGCTGCCATTAACCAGATTCAAAAGTTTGCCATGGTCTTCACCATACTGCTCCTGCAAATATTCAGCAGCCACCTTTGGCTCTGTATCTTTTGAAGAATAGTCAGGCTGTCCCATGCCCAAGCCTACGATACCTTCATTATATCGTTGCTTCTTGTCAGCCTCAGCCTTGGCTGCATCATCATTAGCACGCTGTGCGTCCTCAGCATCCAGCTCTGCACCAATAGAGGAATCGATGGCATTCTGTCGCCAAGCATTAAACTTGTCCTTGGTAACAATTTCCAACTTGTCGTGGTCTATTTGCGAATTAACATCAACATCTGTATCAGTCAATATCACACGACCATCTTCTGTATAACCCACAATTTTAACATCAGAAGGCTCATCACCTGCTTCCATTGAAACAGATACAATATCTCCTCGTTTAACCCCACTGCCATCATACTGAGCAAAGAACTGCTTATATCTAGCATCCACCTGCTCAGCAAACTTCTGATTGATGTAATCATCCATAGGAACAGGCGTACCCACTTCCTTGATGTCTGCACTAGAAACCTGCTTGATGGTAGGATTTCCATCCTCACCAGGCACTACCACGAAACCACCACCATATTCATTGGCTTTCTTCAAGAACACCTGCTGACCTGTAGTAAGGGTAGCTGGCACGATGTTTCCGTCTTCCGTCTGATATGGCCAAAGCTGTTCCTTCAACGCCTCGCCATAGCCATCATCAGCATGCTGCAGAGCATCATAAACGCCATTCTTGGCATCCTGAGCCTCCACATACTTACGCACGGCATCCTGCTGCGCTGGAGTCATATAGCCCGAACGCTGAGCCACAAACTGCTCCATGTCCTTGCCATCCTCGTATGCCTTCACCACAACATTCATCTGTGCCTCATCATCAGCAAAAGCACGCTTCAATCGAGCCTTCGAAACATCATCGTTATGATCAATCGCCTTCAAGCCCTCTGCATCCCCATTCTGATAGGCATTCTGTCCCATCACATAGGCATCAGGCTTGCTTTCATTGGAAGGTTTTTCACCCTCAACAGGAGGCGTTGGTGGCTCTGTAGGTGGAACCTCAGCAGAAGAGTTTGCAAGGTTTGCAGCAGAGTTTGCATCACTCGGACTAGGTACGGAGTTGGTACGGTCTTGGTACGGAGCAGGTCCCTCTGAAACTGGAGGCTCCTGACCACCAGCAGAACCTTCAACAGGAGCAGTTGGCTTCTCCCCTTCAACACCACTCTGCTCAATGCGCTTCTGCTCATTACCATGGGAAGTATCGTAGAGATCATCCATCGTCTGCTTCATTTCACGTTTCAGTTCGATAGAGTTATAAAGCTCCTTAAGATAAGACTCCACCAAAGGTGCATATTTCTTATCTTTCGACTCCAAAGCCTTACGAAGTGTACCGCGCGCCACACCATGGGAATCCTCAAACGTGTTGACAAACTCCCTCATAACAGAACTGTTCTCCAAAGCACTGTCATAATAATGACGGTAGGCGTTAACCTGCTTCTGCTCCTCGTCAGTAAGGATAACACCCTTCTGCTGCTTATCCATGATTTCCTTGATGGCACCAGCATTCTGATGAAGATAAACCGCTGCCTTATCCTCATCCGTCAATTTCTCACCCATATTATATTTCTGGGCTGCCTTGTTATACAAGCCATCAAGATGCTCCTGGGTAAACTCCTTATGGAACTCGCCTTCCAGCACAGAAGCCAAACCAAGAGTCTTTTCATATTCCAGTTTCTTGTCTGCTTTCTGAGCCTCATCAAGAGAAGAATACTCTTTTCTGTCAACGACACCGCCATCCTTATTTAAGGTTTCGAGATAAACCTTGCCATCATTATCCATCGGCTGCACGATGATGGAATCTACAATAGGCGAGAAAGAAGAAGGGCGTTTGCCTTCCACCACAGCCATCATCTTAGCCTTCAATACCTCCGGCACGCTCTTGTCGTTCATCAGGTCCATATACTTCTGGGTAAGCTGTCCATCAAGTCGCTGGGCGTTTTCACCCACCACGGAATACTCCCCAATACCTACCTTCTCGAAGGCATCACGAAGGTCATCATAACCAAATCGCTTCAATTCGGCAATATTCTGATCAGTGAAGTCAAACTTCTTGTTAAACTCCCTCGCGTCCTTGAATCGGGCATACTTGCCCACCATGCCCGGTAAACCGATAGCAGTAAGGTTCGCCATGCTCTCCAAGAAACTTTCAGCAGCATCCTTGCCAGTAGGCTTGAAATTCGGGTCGTGCGCCATACGCTCCAACAACTGCTGACCGGTCATAATACCGGAATCCGCAACCTTGCCACCAACATCAGCCAGAATATTGGTAGCCAAGCCTCTGCCCTTACCTACCATGTTAGCGATGGTTCCACCCTGCATGATGGCACCTACGGCACTCTGCTTAGCCACCTCTCCGAGAGTATTAGCAATAACCTTACCCACAGAAGGATTGTAAATCTTGCCATTCTCGTCAAACTGACCGGTACGATAAACCTCATCAATAGGCTTCGAGATTGCAGACTGACCGCCAAAGGTAACTGCACCATGCACGGCTCCGTTCTTCAAGGCCGCAGCCTTACTCTTGCCGATAAGCACCTTGGCAGCTCGCTCTGCCATCTTGCGCTCCATACCTTTAGCCATCAAGTCACCAGCCAGTTTGCCCTCAGCCTTAGCCACCATGCTCTTGGTCAACTTGCCACCAGCGGATCCAGGCAGCCAATAACTCCAAGCATCACCTGCGAAGGTAAGCGCACCACTAGCCACGTTCTCCCAGAAGCCCGGCTGATACTGCTGATTGGCAATATCCTCCAGCCAGTTCTGATAGTCCGTCTGCATAGCCTTGCGAGTAATCTTGCCCACAATAGTGTTACCCAAACCAGTCTTCATAATGTACTCAGCACTACCCTTAGGCATCATACCCTTAATCTCCAGCTGGTCGAGTTCATTCTTAAGAACAGAATTGATCATCGGCTTGAACTGCTTAGGATCACCACTCATATTGCCATTCAAGCCATATTGCTGCATCACCTTGAATGCGGCATTGCTCATATCGTTCAGGAACTCCGGATTCCGGTAGAGATTGCCAAACTTCTTCTGCAAACCAGAAAGCACCTTTGCAGGATCCTTAGCCTCGTTTACCTCATACTGAGCACCAAGTGCTGTACCCAGACGAAGATTAGCCGGAATATACTGACTTCCTTCCATTCCCTCTGTAAATGCCTTGCTACCTGCCTCCTGAGCCTTGTTATACTCTTCCACTACAGATGGATTCACATACTTGCCGATTACATCAACAAGGGCTGCATTGATGTCCTGATTCATCAACTGGTTCTGAATAACCTCATCATTTGAATAGAGACGAGTAGCGAGGTCTTCTGCTGTCTTGCGGTAGTTCTCTCCATACTTCTTCACAAGACTTTCTACCATAGCTGGCTTCACCATACCATTGATAAACTGGTCATAACCATTCGTCTGGGTGATATATTGTCCGTTCTCGTCTACGGCAACGCTGTTCATGATGCCATACTGCGAAGCCAGCTTCTTCAAGTTGTCCTGCACAGCATGAGAATGCCATCCATTCATTACAGCTTCGTCCACACCTTCTACAGTATCACCCAACTTTGATACAAACTCATCAGTAGTTCGCTGAGCAAGGCGACTTGCTGCACGGTTCATGGCTCCCATAGCCATATTTTGTGCCTCCTCTTGATTCTGAGCCTGTCCGCTAGCCATCAAGTCATACATAGTTTCAGACAAAGCATCGCCCTTGCCTACATATTTATTATAGATAGCATCCACCTGCTGTACTTGAGCTGCACCTGTAGTTGCATCCACATCCTTCAAAGTAGGCTTAGCTTGCTCTGTAGCTGGCGCATTCTCCTGAACCGCCTGCTGTACCTGCTGATTATTGTCTTGTGGCTGCTGCGTTTGTTCCGGCTGCTGCATATTATCACCAAGAATCATATTGGCTATCATGCCACCCATTTTCTGCTCCTTGCCGATATTACCTGCATCCACCTTCGGCATCATGCCGAGTGCTTGCGAAATGATACCACCATCGTTGGAAGAAGAAGGCTGCACCTGCGGTTTCTCAGCAATAGGCTTCGCTACTGGTTGCGCCACCTGTGGCTTATCCTCTGTAGATGCATGAGCAGTAGCAGAAGCAACAACTTGCTTACCACCACCAGTAGAAGCCGATGGAGCTGGCTCCAGCACCATCTTGTCAAAGTCTTCCAGTGTTCCCACATCATAGCCCATATTCTTGGCCTCATTGTAGTACCAGTCACGATCTTCCTTGTTGTTCAAGTCCTTTTTAAAGTCATCATAGCTACCAACCTCATAGCCATTGTTCTTGAACTCATTATAAAAATATTGTCTGTCTTGCTCGTCAAACATACTTTATCTTATTTTTTATGATTAATATTCAGTTATCTTCTTGATGGTGGAACTTTACTGCCTCTTCTGCGTGAAGGAGGGACCTTGCTGCCACCTCTACCCCTACGAGAAGGAGGCGTCCGGTCAAACTTCATCTGAGCCTTTGCCCATCTTGAAGCCTGCTGGCGGTTCTTCTCGTTAGCCCAGGTTCCACCCCTGCCATCATTTCCACCGATAGACATACCGTTATTCTCTGCCCACTTGTTTACAAGTTTCTTAAACTTAGGGTTGTTCACATACTGAGTGTTGAAATCATCAGCCTCCTTCTGGTTGGCATTTTTCTGATTCTGTCCCTCGGTTTGCGAATTGATATGCCTTGCTTGCGCTCCCTTAACGACAACGCTAGCATTATGGTCGGCTGCTCCGGCATTGGCATTGTTTGCTTGAGCATCAAGTAATTTTCCCTTCTTGCCTCTCAAAGCATCCTCAGTCTCCTTCTTCGAAGTACTAAGTGCAGCCTGCGCGGCAGCAGCATTGCCTCTCTCTTTCTCCGTCTGAACCTTTACAGGAGTAAGAGCATCCTCTTGTGCTTTCTGTGAGCCACGATAAGCAGCCAGAGCCTCATTAGCCTTTACAGCAGCCTCTGCCTGCATCTGTGCTTGCTTGTTCTGTCTATCCTTCCAGATATTCACCATCATTTGGTCATAGCCTTTCTGACGAAGAGCATCAGTAGCCTCTCTTATCTTGCGCTGGCGTTCAGTAAGGTCTTGCGCTGATTCTATCTTCTGCGATGGAGCACCTTGAACTGTACCAAAGAAATTACCCAAGTGCATGAAAAGGTTACCCCATTGTTCCCATTTGGCTTGCTTTTCTGCCTTCTTTTGCAGAGCTGCATTTGCAGCCACGGTTTTATCTGCATCACCAAGTGAAGAGAGCCAAGGCATGAAGGCAGACCAGTTTCCATCACCATTCTTCTGGTAGTCCCTCATGATGTCATACGGCTTCATCTGCTGCAAGATAGGATTCTGCTCTATCTCGGCATAAGGTCTGCTCCAGTCGATTGTGATACCTGTATTAGGCGTAACTTTAGTAACAGCTTCTGTTAGCTGTTCTCCGGTAATACCTGTAGTATCAATAGCAGTATTCTTAACTGGTTCTGTAGGTGTAGTATCAATAGCCTCATTCTTCACCGGCTCAGTAGTCGTATTCTGAACAGGTGTTTCTTCCGGCTGATCAACATTATCAGAAGAAAAATCAGTAAAAGGAGTTGTTGCTGTTGCCGGGCGTTTAGGAGTTAAATCATCAAAAGTAAATCCCATAATTACCTCCTTTCTTAATAAGGTATAGAATTTGCAGCACTTGCCAATCCACCAGCAGCATCCGTGATACCCTGGGCTGTAGAAAGAGCCTTCTCCTTCTTGGCTGTGGCGATGTAGTTAGTCATCTGGTCGATTTGCGAATCAGCAGTATTCCAGACATTTTCTTTCGTTTGAGCACCTTGCACAGCAGCCTCTTGCATCATCTTGCCAACCTGTTCTTGGGCAGCCTGCTTACTCAGCGCAACAGATTCATCTGAGCCGCCACTAACAATATTGGTGTTCTTTGCAGTCTGCGTAGCATTATCCAATACCTTTTGGGCATTGGTCACGGCAACCTGATTCTCAGCAGACTGAGTAGGATCCTGGTAATACAAATTGTCCCGATGATCCTTCACCTGTTGCATACGGTCTTGAAACATTTTGATATACTCATTATATCCCTTGTTTCTTGCTTTGGCTGCTAGAGCACCACCTACAGCAGAGGTTACTCCACCAGCAATACTTCCTATTAATCCCATAAAATTCGAATTTTAATGTTTAAACTGTTCAAAAGTAATGCGTTTTTTGCAAAGGTTATTGATAAATTGCGCAACTCAAACACCCATATATGATATTTTTCTGTATATTTGCACCCGAAAACTATCAGTAAACATTAAAAATCAATAGAATATGGCAGTAAAACAAGAAAATAATAATGAGCAGAAGCCAAAAAGAAAGAAGACTGGCGGACGCAAGGCCGGCACACCTAATAAGGTAACTAAAAGTGTGCGTGAAAGCCTCCGTGATGCCCTCACTGGCTACATCAATGGCATCAATGAAAAGAAGTATTCCCTCTTTACTGATCTCATGCAGATTGAAGAACCTGCCGGACGTCTGGCTATGGTGGCAAAGTTCCTACCATACGTGGCTCCTAAACTCCAGTCTGTATCTTTCAATAATGATGAATCCAGAAACTTATCTGTGGAGGAATCCTTCATGCAGTTGGAAGAGAAATTTGAGAAACAGGAAACCACCATTAACATCAAAAATCTCAAAATTGTTAATAATGGCTAATTATAAAAAATGGGTAGCCCTCTCTAAATTTTCTTCAACTTTAGAGAAGACTACCCTAGACTTGGTTATCGAGCGAAAACGCTCTATTTTAACTTATATTGGGTCAATTTTAATCTGTATTAACACAAAAAAGCTATTTTATGTCCCTAACTCGTTCAAAGTACTTCGTCTGGTCCTTGGTGATATTCTTCACCTTGATCTGTATCGTACAGTTCTTAGGCACAGTATCATTTATGCTGGTCATGAGCTGCTCTATTATCTCATCTGTATTCTTGTAGCCCTTGCCATCTAAATGAGCCACCACCTCGCCCATGAAGTAGGCATCGGCACTGAGTTCAAATGTTTCTTCCACCTTTTCAAAAACAGGCGCATGATACTCCTGTATTCGTCTGCTTGGGTCATTGGTAAAGAATATCTTCTCCACTACCTTCTCATTTAATTCCCATGCTCTAGAGAAATCAGGTTTCACATAGCCCATGGTAATCTTGTGTGTACTTATATGGTTCATAGCAAAGCCTATCTCTTCATAATTGGCACCAACATCATTTTGGGCTATTGTAGCCCAGGTATGGCGAAAAGTATAAGGTGTTATCTTCAAATCAACATCCTTCAAGGTGTTGATACAGAATTTCTTCAGGAACAGACACAAATTACCATCCATCGACCTGCTACATCCATAGCTTTTATGGAAATTAAACAGATATGGGTCTTCTTTATCTGAAAGATACTTAGTCATCGTAGGTATGAGCATATCAGGTACTTTCATTTCTATATAGGCTTCATCAGCTCTAACCGTCCGTGTCTTTTGTCGCTTATAATGCAAAATACCATCATAATAATCAACCTTTTTCATTTCATACAGGTCAGCCACATTAATTCCAGCAAGACACAATACCATCTTGCACACATCCACAGCCAAACATTCTGTCTTAGAAGAAGGAATTACTGAAAAAATCCTTCTGCAATCTTCCATCAAGATAGCACGCTTTTTGGGAACAGCATGCTTATGATACTCTACTTTAGTCCAAGGATTCACCTTTATCCTTACGATGTCGTTGTCATAATCATTATATTTAGCCACACCTGCCTTGAACATTTTTTTTAGAAACTGAGGATAATAAGATTTCTTTGCCTTGGAATCCTTCATACTATCTATCCAGCCTTGCACAAGTTTGGTGTTCAATTCACTAAACATCACTTTCTTTGAACCACAATATTTTTCTATACTATTCAAGGTATTGTGATAATTTACGAGAGACTGAGGCTTCAAAGTCTCAGACAATTCACCAATGTATTCTCTAGCGAAGTCAGAAAAACACACATCTGCATCATTTTGCTCCAGATAGTCCCTAACCTGTTCAGCACTCCAAGAACGGATGTCTAGCTTATTTAGCTTGAACATCCATTCTTCAATAGTTTGGTTCAGAGAATTTAGCACAAAAGAATCCCTAACATCATGAGAACCCTTCACGATGCCCTTCTGCCCCACCATCTTGCTCGTCTTGATATAAAGCGACCTACGATTGTGAGTCATTCGGATATACACTTGGTAAAAGCCATCAGATCTCTGATGTTGAACAACAATTTTAAATGTAGCCATAGTAATTTTATTTTCAAAGCAATTTCAAAACAAACGCTCTTGTTTGTCACGTTTAACGTGTCAAACGTTTCTAAAACACTATATTTGTGACTATCTAGGAACCAGGCATTTACGCCAATTCTCTAAATATCAAGCAATTACAAAAACATGCCCTCCAATTTCCAAACCAAATTCATAATCTAAATATATGTTCATAGTTTAAGTCCATGTGTTTACCGATACTGGTTACGATGACGCCAGCCCCCTGCTCCTTCGCTTCGGTCATCATGATATCTGCCATGATGCGCGAATTGTTGTCGTCTAGGTGACTGATAGGCTCATCAGCCAGAATGAAGTCAAAAGGCTGACAGAGCGCACGCATCATTGCCACACGCTGCTGCTGTCCGAACGACATTCTGCCGATTTTGGCATCTACCTTATCAGCAATACCGAGCATATCAAACCATTTAAGAATCTGCTCACGCGTCTTGAATCCGGTTATTTTGTTCTTAATTTCTACATTCTCCAGGGCAGTAAGCTCAGGGAAGAGACGGAGTTCCTGAAAGAGATGGCTGATATGACGCTTGCGCATCTCTACCCAGTCTTTCACCTTATAGTTGGCGGTAACATCATTGTCGAACATCACGCTTCCGCTGTAGTCGTGACGATAGCCGAGCACATAGCTGCAGAAAGTACTCTTTCCGCTGCCACTCTCTGCCTCGATAAGATAAAGATGACCTTTCTCGAAGGTAACATCCTGCTTCCATATCTCCGAATCCAGGTCGTTGCGCTGGGCAAAAACCTGTGGGAGAACGGAATGAAGCTGAATCTTTTCCACTTTTTTTATGTTTAATGTTTAATCTTTTACCTTTTAAATTAGGACTTGGGGGGACTAGCGATAGAATCGCTAGGAACGGGGGCGCAAAGGAGGGAGGGGGTAAGGTTCTTTTTACCCTTTTACCTTTTTACTTTTTTACCCTTTTACCTTTAAAGTATAGACTACCGAAGTAAGATTTCCGAAGACTGGGGTGAGCAGACCGGTTACGGTTGAGATGGCATCTTCCTTGCCCGAGCCGTCACTATCAGAACTCTTGGCTAGATTGATGACCATTGCCAGTTTCTGACCTACGATGAGTTTCTGAATCTTTGCATCTATCGGATGATTACTTGGTTTCACGGCAT
>ERZ1026858.44-NODE-44-length-61565-cov-28.315396_pt1 | contig 61565 bp, 52 predicted proteins | sample MGYA00380159_ERZ1026858 | MGnify/ENA primary metagenome ERZ1026858 (study PRJEB33269, sample SAMEA4719795) | human gut metagenome | biome: human-associated habitat; feature: organic feature; material: feces | place: Cameroon | collected 2013-10 ...
AGGATGTTGTAGAGGACTTCGAGGTAGATTGATTTATTATGTATTTTGATTTCTTGAGTAAGCACTCAAATTAGGAATTAAATTAGAAAGAAGAATCCTCGTTGCTAATTTTAAACATTGAATTATGTACAGCAGTGAAGATTTTGAACTTTTTCGATAAGTCATGAGCAGAGTCAAGCTTGCTTGAACTTTGCCATGGCGAGAAAAAGTATGAAACATTTTCGATAAAGATAAAGGCAATTCAATATTGCCAAGGCAACCATTCAACATTGAACAACTCTCAATCGCATGTGTAGCAGCGAACAATTCAAAACTCAACATTCTAAAAATATGCGTGATTTTAAAGATATAAAAGTAGCAGTAGCCGGTACCGGCTACGTCGGTCTGAGCATAGCAACGCTATTGTCTCAGCACCATCATGTAACAGCAGTAGATGTAATCCCAGAGAAGGTGGAGAAGCTCAACAATAAGATTTCTCCTATCCAGGACGATTACATCGAAAAGTATTTGGCAGAAAAGCCATTAAACCTTGTAGCCACACTTGATGGCAAGTCTGCTTATGCAGATGCCGACTTTGTGGTAATCGCTGCCCCTACCAACTACGACCCAGTAAAGAACTATTTCGACACAACCCATGTAGAGGAAGTCATAGATTTGGTATTGGAGGTAAATCCCGATGCCATTATGGTTATCAAGAGTACTATCCCCGTAGGCTACACTCGCAACCTCTACTTAAAGTATGCCCAGAAAGGAGTCAAGAAGTTCAACCTTCTCTTCTCTCCTGAGTTCCTTCGTGAGAGCAAAGCCCTCTACGACAATCTCTACCCAAGTCGCATCATTGTAGGTTATCCCAAGATTATCAACCAACCAGAGTTTGAAGCCGAGAACAAGGCTATCGAATCTGTAACCGACGTCGAGATGCTTAAAGAAGCTGCCAAGACTTTTGCATCTTTACTCTTAGAAGGTGCTATCGGTCATAATGGCGATACAAAGCAATTGGATTCTTCACTTTTCACTCTTCACTCTTCACTCGAAAAGAACATTCCAGTTCTTTTCGTTGGGATGAAAGAAGCCGAGGCTGTTAAACTTTTTGCCAATACATATTTGGCTCTTCGCGTCAGCTATTTCAACGAGCTTGACACTTATGCTGAGGTTAAGGGGCTTGACTCGCAGGCTATCATCGAAGGTGTAGGTCTTGATCCACGTATCGGTACACATTATAACAATCCGTCGTTTGGTTACGGTGGCTATTGCTTGCCAAAGGACACCAAGCAGCTATTGGCAAACTATCAGGATGTTCCGCAGAATATGATGTCCGCCATTGTAGAGTCTAACCGCACACGTAAGGATTATATCGCTGATGCTGTATTGCGCAAAGCAGGCTATTATGCAGAAAATGGTCAGTGGGATGCAAGCAAAGAACACAATTGCGTGATTGGCGTATATCGTTTGACTATGAAATCGAACTCGGACAACTTCCGTCAGTCGGCTATTCAGGGCATCATGAAGCGCATTAAAGCAAAAGGCGCAGAAGTTATCATCTATGAGCCAACACTTGAGGATGGCACAACATTCTTCGGCAGCAAAGTAGTAAATGACTTGCAGCAGTTCAAAGCCCAAAGTCATGCTATCATTGCTAACAGATATGATGCTTGCCTGGATGATGTAAAAGGAAAAGTCTATACTAGGGATATTTTCCGTAGAGATTAATTTATATAAAATGTTGTCTTATGAAGAATCGCAGAAACCTAATCTTCAATATTGGGGATGAAAACCGAATTGTAGTTGAGAATATTGATAAGGAAACGTTAGAGACTTCTATATTTTCGGAACCTTATCATTATGCATTGGACGCACTGAATAGTTATGTGGGGTCTATGCCAACTGAGAAAGACAAAAGGATAGAAGAGGAAAAATTATGGAGAAACAATATCTTTGCTTTTATCGGTGATCGTGGCTCCGGAAAAACTTCTTGTATGCAGTCGGTCGCTCAGTTGTTGGTGAAACCAACGAACTTGAAAGAAGACAAGGACAACAAGGTTTTGGGGGAGAAATTCCATAAGATAGATATGGTTGATCCATCGTTTGTGGATAATGACTCAAATGTTGTAGGGGTAATTCTTGCGAGTTTGTATAAGCAGTATCAAGAGTACTTCAAGGAGCACAAGGGGAATGAAAGCCAAAGGATAGAGTTGGCCAATCGTTTTGCAAATGTTCAACATGACTTCTATCGTATGATGGAAAGTGACAAGACTAAAGAAGATGATTTGGAGTCGCTCTCTTCTCTGTCCGCAGCCATAGACCTTAAGCAATCCATGTTGCAATTGGTGGATAGCTTTATGGAATACATTGGTGAAAAAAATGCTATTCTCTTGGTACCCGTGGATGACATAGATTTGCATAGCAAAGCAGCAACGGATATGGTTGAGCAAATCAGAAAATATCTGGTATTGCCTAATGTGGTTGTGCTGATGGCTGTAAAAATGAGTCAGTTGTCTAAGCTGAAACGCCTTCAGTTCTCCAAGGAATATCAAGATGGGCGAAATACACTTTCTGATACTGAGCTTGATGAGATGGTTGAGAAGTATATCACCAAGCTCGTTCCTTATGGGCATCGCATATACATGCCTGACGCAAACTATTATTGGAATGCGCTCGTAACCATCAAGCGTGAAAATGAAATAGAGTGTGAAAAGGTTCCCGTCAGACAGTTTATCCCAGAGTTGATATTTAAGAAGACACGCTATCTTTTCTATAACAGTTCTATAAAGACAAGCTATATAGTACCAGATAATTTAAGAGAACTTCGCCAGTTAATGCGACTTCTTTACGATATGCCAGACTACATAAAGGATGGGGAAATCGTAAAAAACAACAATAAGGTTCTGTTTAAGAAGTATCTATTCCAGAGTTGGATGATGAATCATTTGGATGCCAAGTCGCAGTCGCTTATTCGTGAATTGCTGTCAGTTACCGATTCTATTCAGGTAAATGCCTTCGCTCTTCGAATCATTCGCAACAAGTTCTATGTGCGGAATGACGAAGGGAAAATAGTTGCACCATGGGATAATGAGAACAAGGAGCTGGACTATATCATGCGTAAGGATAATATGGTTTATAATATAGCCATAGGTGATGTCCTTGCGGTAATAGATAGCTTGGAGAGATTGGATATCACGATAGAGCAGATGTATTTTCTATTCATGATAAAAACCATATATTCTATCCGCCTTTATGAATATTATGTTGATTATTGTGAGGAATTAACAGAGAATACAATCCGTGAAGCTCCTGATGGAATTAGACCCATAGAACATATTTTTAAAAAGAAATTGTTTGAGGGCATGGCTCTTCCCGATTATTTCAAGTTAATTGGAGGAAGACTCTTTAATACGAGGGCATCTTTGATACTTCCTATGGCTTTGGGACCTGACAGCGTGTCTAGATCTAACCGTGTTATCTATATGAATGCTCTGAATGAGTTGATGAAAAAATGTGTGGAGCATTCAGATGCGGTTTCTGCTGATGAAATAAAAATGGCGGAGTTCTTCATGCTGTGTACGGCACGTGTGTATAGGTCGAGAAACAAGCCTAAGGGCAATAATGACTATTATGAGCCAGGATTCCGTACCAATCGTGATATTGTATATGCTGTGAGCTTTGGCAACAAACCAAATGCATTCTTTGATATTGCATCTTTCATGTATAATATAATTGATGTGAAGCGATGTTATGGAAGATTTAAATACGGAAAGAATTTCTTCGAAAAAGTGCAGGCTGGCGAGAATGCTTTCGCTCAAAGTTTGTTTGCAACATTTAGACGAAAAAACTTGGAAAAATTAGGCAAGGTGGATGAAAACCAACTTAGCTTTAGGGAAAAAATAGGTTGGTTTAGTATTCGAAATATAGAGATTTTGCAAGATTTGACCATTTACCTTGACGAATATAGCTACAAGGATAAGACTGGAGACATAGGTAAGTTGATAGAGTTCTTTTCTCGTTTGGCTTCTTATGAGATTTCAAGCTATGACAAAGCAAAAGATGCTTTGGAATATAATGTTATTGATTATAAGTTTGTACAGGCTGTTGTTGATTTGTTGAATGCAATCACTGTCAATAAATCGCTTACTAAGGTCTTCCATAAGATATATGATGGCTACTTGGCAAAGGACATCGACAAGGAGGAAGACGAAGGTGTCGAATTACCTGCTTTACAAGATATATTGGCTGAATATCAAGCCAATCCTTTGCAGGAAGAGCAACTTCGAGATTTAATCAAGAACAACTATGCCATGGCTGATACTATAAGAAAAAATATTCCGAAGAAGATTGCTGCTTTTAAAGATCCAAGATTTGCGGAGATTCTTAACGAGGGTTTAACGCAAATTGGTGAAAACAAAATAAAGCAAGAGCATGTACATGCCATCTACGAATACATCAATCAGAAAATAACAGATTTAATACCTGCACCAAATGGAAACCTTGAGGCAAACAATCAAAACCATCTTCCTGCTCCAGAAGAGCCAGACGGTCATTGATTTATTCTTGAACAGTCAAGTTAAGTGTGATTTAGGTATAGACGAATCATGGTTTGTCAGGGCTTATTTGGATGATGTCAGTACAATAAGAACCAAAGACCAAGTCGAATCGATATATGCCTTGCTATGTTCGAAGTGGATGAGAGAGAACGACGGGATAAAATCCTTTTCATTTGCTCCTACTCCTACTGTGTTCAATGTTTTACTGCATTTTTCTGCCGATATATTGAGGGAGTATGCCAATGAGCCTGTTTGCCGTTATGAGAGTCTGTTGCGATGGCACGATTTAACTTCATTGGTTGGGGAGGACTTGCTGACAACCTCTTATTTTGCAGCAAAAGACTTAAAGCAAGGGATCAAGAGAACCTTCTTTAATTGGAAAGATATCGTCAGCCATGACAATGCAGCCTTAAACAATGTCTTTAGCAAGCGTATGATAGATTTGCATTATCATCTCTACGGTTCTATTTTCGTTTTCGACTTGAATTGGTTGAGTTTGATGAATGATGTGGCAGAAAGAAAGGAATGTTTCCAACAAATCCAACAATATCTTAATCCCTCTCATGTTATTTCTGTGAATGAGCGAAATGTAAGCCTGTATCATCGTGTGATAAAAGCAGCTGCCATTCGTCTGCTACTGTTTTGGTATATAGATGGCAGTTTGACAGATAGAATGATGGAGATGCTCTACGGTTCTACGATAGACTTGCTTGCTTCCAATGAAGACGTGTGGATGGAGTCTGGGCGTCAACCTTTACAACAACGCATTCAGGTCGCTCGGACGGAAAAAGGCTATGAATATAAGAACCTTCATCAACGACGAGCGGTATTGGATTATGCCATATCAGATGGTATTATGGTCAACTCTTCTAAGAATAAAGAATATTTATATTCTGTCTTATCGGGAGAAAGACATCTTATGTATTGCATGTTTCGGAAGATATATGGAGGTGAATGTGATAGCTTGATGGCAACTTGCTTTTATATCTATCTTCTTGTCAAGGGTGAGTTCCGCTCAGAGATAGTCCAATTGAATGATTCGGTAGGCTTTGCCAACTTCTCTGATTACCAAGGTAGAAAATACCTGTTCTTGAAAAAAGGTAGCGTCTATGATGTCATCGCACCTCAAATTGCAATAGCCAGTTCTCTTTTAGACGGTCAAAAATGGCTTGAAGCTCGCATAACACCTTGCGATTCTTATCGTTCATTGGATAAATTTATAAACAAAATAGAGGATTCTGTGAATAAAGGCTTGTTGACTTTTGATATAAGGGATAGGTTGAAAGGGCGATATTCTATCATCCTTCATTTTATAAAGAATGGAGATACTAAAATAAAGCGGTTAGAAAGCAAAAACATTTTTCCTAGGCATTATACGCTTCGAAAAAAGATAAAGAAGGAGTCTTTGGCGCTAAGTGAATGGAGGTGTCGTTGTATGTCTCAAGATAGACCTCTGCAAATAGTTGGAGTAGATGCTGCCAGTTCTGAGATTGCTTGTCGCCCGGAGGTTTTTGGTCAAGGATACCGTTTTCTTAAGAATTTTCATTCAGCATCTGGTTATAGCAAAGACTCACATGAGTTGGGATTTACCTTTCATGTAGGAGAAGATTTCTTGGACATAGTTGATGGCTTACGTGCTATTCGTGAGTCTTTGATTTTCCTGAACTTGGAGAATCGTGATAGAATCGGACATGCTTTAGTGTTAGGTACAGATGTAGAAAAATACTACATGAAAAGAGGTTATTATGTATCAATGACTAAACAAATGCTGTTAGATAATATTGCTTGGCTATATTTTGAAGGTTCCACTTGTGTTGGATTCAATAAGATAGCTGTGCATCTAAAAGCTCAGTTTGAGAAATATTTCAATGAGATTTATGTCAAGAGCATAGCTCAAAATAAAAATGATTTATTTTCGATAAACATAGAGGATTATTATCAATCTTGGCTTCTTCGAGGTGATGCTCCTCACAAATATATGAATCCGAACAGCTTGGATGAGTCTCTGTCTGGCTTTTATGATTTGTATGCCTTTAACGAAAGGGCTGAAGTTCGCGAAGCGCGTAGCAATCCTAAGGCTTGCTATCTATATTACCTATATCATTATGACAATATGGTCTATGATGAAGGAAGCAAAAGTGAACAAGTCAAACTGAACGAGGATATGATTTTTGTCATTAAGCAACTTCAGTCAAAACTTCTCAGCGAGATAGAGCGTCTTCACATTTCCATCGAGACCAATCCTACTTCGAATTACCGTATCGGTGATTTTGACCGTTATGACGAACACCCAATTTTACAATTCTTCAATTATGGTTTGAAGCATGAAGGAACAGCCGAACACTCTGTCACGGTATCCATCAATACCGATGACAAGGGAGTCTTTTCCACATCTTTGGAACGAGAATTTTCTGTGATGGCAGCAGCCTTGGAGAAAAAGTGTGATATAGGAAATGTTGGTAATTCTCCGAGAATGATATACGACTGGTTGGACAGAATAAGGGAAATGGCATTTGAAATGAAATTCTAAAAAAACAATATACAATGGTAAGTTATAATATAGATTTAACAGGTAAGACAATCCTTGTTACAGGTGCAGCCGGATTCATCGGCAGCAATCTTGTAAAGCGTTTGTTTAATGATGTGGAGAACATCAAAGTGATAGGTATTGATAGTATTACAGATTACTATGATGTAAACATTAAGTTTGAGCGTCTGAAGGAAATTGAGGCTATGGGTAAAGATTGGACGTTTATTCATGACTCTATTGCAAATAAGTATGCCATCGAGAAAATATTCTCCGATAACCATATTTCTGTAGTTGTGAACCTCGCAGCCCAGGCAGGTGTTCGTTACAGCATCACCAATCCTGATGCTTATATCCAGAGCAACCTTATCGGTTTCTACAACATCCTTGAAGCATGCCGTCACCATGAGGTAGAGCATCTTGTATATGCCTCGTCTTCATCTGTTTACGGCAGCAACAAGAAGGTTCCGTATTCAACCGACGACAAAGTGGACAACCCTGTGTCTCTTTATGCAGCCACTAAGAAGAGTAATGAGCTTATGGCACATGCCTATAGCAAACTTTACAACATACCTTCTACTGGCTTGCGTTTCTTTACCGTATATGGTCCAGCTGGTCGCCCTGATATGGCATACTTCGGTTTCACTAACAAACTTGTTAAAGGTGATACCATCAAGATCTTTAACTATGGCAACTGCAAGCGCGACTTCACTTTTGTTGATGATATTGTAGAAGGTGTTGTACGCATTATGCAGCATGCACCAGAGAAACAGAATGGAGAAGACGGTCTGCCTATACCTCCATATAAGGTATACAACATCGGAAACAACTCACCCGAAAACCTCCTTGACTTTGTAACCATACTCCAAGAAGAACTTGTACGTGCAGGAGTCCTACCTAAAGACTATGACTTTGAGGCACACAAGGAACTTGTACCTATGCAGCCAGGAGATGTGCCAGTAACCTATGCAGATACAACACCTTTGGAGCAAGACTTTGGTTTCAAGCCTAATACAAGTTTGCGTGAAGGATTGAGAAAGTTTGCTGAATGGTATAAAGATTATCAACCTGAATAGACTTTTATTTCTATAGAAACTCTTGTCTGAATTGATGAAATGGGTTCTTTTTATATTTAAACCATTTACCATCATGTGGAATATTATTAAATGGTTTAAAAGACTTCTAAAGCCATTATTGGCGATTTTAAAGAATAAGGCAAATTTTGCTTTATGGTTTTTAACAACAATAATAGGTGGAAATATAGGTGTTTTCTCGAATGCAATTATTCGTCATTACATAAATAATACAAGTATTATGAGTTCCATAAAGTTAGATTACAAATCTGGTTCTTTCTATATTTTTTCCATAGTACTTTTGGCTTCTTCTTTAGGTAGTGTGTTAATAGAATTAGTTTCCAAGAGGAATACGGAATATAAATTGTTTAAGGCTTTTTGGATTGTCATTACTTTCTTTGTTTGTCTGCTTTGTGGTTTGCTATATTCTGGGTTTATGAGTAGTCAATTACCTCCAGTTAACAATAAAAATGTAGAAGGCGAAATATGGCAGATTGTGTTTTTTATTTTATCAATATTCTTGGGAATATACTCATATTGCTTAGTTTTGATGAATGAAAAAGATGAAGATTTTGCAAACATTCGTGACAATTACGAAGAAATGGAAAAATCAAAAATTGCACAAATGGAGGCAGAAAGCGATAATGTTAAAGATGACGGAAAGGGTACGAAATTATGAAGATAGATTTTCCTTATATAGAGATTGAGCAGCCGATAGGAACTTTTTATATGGGAGTTCTTAATGCGCAAACATTGAAGAAAATAGTAGATATCAGACAACGTGGAAGAAATGATAATAAACAACTTGTATTATTTGATGATTTAGATTTGTATGATAGTTCAGATGGTGTTCAGAGACGAGAGACAAAGAATAGGATAAGTAAAATACGAGACTATTGCTCTGACCCTGATGCTACGTTTCCTACACCAATTATAATTAGTATAGATAATGGTATAGAAGTTGAAAATAAAAATAACGTCTTTACGTTTGATATTTCAGACAGACAAAAAATAGGCGATGTGATAGATGGACAGCATCGAATTTTAGGTATAAGTTGTTCGCAATATTGTGACAAATTTAATTTGCCTGTAATTTTAATGTTCAATCTAACAACAGAAGAAAAAGCTTACGTATTTTCTATTATCAACAGTACACAGACGAAGGTTAGTATGAGTTTGATATATGATTTATTTGATTTGTCCAAACAAAGAAGTCCGCAAAAATCGATGCATGAGATAGTAAGAACACTTAATAAAAAGAATAATTCTCCGTTTTTTAACAGATTGAAAATGTTAGGTAAAAAGGAGAAAAATCAAGTGTATGCAACTTTATCTCAAGGATTTATGGTTACTCAACTTCTTACTCTTGTTTCAAAAGACCCAGAAAAGGATTGTTGCGATTTAAAACGAAATATAAATCTTATTCCTGATGAAACTCTTCCTTTACGAGAATATTTTTTAGCCGAGCGTGATGATGTTATTTTGAAAATCTTAATGAATTATTTTTCTGCTTTAAAAGAAGTATTTATTGAAGAATGGAAGAACCCTTCTGATAATGTTCTTTGGAAAACAACTGGTTTTGGAGGAATGATAAAGGCATTGTCATATTTATATGGTGAGGGAATAAAGAAACGTGATTTGTCAAAAGATTTTTTTATTAGTTGTTTCACTAAATTAAAAAAATATATGCAAGATAATAATTATGACTTTAAAAGTACTAATTTCCCTGGAGGAGGAACACAACTTCAAGATAAACTATATGATTGGGTAAAGAAAGCTAATAATCAGAGTTAGAATGAATTGCTGGATAAGTAGCAAAATTAAGTTCCTCCATTGAAAACTCAAATTGAAAAGTCTGCCATTCCTCTCCATACTAACACATCCGAACTTGTTGTGTGTATTTATGGCTAAGCTATTGAGTGTTTCTATGATGAGCAAGACAATGGGAAATGGTAGTGATGAAAGCTGTAAATGATATTTCGAGGCAAAAGCACATAGATACACCCACAAACAACAGAACAAAAAATATAATAAACAAATTAGTTAATGTCAAAAACATCTTCAAACAACAACACACGAATAGCCAAGAACACTTTACTTCTTTACTTCCGTATGCTATTTACCATGGCTGTTTCTTTGTATACAAGCCGTGTAGTTTTAAATACATTGGGAGTAGAGGATTTTGGTGTATATAATGTTGTAGGCGGCATTGTTTCAATGCTAAGTTTTTTTAATTCGTCTATGGCTACAAGTACGCAAAGGTTCTTGAACTATGAAATGGGGCAAAACAATGACAAAGGTCTTAGGGACGTGTTTGTAAACGCAGTTAATGCACATTATCTTATAGGCATTATAACAGTTATAGGACTTGAAACTGTTGGGCTATGGTTTGTATATAATAAATTGAATATACCACAAGGACAGTTCGATGCAGCATTATGGGTGTTCCATTGCTCTGTACTCTCTTTGTTTGTTAGCATTATAAGTACACCTTACAATGCGGCAATAATTGCCAATGAACGAATGGAAATATACGCTTACTATTCCATATTTGAGGTGGTGCTTAAACTGCTTATTGTTTATCTGCTCGTTGTTATTCCATACAACAAGCTTATTGTGTATGGATTATTGACATTGGCAGTAAGTGTAGTAATGCGTATATTATATAATGTGTATTGCATTAGAAACTTTTCTGAATGTAGGTATAAGTGGAGTTGGAATATGCAGCTGATGAAAAAGATGTTCTTCTTTTCTGGTTGGATGTTGTTTGGATGTATAAGCGATATGCTTAGCAAACAAGGAGTGAATGTGCTTATTAATATATTCTTTGGACCTGTGTTCAATGCAGCACGTGCAATAGCAGTACAGGTTCAAGCTGCTGTTAATAATTTCGTTACAAACTTTATGACTGCAGTACGTCCACAGATAATAAAGAGTTATTCGGCAGGAGAATTTCAGCACATGTATAGACTTGTTTTCTCATCATCCAAACTTTCGTTTTATTTGCTATTTGTACTTACGACTCCAGTTCTTATATACACTGAATTGATATTGCAATTATGGCTGAAGATTGTTCCGGAGTATTGTGTACTCTTTACACGGCTTGTTCTTATAGAATTGTTGATTAGTTCGGCTTATGTTCCAATTGCGCAAATAAATCAAGCGTCAGGAAAAATTCGGAATTACCAAATGGCAATATCTATAATATTCTTGGCAAGTTTTATTTTGACATATGTATTGTATAAAATAGGTATGCCTGTATACAGTACTTTTATACTTTCTGTTGCTTTGGCGATTGTAGGTCTATTTGTGAGAGTGATTATTCTAAAGCATGACAATGCTTTCCCAGCATCAACTTATCTGTTTAAAGTGATGTTGCCTTTAATACCTGTTGCAGGATTATCGCTTGTAATACCTGTGTTGATATACAAATATACGGAAACAACATTTTTGACTTTCTTGTTCAACTCCTTTATAGGTTTTATATCATCAATAATTGTGATATGGATATTTGGACTTGACAAGGTAGAAAAAAGTTTCATAACAGAAAAAATTAATAGTAGAATTAATAAAAAATAAATCAGATGATAAAGATTGGAAAACCCCAGGTTAAAAGTGATGCACAAACAGCCACGTTATTTGCTAATATAACAATTGATGGCGATTGTAAAGAAGTGTGGTTCAAGGTTGACAAGAAATTCGAAGACTACCTTTGCTATGAACGTGGCGATGCTTATGTGATAGCAGTGCTTAACTATGCAATGCGCAATCATCATGATATAGTTAGCGAAGCCCCACTGTCAGAAGATTTATACTATAACATAGACAAGTATTTGGTTGATGCTATTGCCCAATACAATAAAGATTTCTATCGGCCACAAATAACAGCAGATGTAGCTTCCGACCGTTTACCTTGTGCTGGAGCTGTTGCAACTGGTATTTCATGTGGAGTTGACTCACTGCATGCTCTTGCCAATCAAACAGCAATGAAGTTCAAGAAACATAATATTACTCATTTGACATTCAACAATGTTGGAAGTCATGGAGAGGGTGAGCATGCGGAAAAGCTATACCAAGCAAGATTGGAGCGTCCAAGAGCTTTCGCAAAAGAGTATGGTTTTGAATTTGTGGCAAGTGATTCTAACTTACAGAATGTGGTATTGCAGAATCATTTCAAGTCACATACATATTCCAGTATGTTTGCTGTGTATTGTTTGCAGAAACTATATTCTGTCTATTATTATGCCTCTGCTGGATATAAATATAGTGAGTTTACGCTAATAGACAAACCTGCAATATGTTGTGGAAGCTATGAAATGCTTTCACTACCTTTATTCTCAACTCACAATTTACGAGTATATTCAGAAGGAGAAAACATGTCAAGAATGACAAAACTTAGGTCAGTTGTGAAATATGCTCCTTCCTATAAATACTTAAATGTATGTCTGAAAGATGGTGACAACTGTGGAAAATGTGAAAAATGTGTACGTACTTTGTTGGGTATAGACGCATTGGGAGCACTTGATAATTATGCAGAAGTGTTTGATATAGCTTATTACCGTAAGCACAAAAAGTGGTATTTGCAGCAAATGCTTATACAAATGGCTCAAAATAAGCACGATTACTTTGAAATGTATCCATATTTCAAAAGTGAGATAACTCTTGATATGCGTATAAAAGTCATTCCTTATACAATAGAGAATACTATTAGTAAACTCGTGCCAAGAAACTCATGGCTATATATTTTTTTTAAATCTATCAAACATTAAATATAGAAACATGCAAAGAAACCTGTATTTTGATGCCCTACGTGGAATCGCTATTCTAATGGTTGTTGCAATTCATACATTCATAGCTTGTGAATTTGACAACTTTCAATCTATATGTGCTATAAGTATGCGAGAAATCTTTAATGTGGCAGTACCTCTGTTTTTAGCTATTTCAGGCTTCTTTATTGGGCGGAAAAAATTTGAGAGTAATTATCAAATAATTACGTTTTGGAAAAAGCAGATACCTAAGGTTTATATTCCAACTCTTTTTTGGTCTGTTCCCTATTTAACATTGGCAGTATATCACCAACAATCATTATTAAAAAATATTTTAGTATTTCTTTTATGTGGTTATAGTATATATTATTTCATTGCACTTATTATTCAGTGTTATTTATTACTTCCATTTATACAAAAGAAAATGCTAAATTATGCAATGGGGGGGGGTAATTCTTAGTTTGTCATTAATTTGTGTTGCGGTAATATCTTATACTAGCATTACAAGATTTCCATTGATAGTATTTGCTGGTCCAGTAATTGTATGGTTAATATTCTTTTGGATAGGAGTATTTCTTTCAAGAAGTGAACGAAACTATAAGATAGGATGGATATTTGTAGGAGTATTAATAAGTTTTGCATTGATGCTAATTGAAACTAAATTTAGACATGAAGCTACTGGTGGAGGTTATGGAATAAAACCATCATCGTTTATATTTTCTTTTTTGATGATACTCTTACTTTTATCCAAACGAATGGAGCAGAAATATGTGAAAGACAATATAATAAATAAAGTGTTGACAGTAGTAGGAGATTATTCATTTCCTATATACTTGATTCATTGCTTTGTAATAACAATAGTATTTCATTTTGTTTCCATATATAATTGGATAGCACGATGGATTATTGTTGTAGTAATAACAATGTTGTTTATTTATATAGTTCGAAAAGTGTTACCTAATAAATGCCTAAAAGTAATAGGATTTTAAAAAATGATTAATATTAGAAACAAACAGGACTGTTGCGGATGTTCAGCTTGTTCCCAACGTTGCCCAAAACATTGCATATTAATGCAAATGGACGGTGAAGGGTTTCTTTATCCACAAGTAGATAGTAGCAAATGTGTAGATTGTCATTTATGTGAAAAAGTCTGTCCCGTTATCAATCAATATGAGGCACGTACTCCTTTAAATGTTTATGCAGCAAAGAATTCTGATGATGAGGTTAGGCATCAAAGTTCATCAGGAGGAATCTTTACCTTGTTAGCCGAACAGACAATAAAGGATTGTGGTGTTGTATTCGGTGCTTGCTGGGATAAGGAGTGGAATGTCAAGCACGATTGTGTTGACAATATAAGTGACCTGCAGAGATTCCGTAGTTCAAAGTATTTGCAAAGTGTAATTGGTGATAGTTATCTAAAGACAGAGCAATTCTTGAAAACGGGTCGTAAGGTGATGTTTACAGGCACTCCTTGTCAGATAGCAGGTCTTAAACATTTCCTTCGCAAGGAATATGACAATTTACTTGCTGTTGAGGTGATCTGTCATAGTGTGCCAAGTCCTAGAGTGTGGCAACAATACCTAACTACAAGACTTCATACATTGAAATGGGAAAAGTCTGATATTCGAAATATCTCGTTTAGGGACAAGAAAACAGGTTGGAAAACTTACTCATTTGTAATAGAAAATAAAGACGGTAATATCCTTACCGAATTAAGTAGCAAGAATGCTTTTATGCAAGGATTCCTTGCTGACTTGTATACGCGTCCTTCTTGTCATGCCTGTCCCGCCAAACAGCTAAGAAGTGGTAGTGACATAACATTGGGGGATTTCTGGGGTATTGAATCCTTGATGCCTGAAATAGACGATGATAAGGGTGTTTCGGCTATAATCGTAAACTCAGACAAAGGAAAGCAAGTATTGCATAATATAAATGTTGAGTTGCATGAAGTTCAATATGATGAATTGACAACAAGAAACCCTGCATTGGTTAAATCTTTTCCTATAACTCCTAAACGCACCGAGTTTTTCAAGAAAGACGGATTTTCTTTTGAAGAGAAGGTGAAGAGATTAGCAAAGAAACCATTCTCAATGAAAACTTTAGCGTATCGTATTGTACGGAAGGTAATTTCGAATATTGTAGTAGAAAAGATTAAACGTCAAATCTAATTTATTTTGCACTTAAGTACACGTTAATACTTAATATATATAAATATTTTAGCTTACTTAGAAATTTAAATAAAAACATATGAAAATAGGAGTCATAACATTTAGTCAGACAAAGGATAATTATGGACAGATTTTGCAATGCTATGCAATGCAGAAATACCTTCAAAAGCTTGGACATGAACCATTTTTGATTCAGTATCAACAGCCAGTTGCTCAAAAAGCTAGTTTTAAAATTTACAATATTATCAAGTATATTTTACATTTTGGTACTTATGTAAAATGGTTTTTTAACAATAAAAAACTTCAGAAACAAAAATATGCTTATGAAAGCAGTACAAAGAAAGTAGATAGACATTTTTCACAATTTTTGAAGGATAATATAGAATTGACAAAAAATTATACAAAGCAACAGTTGCTTGATAATCCTCCAATAGCAGATGCTTATGTATGTGGAAGCGATCAAATATGGAAATGTGATGATATTTTTTATTTATCTTTTGCTCCAAAGACTGCGTTACGAATAGCTTATGCACCATCTTTTGGTGGAGAAGTTTCGTTTGCAAAAGAAACAGAAAATATGATTAAGCGTGAACTATCCCTTTTTTCTTTTTTAGGAATCAGAGAAGAAGATGGTGTAAAGTTATGTCATAGATTAGGATTTTCAAACGCTATGAAGGTGGTTGATCCAACTCTTCTTCTATCTTCAGGTGATTACAATATTGTGAAAACTGAAATAAATGATAGTAATTTTATATTCGTATACCTTCTTGGCAACCCAACTGATTGTTCAATAGACGAAATTCAGAAGTTTGCAAAAATTATAGGAAAAAAAGTAGTTTATGTATGTAGTCAAGGACGATATGATATTTATGACAAAACATATGCAACTATAGGGGAGTGGTTAGGTTATTTGTCAAAAGCAGATATTGTAATTACTAATTCGTTTCATTGTGTTGTTTTCTCATTAATATATAATAGACAATTTGTCTCACTTCCATTAAATAAGGGGTTTGAGAAAATGAATGGTAGAATAAAGGATCTTCTTGGAAAAATTGGTATGGAAGACAGAATCTGGAATCATAATTTATCTGAAATCTGTAGCAAAACAGTTAGATTTGATAAATTTGAAGAGTTCGTAAAAGTGGAAAAAGAAAAAACAATGCAGAACCTTACTAAGGTACTGAAGGATTGAATAAGATTATACTAATTTTATATAAATTAAAATGGAACAATTTTTCAATCTTCTATTTAGTGATGTTTATGGCTTCACTATGTTTATATATTTATGCTTGTTTGCTTTACCTTGTCTTATAGCAAGAACTTCTCAACCTATAGCTTTTTATGGCACCACCAAAATGAATAAAATTAACTATTTTATTTCATTCGTGGTTATGACTGTAGGGCTTGTTTTTGCTGACAATGGCACTGATACTGGCTGGTATATGAACTTTTTTGATAATAGAGTAAGTTTTGCAGATTGTGAATATGGGGCAGTTGAAATAGGTTTTCAGTATTATAATGTGCTTATTCATTTTATAACTAATAATGCTGTGTATTTTATCATCATAACTAGATTTATTATGATGATATGTGTGTTTGGAGCAATTTATTTCTTGCGAGATAAATCGTTAGTTTGGCTGTCTATACTAGGTTTTGCAGCGGTTGTTTATTTTCAGATGTTTAGTGCTTTAAGAAATGGTCTTGCTTATTCCATGGGTTTTCTTGTTTATGCATATTGTGTTAAAAATAAGTATTTCTTGGCTATTATTTTTGCTATTTTAGGTATTTCTATACATAGGTCAATGATAATGTTTGTTGCACCTTTAACATTGTTTCTTTTGGCAATAAAACTAGCACCGAAAACTTTTGCAAAAGTCGTAGTACCTGTTCTTTTAGCATTGATAATAGTTGTCTATTTATACGGTATAAATATAATTCAACATTTTTTAACGTCTGATGATGTTTTAATGGGTAAATATGATGGTTATTTGTATGGAGAATCAACTCAAGGTGTTATGATATTTTTTGTATATATCCCTATCGTATTTATTTTTTTAGATTATAAGTATTTGAAGAGTTTGGATTTAAATATGTTCTATTTAAATATTTTCCTTTCAATAATAGGTTTTGCTTTTGCGTTATTGGCTTATCAAATAGGTCAATTGGCTCGAGTTGCTCCTTATTATTCATTTCCATTCTTATTCTATATAGGATATTACTTACAGAACACATTGCGTGATAGGCACTTGTCCTTAATTAAGTGGAAACTCTTTGGTGTTTTTATCTCACTTTATTGGTTTTATCGATTTATGACTTTTTTATCAGGACTGTTTTTTAACAATGGTCTTTACGATTATAAATTATTTATATAATAAGTAAAATGAATATAGTATTTTGTACCCATAAACTCGCTGACGGTGGTGCTGAACGTGTTATTTCAATGTGGGCGAAAGGATTTGTTGATCAAGGACATAAGGTAAATATAATCATTCGCAACTCAAATGTAAAGATTCAATATGAATTACCCAAGGGAGTTAAAGTATATTATTTAAATGCAGACGAAAAAGGACGTTTTAGGGCTTTTTTTTGTAGAATTTTGAAATTAAGGAATTTATTAAATAAAATTAACCCTGATTATGTTATCACTGCTTTGTCTCCATGGGGACTTTGGGCATATTTGGCTTCTATCGGACGTAAGAGAGTTGTAATTAATACTGAGCACAATACCTTTGAGCGTCCTGATTCTGCTCCGATGACTCGTTCCATTTATTTCTACAAGTTTATTGTAAACAAGTTATTTCCTTTTATAACGGTTCTAACACAAGCAGATAAGGATTTTATTGGAAACAGATTGAAGAATGTTGTCGTCCTTCCAAATCCCTTGGCATTTAATATTCCTGATAATGTACCACAGAAGAAAAAACTTATTCTTGCTGTAGGACGTGTTGATGCTTGGCATGTAAAAGGTTTTGATGTATTGATAAAAGCATGGAATTTAATAGGTAATAATTATCCAGATTGGGAACTACAGATAGTTGGTCCCGGAGAACAAAAGAATATAGATTATCTATCTTCACTCATAGATAATAAAATAAACAATTTGAGGTTTATGGGACAGACTTCAGATATGTTGTTGTATTATAGACCAGCTTCTATACTTGTTTCGAGTAGTAGATATGAGGGTCTTGGAATGGTAATATTTGAGGCAATGTCGCAAGGATGTGCATGTGTGGTCTCTGATTATAAAGGTCGTCAGAAAGAAATAATAAGAAATGAGAGTGAGGGTATTATATGCAAAACTGAAAATATAAAGTCGCTTGCCGATGGCATTTCTAAAATGATTTCGGATAAAGCTTATCGGGAAAATGTTCAAAAGCAATCGCTTAAAAGAGCGCAATACTATAGCTTGGAAAATGTTATGTCTATTTGGAATCATTTATTACCAATAAAAAAATGAAACTCTTATTTTTAAATACAAATATAGGTTATGGTGGTGCGTCCAAGATGATAGTGTGGGTAGCCAATCAATGTGCCAAGAAAGGACATGATGTTACTTTCTTAACTTATAGAGACAAAAAGGTATGTCAAACTCTTAATCCGCAAGTAAAGCTAAGACAAGAATCGTTAGAAGGGGAGAAAGGCAATGCTTTTTCTACTGTAAAATGGTTACACAAGTTAATAAAGACATATCGTTTTGACCTTGGTGTGGCTTTTCTTTCCCCATCCATTCTTCGTATGGCAATTGCAGCAAAGGATACTAAAATGAAGGTCGTTTTCTCGCAGCGTGGAGACCCTTACTATGCTGATACGTGCAAAAGTATAAAGTCGAAAGCAGTCAACAGGTTAAACACGTGGGCTTTCAATCAAGCCGATGGCTATGTATTTCAAACACAAATGGCACAGGCTTATTATGATAAGGCTGTTCAGAAAAGATCTGTTGTAATTCCAAATCCTATTCGTCAGATGCAAAGAACAGAGGAGCGCAGTGGTAATATTCGTAATTCATTTGTTGCTGTAGGTCGATTAGATTTAAAGCAAAAGAGGCAAGACTTGATGATTGAAGCATTTAATTTCATTTCTGCTAAATATCCTGATTTCAAACTTGAAATATATGGTGATGGAGAAGACGAAGAAAAGGTCAAAATTATAGCGGCTTCAAATCCAAATATTCATTTGATGGGAAAGACAAGTAATGTCGTAGAAGCAATTCAAAATGCTTGGGCGACGGTACTTTCTTCTGATTTTGAGGGTATTCCTAATGCTTTACTTGAGTCAATGTCTCTTGGTGTACCCAGTATCTCTACCGATTGTTCTCCTGGGGGAGCTGCCATGTTAATTAGAAATAAGGAAAATGGTTTGTTAACACCGAGAGGTGATGCAAAAGCTCTTGCTGAAGCTATGGAATATACAATTTTACATCATGAAGAAACTGAAGAAATGGCAAGAGTAGGTCAAGAGGTTAATGAATTGTATTCTGAAGATAAGATAAGTGACAGATGGAATAGTTTCCTTGATAATGTATTTGTTGATAAAATTAAAAAGTAGATATGAAATCAATCGGAATAATAACTATCCATAAAATAAACAATTATGGTTCAGTCCTGCAGGCTTATGCGTTGCAAAAGGTATGTGAAGATCTCGGTTATAAGGTGGAAATCATAGACTATGATTTTCCCAATAATTTTCATCAGAATAATAAATATGCAAATGTTTCTGATACTCAACCGAATGAACCGAAACTGATAAAAGCCTTATTTGCAAAGTCACTTATTAAGCAACATAAAGGAATAAGTTCGTTTGTGAAAAAATATCAGAATCTTTCTGATAAAAAATATCATCAAGTGGAGGATTTTACAGCAAATCCTCCTTCCTACGATGTTTATATTACAGGTAGTGATCAGTTATGGAGTCCACGACATTGTAATGGAGACCCTGCCTTTATGTTGTATTTCGCACCAGACAATGCTCTGAAAATTTCATATGCTGCAAGTATCGGTTCTAATGCTATACCTGAAGAACTGAAGAAGGCATACATAGAGCTATTAAGTCGATACAAGCATATTTCAGTTAGAGAGAACACAGGTGCTGACGTGATACGCTCGCTTATTGGTAGAGATGCCACTGTGGTTTTAGATCCTACGCTTTTGCTTAATAAGGATGAGTGGAACAGGATTGCGACACCAAAACGTTTAGTAAGGAAGAAGTATATACTATGCTATTTTCTTAACTACACATTCAATGCTTTTCCTTATGTTGATGAGTTGGCAAAGGATATACAGAGGCAAACTGGATATGAGATAGTACGAGTGGCAAGACCACCACATAAGTTGTCGGTTGGAAATACAACTTATAAAATCAATGCTTCACCTGAGGATTTTCTTGCTTTGATACGTGATGCAGAGATTGTTTTGACAACATCATTTCATGGGACGGCTTTTGCGGTTAACTATGCTAAGCCTGTGTTTACTGTTGTACAGGATAGGAACGCAAGCGACAGCAGACAGGTAAGCCTTATGCAGAATCTTGGACTTGACAAGCAAGTGTTGTCGGTTAAGGATGAGTATCCGACAGTGTCTGATGCTAATTATAATGTAGAAAAAGAGCAAGCTATTTTGAACAAATTGCGATTGGACTCAAAACTCTATTTAGAAAAAGCGTTGAAAGATGAATAAGATAGAATTATGCAAACATGATGTTTGTACACAATGTTATGCTTGCCAGACAACATGCCCTAAAGGATGTGTTTCTATGGTTGAAGCAAAGGATGGATTTGTAGTTCCAGAAATAGACAGAGAGAAATGTGTGGAATGTGGTGCATGTATGAAAGCATGTCACAGGCTGAATCCGACTTTTACATTCCAAAAGCCTATACATACTTATGCTTGTTGGACAAGGAATCTTTCTGATAGAGAAAAAAGTTCATCAGGAGGTGCCTTTTCTGTAATTGCAAGAAGAATTATCGGACAGGATGGTATTGTATTCGGTGCTTCCATGTGTGCCAATCTGCAAGTAAAGCATATCGGAGTAGATCGTGAAGAAGATATTGCCAGATTACAAGGCTCAAAATATCTCCAGTCTTATTTGGGTGACACTTATAAGCAGGTTAGAAATGAATTGAAAACAGGTCGTAAGGTCCTTTTTACTGGTACTCCTTGTCAAGTGGCGGGATTGTTGACCTTCTTGCATAAGTCGTATGACAATCTTTATACATGTGATGTGATATGTCATGGAGTGCCATCGCAGAAAGCTTTTGATGCCTACATTGAGAAGATTGGATTAAAAGGAAAATGCAGTGATTTCAGATTCCGATTCACTAAAGGTTGGGGATTTCAATTGTCAGGACAATTGATATCCCCAACCGGTCGGGGATTTCAATCTAAAATAATATCTCCTAAAAATGCTTATTATTTAAGAGCTTTTACCAAGGGATTAATGTTTAGTGAAACATGCTATTCATGTGTATATGCACGTCCAGAGCGGGTGAGTGATATAAGCCTTGCCGATTATTGGGGACTTGGAGTGATGAAACCATTCAATCATCCTACACATAAAGGTATATCTTGTTTGTTGCTCAACAATGAAAAAGCATTGGCCTTACTTAATGAATGTGAGGACTTAGAATACGAAGAACGCCCATTGGAGGAAGCGATAGCAGGAAATCACAATCTATCGCATGTTTCGGTGCGTCCCCAAGGTCGTGACACATACTACAACGATTCTAAGGTTATGCCGATAGATGCATTAAGCGCAAAGTATGGCATAAAAGCAAGCGTTAGAGACTATTTTAGAATTTTAAAACAATACATAAATTCATATAGATGAAAAGTAAAACTTACAATGGCTTAGACCTATTGAAATTCATTATGGCTTTATTTGTAGTTATGATACACGTAAAACCTAATGTACATTCCGAGATGTTGACAACCGTATTCAATCCAATATTGAGTATTGCTGTTCCTATCTTTTTTGTTCTTTCAAGTGTGTTGATATTCAAGAAGTTAACAAATGTAAATGGGGGGGGGGTACGCTCCGCTTGTCAGATACAGTAAACGTTTAGCTATACTGTATTTTTGTTGGCTGATTATTGATATTTGGTTTGTTATATTTAAAAGACCATATATCTCAGATGGTTTCCCTGAAGGATGCCTTGAATTTGCAAAGGATTTGTTATTTGGTACCACATTTCCTGGCTCATGGTTTCTCTCCGCATTGCTTGTTTCTGTAGTGATTGTATATGTAGGTTATCGTACCATAGGAAAATATGCAATAGTATGTATTGCTTTATTAATATCTCTATATGTATCATGCATAGATTTACTTCCAGAAAATATGAGGGGTTTATATGAATGGTATGCCACTAATGTCAGGCAGGAGGTTGGTTTGTCTTTCCCGTCTAAGATGATATGGGTGGCAATAGGCTTGATTATAGGAATAAATCTTGATAATGTTCTTTTGCATAAGAAAACCATATATCCATGGGTAATAGGTCTAACTATTGTATGTTATGTATTAAGTTTGTTTTGGCATTCCATATTTGTGAAATATGTATGGGTTGTTAGTGTTTGTTTGATTGCATTCTTCATAGAGTTGCCTGATAAACCTATTTACAAACGCATTAGAAATTATAGTATACTTATCTTTCTTTTTCATTTCAGTATTGCTGGTAAGATGTCGTTGTTCTGCTCCTTTGCAGGAGACTCACTGGTGACAAATTGGCTATATTATATCTTAGTCGTTGTAATAAGTATAACCTTTGCTGAGGTAGTTTTGAGATTGGAAAAGATACGTTATTTAGAGTTTTTAAAATATTTACATTGAGAGTATGAAAGTATCTTTTATTCTACCTATTTATAATGTCGAGAAATATCTTTCAGAATGCGTGAAGAGTATTTTGGTACAGACATATAGAGATTTTGAAATATTGTTGGTGGATGATGGGTCCCCGGATAATTGTCCTGCATTATGTGATGAGTGGGCGAAAAAGGATAGTCGTATAAAGGCTTTGCACAAGCCCAATGGTGGATTGTCGGATGCCCGTAATTATGGATTGGAGCATGCCCAAGGTGATTACGTGGTTTTTGTGGATAGTGATGACTTTTGGGTGAATAAAGATTGTCTGCAACGTTTGATGAATGTTGTGGATGCTCATCCTGAATGTGACTTTATTGGGTTTAACTGTTCTTATTATTATTCTGACTCCAAGACCTTCAATAAATGGGTGGCATATGATGAGAGTTTGTCAAAACCTACTGACAAGGATACTGTTTTGCGTTCCTTAGTTGCATCTGGTACGTTTCCAATGAGCGCATGTTTGAAGGTACTCAAGCGTAAAGCTCTTTTAGACATGGAGCTTCGTTTCATAAAGGGAACTATAGCAGAGGATATTCCTTGGTTTGTTGATTTATTGGATGGCTCTAAGAATTGTATGTTTGTAAACCAATACATCTATGCCTATCGTCAGAATGTTGCAGGAAGTATCACTGCATCGGGAAATCCTAAAAGTACAAGCGATTTGTTTACGATAGTGAAGAATGAAGTGAACAAAATGAAAGAACGTTCTTTTTCAGAAGAAACTAAGAATGCTCTTTATTCATTCCTTGCTTATGAGTTCTGCATTTTATTAACCGCGTCGTCGCGTATGTCAAAAGAAATGCGGAAGGAATTGATGCAATATAAGTGGTTGTTAAACTATACTGCAAATCCCAAAGTTCGTAAGGCTGCTTTTGTGAACAAACTGTTTGGAATAAAGGTTACAGAATTGGTACTGAAGTTATACACTAATTATTTGAGAAAGTAAAAATGTATGAAGCGCAACAAAAATAAGATTATTCGTGCCGTTACCGTTCCTCAATCATTAGACTTCTGTCGTGAGGTGATGATAAAGATGCGGGCGATGGGGTATGAGAATGTTGTGAAATAGTCCATAGAAGCGATGCTTAACCATGTTTTCCTTTAAGTATTTTGATTCATCTAAAATGATTAAAAGATTTTACTAATCGAAAAAATAAGATATAAAGTTTGTATAGAATATGGAAAAAGGTTATCTTTGCAATTATTTGGATACACCATTGAGGTAATATGGTATAATGTGAAATAGTAATAACGGAGTATTTTATATGGCTGAGATATTAGGTAAGCGTCGCGGTAGGCTTCCACGGATAGAGGTTGTAGACCTGTTTTGTGGAATAGGTGGATTGAGCTATGGCTTGAAGTCTCGTGGTTTCAAAATACTATCTGGTTATGATCTTGATTACACATGTCAATATGCCTATGAAGCTAATAATGAAGCAAAATTCAATTACAAAGATATACGAAAGGTCTCGGGTGAAGAGATAACCGCGCAATATAGTAAAAAGGCTATCAAGGTGCTTGCAGGTTGTGCGCCTTGCCAACCGTTTTCTTCTTATGCTTTTAAGAATAAAGATAAAGACAAGGGAAAGTATGACCTCTTGTATGAATTCGGACGTCTTGTTAAGGCTGTACATCCAGACATAGTCACAATGGAGAATGTTCCATCCATTACAACTTTCCATCTTAAACCAGTTTTTGGGGATTTTGTAGATGTGTTGAGAAATGAAGGTTATAGTGTTGTATATCAAGTTGTGTATTGTCCTGATTATGGAATACCACAAACAAGAAAACGCTTGGTTCTTTTAGCATCAAGACTTGGACAAATAAATTTGATTTCCAAAACTCATACGAGGAAACAATATGTTACAGTTTGGGATGCTATAGGAAAACTCCCGAAGTTGGAGGCTGGTGAGATTTGCTGTTCTGACCCTCTTCATAGGTGTGGGGCATTAGGTGAACTTAATTTACGAAGAATAAAGGCAACTCCATATGGCGGAAGTTGGAAGGACTGGCCTGAAAATCTGCGTTTGGAATGCCATAAACGTCCTAAAGGACATAGTTTCGGCAGCGTATATGGGCGTATGAGATGGGAAGAGCCAGGTCCGACGATGACAACACAATGTACCGGATTAGGTAATGGCAGGTTTGGACATCCAATACAAGATAGGGCCATCTCTGTGAGGGAGGCAGCATTGCTACAGACTTTTCCCGAGAATTATCGTTTTTTTGAGAATGAGTCGAAAGTGTCAATTACAAAAGCTTCCCGATATATAGGAAATGCGGTTCCACCAAGGCTCGGTGAGATTATAGCCGATAGTATTATTGCACATATAAAAACCCATAAATAACACTTATTATGGACGAGAAGGATATCTTGAAATGGAAATTTGACATAAGCACTTTCCGATTGATAGGCAGGGAACTAATAACGGATAGAATAACGGCTCTATTTGAGTTGGTGAAAAATTCTTATGATGCAAATGCGCAGCAGGTGAATGTGCTGTTTGAAAATGTTGAGCCTAATAAACTTGACTCTCAAATTATAATAGAAGATGATGGAATTGGCATGTCTTTTGAGGATATCAGAGATAAGTGGATGGTCATTGGAACTTCAAATAAGCGCAAATCGCCATATTCTCCAGAACCATTTCTGCGGAAGTGTGTAGGTGAAAAGGGCATAGGGCGTTTTGCTGTGGATAAGTTGGGTGATTGTTTGACTGTAATAACAAAGCAGAAAGGTACCGCGTCTTGGTTGAAAGTAAATATAGACTGGAGTGCTTATTCTGTGAATGATAATGGAAAAGTGAACAAATGGTTTACGGATATTGAAAGTCCGTATGAGTATATTCCCACAGAAGAAACAGAGGCTCATGGCACGAAATTGATTATTAAACAAATACGTGAGCCATGGGATTCTGGAAGCATAAAACATGCTATTACACAGATGTCAAAATTGGTGTCACCATTTACAACGTTAACATATCCATTTTCAATATATGTTTCTGCATCTGAATACGGAATAAGGGAAAGAGCAACAAAAAGCTTGGACGATTTCGATATGGCTACATATTCATTTAATATAGAATATGATTCTACAGAAAAAAAACAAGAATATGCTGAGTACAATAAGGAAAAGCATGCTATTGAAATTCGCAAGTGTGATGTCTTGTCATTTGGCGGAGTTAAAATGAAAGTCTACTTCTTTAATGCTGCCGCCAGACGCAAGTACAATAATGCTTATCAGAATGATCCTATTGATGGCTTTAAAATTTATAGAGATGGAATTATTGCAACTCCATTTGCGGAAGAACAGGAAAATCCTGATGCCAAACGTGACATCCTTGGTATTGATAAACGCTTATGGCAAGATATATTCTCTCGTATAAGTTCACGTGAATTCATAGGAGTCATAGAAATAACAAAGAAAGACAATCCGCGAATCATAGATGCGACTAACAGGCAAGACTTTGTGGAGAATAGTGAATATAAGGCATTGAAGCGCTTCATTATAGAGCAACTGATAGCTCTTCAAATGTATAGGGATGATGTCAGGAAAAAAGAAAAGGAAACGAATAAAACTCAATTGGCAGGAGCGGAAGAAGAACTTGCGAAACTTACTTTATCCTTGAAGTCTTTGGCGCGAAAGTCCCCAGAAATCGGCAAACCACTTGAACAATTAATAAAGCAGACCCAATCAACACGTCAAGTTATAAAGACTGCTATACAGAAGCAGAAAAAGGAATCGGAAGAATTCTTGCGTAAGGAAAATGCTTACTTAAGTATAATGTCTATGCAGGAATATTCTATTCAGATAGCCCATGCAATAAGAACGACATTAAACCAGTTAAAGGGGAGAATAGAGTTCTTCAAGGATTTTTATCCTCTGCCGCAGAAAGAGAGCATTTTCAAGCAATATGCAAAAGAAATGTTTGATAAGCTGAAGATACTGAACAAGGTGACAGATTATATGTTAAGCTATTCGCAAGCAAATATTAATCCTGAGCCAGTTGACATGTGTAAAACTTTTGAGGACATATTTGCTACATATGATGATTTGTTTGAGGAAAATAATATAATACTTCAAAAATGTTTTCCTGAAAAAGTTGTGTTGAACACAAATAAACGATTCTTCTATGACATTATGCAGAATATGGTTGATAATTCAATCAAAGCTCTTGGCGGTGTTAAAGGGACAAAGTACATAAAATGTTCATATCAGTTTAAGGATGACCATCTCCAGATTCTGATGACGGATAATGGATGTGGTATACCCCAAAAGGATTGGATAAAAATTTTTGAACTGTATTATACTACAACTGAGATGCAAGGAGGTGGTGGAGTAGGACTTTATATTGTAAAGACAAGGGTTGAATCACTTAAAGGTACTGTAGCTGTAGTTCCGAGTGAGTTTGGCTCTGTAGGAACAACAATAGAAATAAACATTCCTTTTAAAAATTAAAGAAACAATGAAAGAATTTGATATAGTTTTTATAGATGATAATTTTTCTGAAACTTCTCCATTAGTGCAATATTTGGAGGTGTCTTTTCCGAATGCAGACGTACATCATGTATTTACTGATCCAGAGAAAGGGGTGAAATATGTATTGGAAAATTTGGATAAACGCATGATTGTCTTTATGGATTGGAACTACAGTGGAAACGCTAAGAAGGGAATAGTTCATCTTAGAGAGATACGAAAACGGACATCATTATTGTATGTGGTAATGATGTCTGCAAATCAGATTAAGCAGAACTCCGGTGTACAGAATTCAGATTTGGTGGAAATGATGAACGAAGATAGTTTTTACTATTTTGACAGTAGTATGGAAGATAATGCATATGCTGTTAAACTAGTACATAAAATAATATCCAAGTGGAATTCTCGTTTTGATTGTGTCCTTGAGCAATGGTTGATACATCATCCGGAAGATAGAAATAAAGTAGTAATGCGTCAAAATGGTAAAGAATACACATGGGAGGAAATACTTCACAATGTTCGCACGCAAACAAGTATAGGTCGGGATTTTGAACGCAGAGCGAATCAAGCAACAATATATAGATATAAAGACTATGAATGATAAGGCAAAAGTATTGATAGCATACAATGATGACATATCAGAACCATGTAGGCAATTCTTTTATGATTGCGCTACAGATATTAGAAATCATTGTATTCAAAAAGATGTATATTATCAAACTATTGTTCCGTCAAAGTTGACTGAGAAGAACATAATGGAAGCTGTCTATGATTCAAATATTTGTTATATAGCTGCACATGGTACAGAATGTTCCATTTTAAATGAGCAGGATGAAGATATAATTTCTACACATACGACAAACTATAATTTTAACGGGAAGTCCCTTTTTGCCGTTTCATGTTATTGTGCACAAAAATTGAAGGATGAATTGATGAAGATAGGCCTTAAGCTATTTGTGGGTTATAAGTCTTCTTTTATGGAATTTCCTGGTTATGAGGAGTTTTATACGAGTGCAAATTCAGGATTGAAAGCTTTTGTTGAAGGCGCATCCGTAGATGAAATGCGAAAGATAATGTATGGTATTTACGATGAATGTTATAAGTCTTTGGAAGTGAAGAGCCCATTGGCAGCAGACGCATTGTTTGACAATAGAGAGGCTTTAGTAATTGCTGGTGATGGTAATTTGCATTTGTCAGATTTGTTATAATCGGTTTTTCTCCCTACCCGAGTGGCGGCATGCGCAGGGCGATACTGCGGTGGGGAACAACTTTATTTGAATTTTGTTGGTGGAGTAGGGTTCTATCTTTCCACTAACTCATAATTGTATACTTTTTTAATTGACTTATAAGGTAGGTATTCCTGTATGGAGTATCTACCCTAAGTGGTATTGTTTTTTCAATAAATTTGATTTCTATTATATTATGACTCGTAATAAAAACAAAATTATTCGCTCCGTTACTGTATCTCAATCCTTAGACTTCTGTCGTGAGGTGATGATTAAGATGCGGGCGATGGGGTATGATATGGTGGCTGTGACGTCGCCTGGACTGGAGCTTGATGAACTTAGGGATAAGGATGGATTCCATTGTGTGGAGGTGCCTATGCAGAGGCATATCTCTGTGGTGAATGATTTGAAGTCGCTCATTAGGATGATTAGGGTATTCCGCAAGGAGAAACCTCAGGTGGTGCATTCGATGACTCCTAAGGCAGGAATGATATGTATGGTGGCTGCATGGCTGACTCGTGTGCCTGTGCGTATCCATACTTTTACTGGTCTTGTGTGGCCTACGGCTACTGGTCTGAAGCGAAAGATACTGATGATGACCGACTGGCTTACCTGCGCTTGCGCTACGCATGTGATTCCTGAAGGACAAGGGGTGCTTAATGACCTTAAGAACGGTGGCATTACGAAGAAACCTATGAAGGTGTTGGGTTATGGCAATGTTATGGGTGTGGATATGGAGCGATTCTCTCCTGATAGGTTCTCTGTCAAGAAGGATGCTGGGGTGTTTACATTCGTGTTTGTCGGTCGTATAGTAGGGGATAAGGGTATCAATGAACTGGTGGAGGCTTTCGTCAGACTGCACGACGTGCATAAGAATACTCGTCTTGTGCTTGTGGGCAACTATGAGCATGAGCTTGATCCAGTGAGTGACATTACTCGTAAGCTTATTGACACGAATGAGGGTATTGTGGCTTGTGGTCCGAAGTATGGCGACGACTTGCTACAGATGTATGTGGATGCCGATTGCTTTGTGATGCCAAGTTATAGAGAGGGTTTCCCTAATACTGTGCTTGAGGCTGGTGCTATGGGTCTGCCTTCTATTGTGACAGACATCAATGGTAGCCGTGAGATTGTCGAGAACGAGAAGAACGGCTTGATAGTTCCGTCGAAGAATGCTGATGCTCTGTATGATGCTATGGAGCGTATGCTGACTGACGACAATGCTCGCGAAAGAATGAAGAGCAATGCCAGACCAATGATTGCCTCAAGATTCGAGAAGAACTTTGTGCAGAATTGCCAGATAGAGTTCTATAAAAGAATTTTGAATGTTGAGTTTTGAATGTTGAATTGTTCGCTGCTTCGCATGCGATTGTGAATTATTCAATTTTGAATTTGGCATAAGGATTCGTGGATAATTCTTGGTAATTCGTGACAAAAGACTGCGTGGGGGCATAGTCACGAATTATCATGAATTAATCATAAATATTTATTGTGTTATTCGGGTGATTCGAGTGATTCGTGTTCTATGAAAGAGTTTTGAGTTTTGTAATCGGCTTTGCCGCTTGCCAGAGCAAGAATTGTTTCGCACCATGACAATTTAACACTTAACATTAACCAAAGTATTAATCTATGCTTTTTTTTGAGCTTTTACAACTTTCTGTTGGTACACGTCAAGGGTTGTCGTTTACGCCTTCTGCTAAGGAATGGGGTGAGGCATTTGATGATGCTAAGAGACAGGCTTTGGTAGGGGTGTGCTTCAGGGGGGTGCAATGTGCTGTGAAGAATGATAATAGCAAGGTGGTTAATCTACTGCTCAAGCTGAAGATGCAATGGCTTGCCATTACTGCCAATATTCAGAGACGCAATGAGGTGATGAACCATAGGTGTGCCGAACTGTATGGGTTGATTAAGGCTGATGGATATGAGTCGTGTGTGCTTAAAGGGCAGGCGGTGGCTATGTATTATGATGCTGACAGCAATACCAACGAAACCGACCGTATGAGTTTGCTCAGACAGTCGGGCGATATTGATATGTGGATGGTAGCGAATGTAGAAGAGGTGATACGTTGGGCACGAGATACAAAAACAATGTATTATTACGACTATCATCATGCCGACCTTAGTATGTTTGCTGATACAGAGATAGAGTTGCACTATCGTCCGTCGATAAGTCGTAACCTTTGGCGCAATGCTCGTTTGCAGAAATGGTTTAGGAATGAGGGTCTACACCATATTATATATAATGAGCAACTGGAGTGTTGTGTGCCAGACAATGTGTTCAGTCTGATATTGACGCTAAATCATAACCTATGGCATTTGCTGTATGAGGGTGTCGGTTTGCGTCAGATGATGGACTTGTACTTTGTAGCTCGCTCAATGCAATCGTCTGATGAAGTATCACGCTTATTAAGTCGTTTCCAACTTGAGTCGTTTGCTTCTGCTTCTGCATGGGTGTTATGGTATCTGTTTGACGGATTGGCTGACAATTCATTGTTCGTCTCCGAACGGTCACCATTGCCAGCACCTAATGAACGTTTAGGAAGATTCTTGCTCAATGAGATTATGAAGGCTGGCAACTTTGGGCATCACGACGAACGATTAAAATCTGAACGTTACTCTTCACGCACCCGACTTATGATGCAATGGCTACGCCACACCATGCGACTTGTAAGATACTTCCCCGTAGAAGTAGCATGGACACCAATAGGAATATTGCGCATATCAATGTGGAGGCGGTGGAGGTATAGCGCTGTGCGCAATGTTGAGTTTTGAATTTTGAATGTTGTAATCGGCTGTGCCGCTTGCCAGAGCAAGAATGTTGAGTGTTGAATTGTGAATGTTAAGTGTTAGATGCTAATGATTAATGCACGAAGTTATTAAAATGCTAATTAATTATTAGTTGTTTATATTATATCACTAATAAAAAACTTGTTTAGTTCAACATATATATTTATCTTTGCATAAAACTTATATACTATGCAGACAATAGAAATACGAAATATAGGACCTCTGGTAGAAACGGGAATTATTCCAGTTTCTCAGGTTATGCTTTTAATAGGTGAGCAGAGTACCGGCAAAAGCACATTTATGAAGATTTTGTGTTTTTGTTGTTGGCTTGAAAAACAAGTTATGATTGGCGGTGATAGTATTGTTTCTAAATATACACATTATTATCGCTTTTGGAATGAACTTAAGAAATTCCATCATTTTAATGACGAATTTCTTTCTGATAGTAGTTATATAAAATATGATGGTTCTGCTATACAGATAGAAATGCGAGGCAAAAAGCGAAACGCAAAGATTGTTAGAAAGCCTAAGTTTGCAGAAATAAGACATAACTTGAAGATAAGTTTCTTACCTTCAGAACGAAACTTGTTGTCGTCTATACAGAACATTGAAAACTTGTATAGGTCGAAAGATGTTGACATGCTGTTCAATTATATCTTGGAATGGGGAGAGGCGAGATTGCAGTTTGGTGTAGCGAATCCACTTGATTTGGTTTTTGTAGATAAGATGAAATATCACTATGATGCTAAAAATGGGGATGTGCTGACTTTGGCCGATGGACATTCAAAGATAAAGCCTTATTATGCATCAAGTGGTGTTCAGTCTGCTCTACCGATACAGGTGCTTGCTACATATTTAGCAGGAGAAGTTGGTACGTCTGCGAAAATAAGTCCTGTTGATTATTTAAAGCAATTGGATTTAACTGATTCCAAGATTGATATAAAGGTGATGACATCGGTACTCAAAAATATACAGAACCGTTCGTCCTATAAATCTTTTCATATGTTTATAGAAGAGTTAGAACAGAATCTATTTCCAAAAGCTCAGTTTGAACTTGTCAAGATGTTAGTAGGACTCTTGAAAAAGATGGAACAGAAATCAACGGGATATACAAGTATGGTGTTTTTAACGACCCATAGTCCTTATGTATTAACGGCTTTGAACGTTATGATGTTGGCATCTGCTGCATATGAGATGTCACCAGATAAGGTCAATGATTTAGGGCTTGAAGACTATGTACTTCCAAAGGGGGCTTATTCGGCATATTGTATAAAGGATGGACGCTTTGAAAATATAGTCGACGAAGAATTCGGTTTTATAAAAGGAGTTTTTCTGGATTCTGTTTCAGAACTGGTGGACAATTATACGTTTGAATTAAACTCAATCATATATGGCAACACTGAAGGATAAGCTGGATGCTTTTGAAGGCCAACCCGAACAGGGGTGGAACAAAAGGAGGAGTGTCTCTGTTGGTGAGCGTGGGCAAGTATATAGAGCGAATTTTGCGCAAGAATACTTGTCTGCTGTATATGCCATAGATGGTGGTATTATTAAAGATTATAAAATCACGAAGTGTGATAAGTTGGTCTTGCTTGATTTGGATAATCAAACGTTATTTGAATTGTTTGTTGAGTTGAAAGGTGGAAACATTCAACATGCTATAGAACAAGTAGAGGCAACATTGAACAATCCGTTGTTTAAGGATTCTGCTGTCAAAATAAGACAGGCAAGAATTATAGGACGCAGGATACCAAGTAATACAGGAAATTCAATAACAGAAAAAGCAAAGAAGAAGTTTATATCAAGATACAACTGTAGATTGGAGTTTAAGACTGGACCTGCTGTGGAAAATATTAAGATATAAACGACGAGTTTATCAAATAAATATCTATATCCCCATCCGAGTGGCGGCATAAGCGCAGAGCGATACTGCGGTGGGGAACAAACGACACGAATTATCATAAATTATTCATTAATTTTACCACGATTTTTTATTTATGAGAAACTGAACTTTAGCAAGTTCAGAGAATTTAGTACCGAGCGATAGCCATTAAGATAAAATAATGTCGAGTTTTGAGAATATTGTCGTGAAGTATAAAAAAGTCGCATTGAGATTTTAATGATAAGTATATATTTTTATTTTAAATATGTTGTATAAAATAGCACATTTTTTGAGAGACCAGATGCCATGGCTATGGGATTTGGTAGATATTGTTAATTCTTTTTTATTCCGTATAAGATATGGGGATAAACTAGATTTGGTGGAGAACGTGATTTGCAGCAAAGATTATTTTAAATGCAAGTCTTCTGATAACTTTTATGTTGTGCCAATTAGGAGCGTTAATTCAGATGATTTGGTGGAATTCTTTGCTTGTCAACCTACTGAATCATTTAGATTTTTCAAACCTCATGGTTTTGACATAAAATCCATAAAAAAGCTCCAGAAGAATCGTGCGTTCCTTGGTTATGTCGTGAAAGATATAACCAAGGATAAAATAGCAGGCTATTGTTTTAATCGCTCATTTTTTCATGGCAAAGGATTCCGTGGACGAATGGTAGATATTAATTATCGTGGCAAAGGACTTGGTACTACGATGAACCTTCTTTTGAACAAAGTCGGTTTTGGAATAGGCTTAAGATTGTTTGAGACGGTTTCGAAAGATAATGTAGCCTCATATAGAAGTGCAATTAGTGCAAGTTCCTTTCGGGTCATTGAAGAATTGCCTCATAATGAATTGTATTTAGAAATAATTAATGATATGAAACAGAATGATAATATAAACAAAAATCTTATCGGGGGGGTAAATCTCAAGTAGTTATTTTGCAGCCACTCTTTGTAGCTGATAATACGCAGGAAAGGAGGGTAGCATAATGGCACAATGTGATGTTATTTTGACTTACTGCTGGAATAGAGTAGGTTATACAATATTGAAGTCACTACATAGGAGGGGACTTAAAGTGTGGGCAGCTGACACGAGTAAGAAAAACATTTGCTCTATGTCGAAGTTTTGTACTGGTAGCTTTACATATCCCGACCCATTCAAGGAGGAAGATGCCTTTATTAAGGTTCTTAAAGGGAAGATTGCAGAGTTGCAACCAAAAGTATTGATGCCTACGCATGATGAGAGTGTGGTGATAATGCGTCATCGTGATGAATTTCCAAAGGATCTGATAATTCCATACGAGAGCGCAGACAAACTGCTTATGCTTGCCAATAAGGCTGAGAGTACAGACGTGGCTCGTAAGGCAGGTGTTGCTGTACCAGAAGTGTATCATTCTGCAGAAGAGGTGAGATGTTATCCTGTGGTATTCAAGACAGTTATAGGCAATTCCGCCAAGGGAGTATATTTCCCGAAGAATAAGGAAGAATTGCTTAAATTGATGGATGAGCATAAAAATGAAGAGACACTATTGCAGGAATGGATTGGCGGTACAGACTATAGTGTGGATTGTGTTCGCTGGGATGGTTTCTGCAAGATGTCGGTGTATCATGCTCTTGTAACAAAGACTGATGGCGGTGGTACAACTACTCAACGTGAAATTGTAGAAATACCGCAGCTTGAAGCTGAAGCTAAAAAGCTTATGGATGCGGTTGATTTCCGTGGTGTTTGTGGAATGGACTTCCGTTACGACCCTAAAACAAATAAAATAGCATATATTGAGACCAATGCCCGATTTACAGGTGGATTGGCAACACCAGTTGCTGCTGGCTTTGACATTCCTTGGGTTATTTATAAATTGGCAACAGAAGGTAAGTATGAAGAGCCTATCAATGTGCGCTTAGGCACACGTACAAAATGGATTCTTGGTGATGTTATTACATTGGTTGGTAGAATATTGAAATTGAAATGGAATCCAAAGGAGATGAAACGTGTATTTTCATTCAGTGGTTTTGATGCCTTTGATGATTTCTGCAAGGATGACAGGAAGGCTATCTTTGGAGAATTAGGGTATTATTTTGAAAAATTAATTAAGAATGGTAAATTAAACCCATAATTATTATCTTTAAAGACATAAAGAAATATGATATTCAAAAGACTCTTTGACATTGTAGCATCCCTATTGGGACTGCTGTTGATTTGGTGGATATTCCCCATAGTAGCGTTTTTAATCCATAAGAAAATGCCGGGCGGTCCGGCTTTTTTCTGTCAGAAGAGAGTTGGAAAGGATGGCAAGTTGTTTACTTGTCATAAGTTCCGTTCGATGACGGTGAAGCATTCGGGCTCTTCTGTTTCGGTGGCGGGTGATAGTAGAATTACTCCGTTTGGCGCTAAGCTGAGACATTATAAGATTGATGAGTTGCCTGAGCTGTGGGATGTATTGATTGGTAATATGAGCTTTGTGGGTCCGCGTCCTGATGTGCCTGGTTATGCTGATAAGCTGCAAGGTGATGATAGGGATGTTTTGAAACTGCGTCCTGGCATTACTGGTCCTGCTACTCTTAAGTATAGACTGGAGGACGAAATGATTTCGGACTTTATGAAGGACTTTAGAAACATGAATTACCATGAGTTGACTACTAAGTATCCGCAGATTAAGATTTCGGAGAACATTCATGCAGAGCTTGCTGGGAAGAGTGATCAGGAAGTGGCGGTATGGTATAACGATAATGTTATCTATCCTGATAAAGTGCGCCTGAACTGTCATTACTATCGCCACTACTCGTTCTGGAAGGATATCGAAATGATATTCGCAACGGTACTCGGGTTTAAGGTGAAGTTTGCGGGGGAAGAAGTATGATCGAATGTTGAATGTTGAGTGTTGAGTGTTGAATGGTTGCGCTGTGCGCAATGTTGAATGTTGAGTGTTGAGTTTTGTTATCGGCTGTGCCGCTTGCCATAGCAAGAATGGTCGTCTTTGCCGATGTTGAATTGTTCAATGTTGAATTTGCTCATAATTCTTGCTTTGGTAAGTGTCTATACGGGCTGAGCGCAACATTCCTTCTAAATCAAAAGATTATGGTGAAATATTTGCTGATGCCGGAGAAAAGACTCCAAAGTGTAGACGACTTTATCAATGAATTTTCCGATAAAAACGCTTTGCCTTTATAATATAAATCACTAACTTTGTCAACAAAAATATATGGCAGAAATTAGGCTTGCTTTTAGGATGGTGCATATTGACAATATAGATCATATTGTTAAATATGGTTTTGTGCATAAAGATTCTCCTTATGCAAGCCCTAATTATGTGCCTATTGGTGATGTTACAGTAATTGAAAGCAGAGTAGAGCGTCAATATGAAGGAGTAAGTCTAAGTGATTGTATACCATTTTACTTTGGACCACGTTCGCCAATGCTTTATGTTATTCAGCATGGATTTAATGGCGTAAAACAGTATAATGCTCAGGACATAGTATATTGTGCAATATCCCTGAAGGATATTGTTGTAAGTGATATTGATTGTTTCTTTTCAGATGGTCATGCTTTGAATAGGATGACAAAGTTTTATCCTAAGTCAGAACTTGGTAGAATAAATGATATCGTTAGATATGAGGATGTTTACACCAAATACTGGCAAGGTAATGGCCCATTTGATGATACGAAAAGAAAAAAAGAAGCAGAACTCTTGGTGAAGGATGAAATTCCGCCTGAATATATCAGAGGCTTTGTCGTTTATAATACTTATGCAAAAAAACAACTTATAGACAAAGGTGTCTCTGAAGATAAGATTGTGGAAAAAAAAGAATTTTACTATTAATTTTTTTAGATATGATTCGATTTGTAAAAGGTAACCTGTTAGAAAGTGATGCCCAAGTTCTTGTCAATACAGTGAATACTGTTGGGGTTATGGGTAAGGGGATTGCTTTGCAGTTTAAAGAAGCATATCCTAATAATTATCTGAAATATCGTAAGGCTTGTAAAAACAATGAAGTGTGTGTTGGGAAGATGTTTGTAACACATGATTTATCTTTATATAAAGGTGAAAAAATCATTGTTAATTTTCCTACAAAGACTACTTGGCGAAAGCCTTCAGAATATTCATATATTAGAGAAGGACTTGTGGATTTGCGTAAACAAATAGAATTAAATCATTGGAAGTCTATAGCAATTCCACCATTGGGTTCGCATAATGGTGGATTAGAATGTAATGTTGTAAAGCAGATGATATTAGAAGCTTTGGCTGACTTGGATTGCGATATTATTCTTTATGAGCCTTCGGATGCAATAGTAGAGAAGATGAAAGCTGAAAGGGTAAAGTTAACTCCTGCCAGGGCAATGCTTCTATATATGTTGTGCAAGATGAATTCGGAGGGTGAATTTGCATCGGAATTCGCTTCCGAAAAGGTCGCTTATTTCTTGCAGAAGTTTGGAGCTGAAGACAGTTTTAAGCTAACCTTCAAAAGGTATTATTATGGTCCGTATTCTGGCAAAGTTAAGTATGTGTTGCATTATCTGAATGGTAGCTATATCAAAGGTGTCGGTGATATGCAGCAGAAACCATTCGACTATATATGGCTTGCTCCGGACACCAGAGATGTAATAGAAGAATATCTTTCAAAGAAAGAGAATATTGAATACAAAAGGATCTGTGACAAGACTTCTGCTTTCTTGTCAGGATTTTATTCAAATTATCTCTTGGAGTTGCTGTCAACTGTTGACTTCATACTGTCTACCAAAGAAGAATTACGCAATTGGCTGACTATGGACAGATATGATATCGCAAATAGTGTAGAGGAGTCTATAGCTGAATGGAGTGAACGCAAGAAACAATTGTTTTGTGACAGACAATATATAGATTTGGTGGTAGAGCATCTGAAAGAAGGCTATACTACTAACGCATAAATGTATACTTTCCTTGGAAGAAGTAAAGAAACTATAATATTATATCCCCATTCGAGTGGCGGCATTAGCGCAGAGCGATACTGCGGTGGGGAACAAAATAAATTTTGAATGTTGGATGGTTGCCTTTGGCAATGTTGAGGCTTTGCCGCTTGCCAGAGCAAGAATGTTGAATGGTTGCCTTTGGCAATGTTGAATTTTGAATGTTGAGTTAGGAATTGTTCGCTGCTACGCATGCGATGAAGAATTATTCAGTTTTGAATTGATTGTCTTTGTCTTTGAACACGAATTATCGTGAATTAACCAGAAAATTTCACCATGAATTTATTCGTGTGATTTGAGTGATTCGTGTTCAATACTCCACCACTAATTTCACCAATCTCACGAATGTTGCGTGCGTAATCTGAATTCATGAATAATTTGTGGTAATTACTTCCTTACAGTCAGTGGGTCCAAGGACAAATCTCGTGACAAAAAGAACTTCATGCTTGCTGCGGTGGTGTTTCAGTCGTGAATTAACCAGAAATTATATCACTAATTGAATTTATGAGTAATTAAACGTGAGGATGCAATTAATATTTACTTTGCTTTGAAATATCTTTGAAAAAGATTATCTTTGTAAAAAATATTCTTAAAGCTATGATTTTAAAGAACTTTGTTGATAGAGAAAAGGATTGTCAACGACTTCAGAATGCCTTGCAAAGAGTCGATTGCCAGTTTATCGTAGTGTATGGTCGACGCAGAATTGGTAAGTCGACTTTAATAAAACACGTATTACGACAGAATAAAGATTTGTACTTCCTTAGTGACCAGACTTCAGAACAAAACCAACGGCAATTGTTTGCAAATATGGTAGCCACTCATATTGACGGTTTCAACAAAGTGCAGTATCTTGCTTGACACGCAGGGTATATTAGCAGAGGAAACGCAACGCTTGCTACGTGATGATATGAGGGACACGGTGCAGACTGCAACGCTACTGTCGATTATCGGTAATGGAGCGAACAAGTTGTCTGAGATAGCGTCAAGAGCGGGAAAGAGTGCCAATGAGATAACAGAACCTTTAAAGAAATTGCGTGACTTGGGATATGTTCGCCGTGAGATTCCGTTTGACGAGAGCGAGCGTAACAGTAAGAAGGGATTATATTTTGTGGAAGATAATCTGTTTAAATTCTTTTATCGCTTTGTTGCCCCTTATGCGTCTATATTGGAACTTGGGGCAATAGATGCTGTCATGAATGTTGTTGACTCTCAGATGTCTTCTTTCGTAGGGGAATGTTGGGAAAGTTTGTGCCGAAGGTTTGTTGGCGGAAACGTTATTGATGGGGTGCTTTATGACAAGGCGTCTCGTTGGTGGGGCAAGGTCTTTACGGATGATTGTTCTGAGGGAGAGATGGTAGAACTGGACGTGGTAGCGGAATCGTTTGACAAAAAACACATATTAATAGGTGAATGTAAATGGACTGGTACAGAAGATGCGGAACGCCTTTACAACAGACTGCAATCTATATCTAAGGTTTTGCCGTTTGTTAAGCGAAAGCAAGTGCATATAGTTCTCTTTACCAAAATGAAACCTGTACATAGCGAAAACAAGATGATTTTCCTGCCAGTAAATGTGTTAGAGAAGATCTAATGTAGTTGGTATAAAATATATTTCCCCTCCCGAGTGACGGCTTTAGCGCAGAGCGATACTGCGGTGGGGAACAAAGCAACATGAATTTTGGATGTTGAGTTTTGAATGTTGAATGGTCGGCTTTGCCGATGTTGAATTGTTCAATTTTGAATTGTTTTTTTATCAATTCACATTTTTATCAATTGACTTTTTTTATGATATAGTGGGTATGGCGGAGTCGCCATACCCTGTTGTGCATGTATATACAGTACATGCATCATAATGACGTAAATACCAAATTTTTAAATATATAATTTTCAATTATGGAAAGAAAAACAATTTACTTGTGTCTTGCTCATATGAGTGAGGCTGGTTTGGAACAGAAGTATGTTAAAGAGGCTTTTGACACTAACTGGGTGGTGCCGATGGGTCCGAACGTGAATGCTTTCGAGAAAGACTTAAAGAAGTTTGTCTGTAGTCAAACTTCCAATGAGGAATTAGGAGTGAGGAATGTTGAATTAGAGCGTGAGGTGGTTTGCTTGAGCGCTGGTACTGCTGCTGTTCACTTGGCACTGATTGGATGTGGTGTTAAGGCTGGTGATGAGGTGCTGGTGCAGAGCTTTACGTTCTGTGCTTCAAGTCATCCTATCACTTATCTTGGTGCAAAGCCTGTGTTTGTAGGCTCAGAGGGTGAGACATGGAATATGGATCCTGCTTTGCTGGAGAAGGCTATCCTCGACCGTAAGGAGAAGACAGGCAAGCTGCCTAAGGCTATTGTGCCCGTGGCTCTGTATGGTATGCCTTACCGTATTGACGAGATAATGGCCATTGCCGACAAGTATGGCATTCCAGTTGTGGAGGATGCTGCTGAGGGTATGGGCTCGCGCTTTGATGGTCAAGTGTTGGGTACATTCGGCAAGTATGGTGTGCTGTCGTTTAATGGCAACAAGATGATTACTACTTCGGGTGGTGGTGCTTTGATTTGCCGTAATGCGGAGGATGCCAACGAAGTGATGTGGTATGCTACACAGGCTCGCGACGCTTATCCTTATTATCAGCATACTGCCATTGGCTATAACTATCGTATGTCGAACGTGTGTGCTGGTATTGGTCGCGGTCAGATGACTGTGCTTGATGACCATATCGCTCATCACAAGCATGTGCAGAAGCTCTATGAGGAGCTGTTGAAGGATGTGCCTGGTGTGCATATTCATAAGCAGCCTACAGACCCTCGTTATGATGCCAACTTCTGGCTTTGCGCTGCCACATTGGACGCAGATGTGAAGATTCAAGGTCAGGAGAACGCATACAAGGAAGTTATCAAGACTGCCGTAGGTGGTGCTGCCGGTGTGATACATGCTGTTGATTCGGCTACTACTGATTGTCAGCCTAATGAGAATGTTGAGGCTTTGCGTGTGTTCATGCTGGGCAAGAAGATTGAGTGTCGCCCTGTATGGAAGCCTATGCACAAACAACCCGTGTATGAGGGTGCTCCTGTATATACCAATGGTATTGAAGAAGAACTCTTCAAGGTTGGCTTCTGTCTGCCTGCAGGTCCGTATGTCACGTATGATGACGTGAAGTATATTGTAAAAAGCATTAAGGAAGCGATTGTAAGATAAAAGTAAACTCGTGACTGATAACAAAAAAGGCGGATGTTCAAGATTGAGAGTCTTGGGCATCCGCCTTTTCTGTTGTATCTATTTCATTAATCTGTATGTGCTACGTTGCTTTGCTGTGAGTACTTGCAGCAGATACGTGCCATGTGCTGTGTCTTGCAGGGAGATGGTGGCACGGTCATCAATGGCTGATGCCTGTTGCAGCAGTATGCCGTTGGCGTTGTAGAGTCGTATTGTAAGAATGTTATTGCCGCTTACTGACAGCTGATTGCCGTTGCGGTTTACTTGAACTGAGGCATCTGTAGGGGTGGAGACTATTGCTGTAGACGTGCCCTGGCTGATGGTGATGATGGAGGCTTGACGCTTCAGATAATAGTACGGCTGTTGCGGATTGTTAAGTTCCATGTCCTCGTTGTCAATCTCGCCCATTACCACAAACCGATATGTATGGCCGTCGGCAAAGGGCTGATTGCTATTCTTCAGCCAATAGCTGAACAGCGGAACAGCGAATGAAGAGGAAACGTTGACGTTGTCGCCGATGCCGTTTATCTGTATCCGTTCTTTGGTCACAACGTCTTCAGCCAATAACGTTATGTGTCCCTCGTAGCTTCTGCCTTCAGAAGCGAGCAACGAGACTGCAATCTTGAACAGCTGACCATTGGAGATGTCGATACTGCCTGTTTCGATTTTTGCATGAGTGTCGTCAGCCAGAAACACTTCCGTCTGCGCCATTATCGGTCGTGGTTGTGCCTTGATTACTTCGATATAGGCTGCATCCTTGTCGTGAATGTTATTGATAGGGTAGGGCTGAGTCTCCTCTTCGTCGGCTGTAATTTCGAGTAGCACCTTATAGCGTGCCGGCTTGATACTGGCTGGCAACGAGAGCAGAATGGGTATCTCGCTCGTGGTAAAACCTTCTATCTCTGTAGCATTGTCGGTACGTACGCTCAGCACGACTGTCCCGTCTTCGTCGAGCAACTTGACCCTCATATAGCAGTCGCGAGGTACTCCGTTGAGGTTCTTGACGTTAAAGAATGCCTGAACCTTAGAGCCTTGCTCGGCAGGAGCCGATAGCCGTGGTTGAGCCATAAGCTGCAATCGGGCTTCTTCGGAGCATGTTTCCGATATGCGTCCACTTCCGCCTGTAAGTTGCACCTCAATGACAGGAGCCTTCTTCATAGGTAGGAATTCGTCCCAAGTGCCGTCTTCCTTGCGTGCCACGCATACAGGTATGAGCCGATAGTAGCCGTCGGGCATATTGGCAAGATTGACATTTATGGATTGCGGTTGGTTGATGAGATAGTCGGTACCCATATAACCGTTGTGGTCGGCACCATATATGCGTTCCGTCAGTCCTCCGTCGGCATGGTCGTCAGAATAGACTACGCTGTGAAAGTTGCCCTCATCGTCGTAAACAGCCACACCGATGTCGCCCTTGAAAGGATTGCCACGGTTGACGAACGAACACATATCTACAGTCTGCGTCTGCATGGGATTGAACGTCTTGCCAACGGTATCCTTAATGGTGAGCGACCCGCCCTCATTGAACATCAGTTGTGGAGACGACTCCAATAGCGAGCGGTCGATGTCGGGATGCTTGCCGTTGTTGGGATGAGCAAGAATGGCAGTAATGGCACGGTTGAAAGCCAACGGCTTGCCTTGGAATTCGCTTCCCGACTGCGACACGCTTAGATTGGTGAGCGAGTAGTAGGCATCGCCCTGACCTTCCCATCCGAAGTTCATGTGAAAGAGTCCGTTCTCGTCGAATCCGTCAGTCACCCAAGCATGTCCTGAAGCCGAGCCTGCGGGGTGTCCTTCAAGATAAACGGGACATCCGTTGAGCAGTTCCTGACGTAATATCTCAGCAAAACGTGTAGGTCCCTCCACCGCTTTGGTGACATAGGCAGCCGTATAGTCGAAGTTGTTCTGCAGGGCACGATAAGCCATAGCCCCCTGTGTGCCACTGGCAGAAGGAGTGTACTGCATGAATGAAGCCACACCTACATCGTTCATCAGCAAGGCAACGGCATTCTGCTGGACAGTATTGGCGTTGACAGGATAGCGATAGTCGGGCAGCATGTTGTTCCAATCATAATGCGAGAGACTGAAGTCGGCACTCTTGGTGGTGTTGTAGTAGTTGACGGTATATTCGTTACGTCCCTTGCCCTGCGCCGGCCACTTGTGATAATACATCATCTGAGCTACAGCAGTTGCTACACATCCGCTGTAGGGATAGCCCGTAAGGCTGTTGAACGGATGCTCCTGTCCCCATCTGCTCTTGAGCAAAGGTGCAACGGTCTTTGTGAATAGCCCCGAACGGGTATCGGCATCTGCCGCATTATGGGCAATATGCGATTGCTTCAACACCACAGCATCCCCTTCCTTCAGCACCTCATAAGTCTGTCTGTAAGACTCGAGCAGAAGTTTTACGCATGGATTGGCGTTGAGCGTATCGAGCGTTCCCTCGGTACTATACGCCAATACCTCGCCCATAGCATCATTGGCAGACACGATGACGAATCCTTGTCCACGTGCATCGTTATATATATAATAAGGTGTATTGCCGTCGGCTGCCCTCGTTGCCGACCTTGCAAAACTCTCGGGCGCCAGCTTTATATATCTTTCGGCTATCCTTGCAGCCTGCAATGGCTTGATGTCTTTGGCATGAGAAGCAAGCGGTAAGGCTGTGAGCAGGCAAGCCCAAAGTGATATGTGGCAAGCCCAAAGCAATGTGTGGCATTTGATAGTCTTCATCCTTAACGTTGTATTCTTCCTCCCGAAGAAGTAAGATTGGTAATTATTTCTTCCTCAGTAACGAGATTCTGATCGCCCGGTATAGTATTCTTCAGAGCGCTTGCCGAGAGGGCGAAGTCAAGGCAATACTGATTGTTGTCGGTCCACTTGAGATAGGCATGGATATAGCCAGCCACAAAGGCGTCGCCCACTCCCATAGGGTCTATGATAGGCTGAATGTCATAAATCTTAGTAGTATACAGACTGTCGGTCACGGCATCATACAGCACACCGGTCAGGGTGTGATGGGTGCTTGCCAGCTGATTGCGCAGAGCCATAATCATCTTCTTGCACTTGGGGAACAGACTGTGCATCTTGCGGAAATAAGCATGATAGGCATCCCCGTTGATAACATAGTTGGCATCATGCGCCTCAAAGGGAATGTGCTTGATACCACTTGCCACCTCCCATTCGTTCTGGTCGCCAAACGCCACGTCGCTATACTGCATCATATTGTATAGCACGTCGTGAGGCTGCATGCCATATCCCCAAAGATTCTTGCGATAATTGATGTCGCAGACGATAGTAAGTCCTTTCTCCTCAGCAAGCTTCAGGGCATCCATGGTAGACTCCATAGAGTCGTGGCTGATGGCACACGTAATGCCCGAGCAATGGAACATGGCTGCATCGGCCAGCACCTTGTCCCATTCCACCATACCACGCTTAAGGGAATACATGGAAGAATTCTTGCGGTCGTATATCACGTGCGAATTGCGCATGGCCACAGCTTCCTCAAAGTAGTAAGTGCCCAGACGTTCGCCTCCGCGCACCACATGATTCACATTCAGACCATACTCTCTGAGGTGCATCAGGGCAGCCTCGCCCATAGCGCTATAAGGCAATCGGGTGACGTATTCGACATTGTTGCCCAGATATGCCAGTGAAATGGCAGTATTGGCCTCACTGCCTCCATAGTTGGCCAGCATGCGGTGGCCTTGGGTGAGTCGCTGGTAGTCGGATTTGGAAAGCCTAAGCAATATTTCTCCAAAACTTACAATCTTTGTATTCATAATCTTTGTCTTGATGTTTAAGTAGTGTGTAAAAGTACTCATTTTTCTTGGGAAAAACGTCTTGTATAATATATTTTTTGTATTTTTGCGTCAGCATTACATATAGTATCATACAATATACCCTAAACAACGAAACCTATGGACTACCAGCCTTTATTGCAGAAAATCAGAAAAGAGATAGAAATATACGCCAACGATGGCAAGCAGGCCGATTATATTCCGGCATTGGCAAATGTCAATCCCGACCAGTTCGGACTGTGTCTTCATCTGCTCGACGGCCGTACCTGCAGCCTTGGTGATTCCGATGTGAAATTCTCCATACAGAGTATTGCCAAGGTGTTTTCGCTTGCCATAGCCCTTAGCATTTTGGGCAAGGATCTGTGGAAGCGCATAGGCAAGGAACCTTCTGGCTCGGCATTCAACTCGCTTGTACAGCTCGAATACGAACACGGCAAACCCCGCAACCCATTCATCAATGCAGGAGCATTGGTCACAGCTGATGTGTTACTGTCGCACCTTGAGAATCCCAAGGAGTTCTTCATAGAATTTGTGCGCACTATAGCCGGCAATCACGACATTCACTATTCGGAGCAGACTATGCAGTCGGAACTGAGCTGCTGCTATCTCAACGCCTCGATAGCCTATCTGCTGAAACATCATGGCAATCTGCACAATGATGTTGATGATGTGCTGCGCCTATATAGTACGATGTGCTCGGTAGAGATGAGCTGTGAAGACCTTGCACACGCCTTTATGGCTTTTGCCAAGAGTAATGAACCCTTCTCACATGCAGGAGTGAACCTCACAGTGTCGAGGGTGAAGCGCATCAATGCCATAATGCAGACGTGCGGATTCTATGATGAGGCTGGCGAGTTTGCCTTCCTTGTCGGACTGCCTGGCAAGAGTGGAGTGGGAGGCGGAATAGTAGCCCTATATCCCTCGCGATACTCCATAGCCGTATGGAGTCCGAGACTAAACTCAAAGGGTAATTCCATTATGGGTATGAAGGCTCTGGAGATGTTTACGTCGGAGACGGAGGAGTCTATATTTTAAGAACACACACATATATTATAATGAATAGCAAACTTAAAACATATATACTATTATGAATTGGAAAAAACTACAGAACGGTTCGGACATAAGGGGCGTTGCCCTTGAAGGAATTGAGGGTGAGCACGTCAATCTTACCCCCGAAGTGATTGAGACTATAGCCAAGTCGTTTGTGCGCTGGATACGTAACACCATTGGTTGCCAAACGCCCAAGATAGCCATAGGTACCGACAGTCGACTCTCAGGTGCCACTATCAAGAACGCATTCATCAAGGGTGCCGTGGAAGCAGGAGCCGACATCATAGACTGCTCGTTGGCTTCCACTCCTGCCATGTTCATGACTACCGTGAACGATGATGTGCAGGCTACAGCCTCGGTAATGGTGACAGCAAGCCACCTGCCATACAATCGCAATGGACTGAAATTCTTCACTCCTAAGGGTGGACTCGACAACCGTGATATTGCCGATATTCTTGACATAGCCGAGCGAGGCGACTATGCCTACGGCGGAGCTGCTGGGCACTCAGCCACACTTGACTTCATGACAATATACTCGAGCCACATTGCTGACTATATCTGTCAGGGCGTGCATGCCGACGACTATGAACATCCGCTTAAGGGAATGCACATAGTAGTGGATGCAGGCAACGGCGGCGGAGGATTCTTCGAACGTATATTGAGCCAGTTGGGAGCCGACACCAAGGGCAGTCAGTTCCTCGATCCTGACGGACGGTTCCCCAATCATATACCCAATCCTGAGAATGATGAGGCAATGGCTTCGGTGTGCCGTGCCGTGGCTGACAGCAATGCCGACCTCGGAGTGATATTCGACACCGACGTTGACCGCTCTGCCATAATAGGACGCAACGGCGAGCCTATCAACCGCAATGCACTCATAGCGCTCATAGCTTCAGTCATACTCGAGGAGCATCCGCATAGTACCATTGTTACCGACTCAGTCACGTCCGACGGACTTGCCGACTTTATCAGCCGTAAGGGAGGACGCCACCATCGCTATCGTCGTGGCTATAAGAACGTAATCAACGAGGGTATTCGTCTCAATGAGGCTGGTGAGGAGTGCTGGCTTGCAATAGAGACTTCGGGGCATGCCGCATTGCGCGAGAACTACTTCCTCGATGACGGTGCCTATCTGGCTGCCAAGCTGATAGTGTATGCTGCTAAACTCTTCCGTGAGGGTCGTCAGGTGCATGAGGCTATAGACTCGCTCAAGCAACCTCAGGAGAGCAAGGAAATAAGAATAAAGCTTACTGACCCCGATTTTAAGGCTTATGGTGCTGCCAAGCTCGAGGAAGCGAAGGTGAAAGCTGCTACTATGTCTGGATGGAACATAGTAGAACCTAACTATGAGGGTCTGCGTGTGAGCTGCACCAATGCTGACGAAGACGGATGGTGGCTGCTGCGTATGTCGCTACACGACCCAGTCATGCCTCTCAACATAGAGAGCAATGTGGAGGGTGGCGTGGCTGCCATAGAGCGGAAACTTCGTGAATTAGGAGTTTTGTTGAATTAGGAATATTGAGTCTTGAGTTTTGATTTTTGTATTGTTCTCGGTCTCAGCTGAGAACAATACAAAAATCAAAAAAACATCATTCATTATTCTGCATTTGGCGCATGCAGAATGATGCTTGTAGCACCTATGGTGAAGAGGGTTCCATCCTCGATGCGTCTTTGTTCGCGGTCACCGAGTATAACGTTGTCTACAAATGTGCCGGTGTAGCTTGGACCGTCCTTGAGGATATATTTCAGACTGCCGTTCTTGTCGCGGCTGACGGTTATGGTGCAATGGTTGATGTCGATGCTCGGGTCGTTGGTCTCGATAGCGCAGTTCACTCCGCTGTTCTTCATGTAGCGTCCGATGGTGTTGACACCCATTTGCAGGGGAATTACCTGCTTGTAGTGGAACACGTTCTCGATGACCGTGATATAGCCGTATTCGTTGCCCTCGGCGTTCTCTTCTGGCGTGTCTTCCTTCTGTGTCTTGCGCAGCTTGGAAACGCCTATGCGTATGCCGAACTGCTTGCCGCATTGCGGGCATTGGAACACAAGCGACTGTCCGTCGGTATATTTCTTATCGTCGAATGTGATGTAGTTGTCACATTTCGGGCATCTTACTCTTTTCATTTATTGTTTGTCGTTCTGTTTTATTTCTGTTATCCAGCTGTCGGCAAATGAGCTGTCGGCCTTGAGTCGGCTTAAGGCGCTGTTGGCTTCGGCACGGCTGGCAAATTTCTTGTATATCACTTTGGTAAATCCATTGCTGCGGCATACGTTTGCCTCGGTCATGCCATGCTGGTGGAGCTTGGCTACATACTGCTGGGCGTTATTTATCGACACTCGGCTTGCGAGTACTATAGTATAATAAGGTAGGGCGTCGGCTTCGGCGGCATGCTCATTGGCTTTGGCTTGGGCTGCATCGTCAGAGGCTACGAGACTCTCGGGCTTGCCGCTTGTCATTTCTTTGGGCATTATCTCATATAGCCATTTGGCGTCGATGGCGCTTTGACTGGTTGTTCCGGTGCTTGCATCACCCAGTCGTGAGGGAATGGAGAGCATTACGAACAGCACTATGCATGCGGCTGCCATGTGGCGTAGCATCTTGACGGGGATGTTTAGCGATAAGGTCTGCTGTTCTGTCTCTTTCTCCTCGCTATGCATGGGTGAAGGGGCTGCTTTGGCAATATGGCTGTAGGCAGCGAATGGTGATGGCTCTGTCTTGCGGATGTCGGATGCTGAGGCTGCAGGAACACTTGTTGGGGCAGACTCTGTAGCAGGCAGGGCATCAAGCTCGAATGCCTGGAATCCGTAAGTGGCAGGGGTGGTTATTCCCGTGTCATTGGGTATGAAGTCGTATTCTCCATTTTCTAAAGCGTAGAGCCGTCCAATGCCGCACAACTCGTAACCGCCATCCTTGCCCAATATCATCTGGCGGAATTCGTCCACTTCGCTTTCTATGCGCTTAAGGGCTTCGGGGTAGCTCAAGTCATAGCAGCTGACATAGTCCTGCGCCAGAACTGAGTCGTTCATCGTGAGTCGGGGATTGAACCCTACAGTCCTTGTTGGAGGCAGGAAAATATGGTTCTTCTCGTCGTATGACGCGGCTATATGGTGTGCCATAAAACCTCCGAATCCAGGGACGATGACGCAGTCGTTGTCCAACAGCAATTTAGCTATATGTCTTTCCAATTCTGTCATAATACGTTGGCTGATTTTATTTCAATGTACAAAAATACAAAGAATTAATCGTAAAGCAAAAAATAAAGCGATAAAGTTGACCGGATTGTATTAATTATGTGGGTTGGGGTGTCTTTAAGTATCGTTTATTGCTAATTTTTATTAACTGTTCTATAGGTTAATACGTTGTGGCAAAAAAATAGTATCTTTGCATCTTAAAATACGATTGTAGTGATAATACACGTTTAATTTTTATATTTCTCATTATTAAATGAAACAGTACAAATTAGTGAACAATGTATTGGGGTGGCTTACCTTTCTGGTGGCTGCTTTCGTATATTGCTCGACGATTGAACCGACAGCCAGCTTCTGGGACTGTCCCGAGTTCATTACAACCGGCTACAAGCTGGAAGTAGGTCATCCGCCTGGAGCTCCTTTCTTTATGCTCACGGCAAATCTCTTCTCGCAGTTTGCAAGCGACCCCACGCAGGTGGCAAAGATGGTGAATACGATGAGTGCGTTGCTAAGTGCGACGACCATATTGTTCCTGTTCTGGAGTATTACGCATCTGGCACGCAAGCTGATATTGAAGGACTGGAGCGAGATGACAATGGGCAAGCTTATTGCCATTGAGGCTTCGGGACTTGTGGGCGCTCTTATCTATACCTTCTCCGACACGTTCTGGTTTTCGGCTGTGGAGGGTGAGGTTTACGCCTATTCTTCGGCTTTTACCGCCATCGTGTTCTGGCTTATTCTCAAATGGGAAGACCATGCCGACGAACCTCATAGCGACCGTTGGCTTGTGCTCATAGCCTACATGACGGGTTTGTCAATTGGCGTTCACCTCCTGAACCTGCTATGCATTCCTGCCATCGTGCTGGTGTATTGCTACCGTCGCTATCCGCACATCGAGCTGAAAGGTTCGTTGCTGGCTCTGCTCGCATCGTTTGTCATCGTGGCAGGCGTGCTGTATGGTGTAGTGCCTGGTATCATTACTGTAGCCGGATGGTTTGAGCTGCTGTTTGTCAATCAGTTAGGCTGCCCGTTTAATACAGGCGAGATTGTCTATATCATCCTGCTCGTAGCCATCGTGATATGGGCTATATATGAATCGTATACCGACCGCAACTTCAAGCGTCAGAACCTCTCGTTCACACTTGCTGTAGGTATGTTGGGCATTCCGTTCCGTGGTATGGGATGGGGTGCTGCCATCGTTGGCATCATCATCCTTGCTGCCATCTACTTCGGACTCAACTATCGCAAGAAGACAGACAAGCAGCTCGTGCCCGTAGTGTCGGCTCGTTTCAAGAATACTGCCCTGTTGTGCATGCTTATGCTGATGATTGGCTATTCGAGCTATGCCGTTATCGTGATCCGCTCTTCTGCCAATCCGCCTATGGACCAGAACTCGCCCGAGGATGTGTTCACGCTCGGCTCTTATCTGAGCCGCGACCAGTATGGCGACTCTCCGTTGCTTTACGGCCAGGCTTACACCTCGCAGGTGGCTTTTGACGTTGACGGCAACATGTGCATTCCCAAGCGTAAGGAAGGTGCTGCCATATGGCAACGCAAGGAGAAGGCTTCTGACACAGAGAAGGACTCTTACTTCGTGGTGTCGCACAAGGACAAGCTCGTTTACGCTCAGAACATGCTGTTCCCACGTATGCATTCGTCGGCTCACGCTCAGGCTTATGAGAGCTGGCTGGGTGGCGTTACGGGTACTAACGTGCCCTACGACCGCTGTGGCGAGCAGGTGACCGTGAAGATGCCTACACAATGGGACAACATACGATTCTTCCTCTCTTACCAATGCAACTTCATGTACTGGCGCTACTTCATGTGGAACTTTGCCGGACGACAGAACGACTTGCAGGGTAGTGGAGAACCCGAGCACGGCAACTGGATAACGGGCATCTCGTTTATCGACAACTGGATGCTTGGCGACCAGAGCAAGCTGCCGCAGGAGCTGAAGGACAACAAGGGACACAACGTGTTCTACTGTCTGCCGTTGCTGCTGGGACTTATCGGACTCTTCTGGCAGGCTTGGCGCGGACAGCGTGGCATACGCCAGTTCTGGGTGGTGTTCTTCCTCTTCTTCATGACCGGTCTTGCCATTGTGCTATATCTTAACCAGACTCCGCAGCAGCCCCGTGAGCGCGACTATGCTTATGCCGGCTCGTTCTACGCATTCGCTATATGGTGCGGTCTTGGTGTGCTGGCTCTCTACGATATGCTCAAGAAGAAGCTCAAGACCAACGATGTGGCTCTTGCCAGCGTGATAGGCGTGGCCTGTCTGCTCGTGCCGATACAGATGGCTTCGCAGACTTGGGACGACCACGACCGCAGCGGACGCTACACCTGTCGCGACTTCGGACAGAACTATCTGATGACGCTTCAGGACAAGGGCAACCCGATTATCTTCACCAATGGCGACAACGACACGTTCCCGTTGTGGTATAATCAGGAGACCGAAGGATTCCGTACCGACGCACGTGTGTGCAACCTCTCTTATCTGCAGACCGACTGGTATATCGACCAGATGAAGCGCCCGGCTTACGATTCGCCTTCTGTGCCTATCACTTGGCCGCGTCTCGACTTCTGCTCAGGCACCAACGACTATATTCAGGTAGACCCGTCGCTCAAGCAGCAGGTTCAGAATTTCTACAAGGAGCATCCTGCCGAGGCCCGCGCTCAGTTTGGCGACCAACCGTTTGAGGTGAAGAACATCATGAAGTACTGGGTGCGCACCAAGAACAGCGATATGCACGTCATCCCGACCGACACTCTCTACCTGACCATCGACAAGGAGGCTGTGAAGAAGAGCGGAATGATGATGGCGTGCGACACCATACCCGACCGTATGGTCATCTCGCTCGCAGGCAAGCGCGCTCTGTATAAGAACGACCTTATGATGCTTGAGATGCTCGCACAATGCAACTGGACACGTCCGTTATATGTGGCTACTACTGTGGGTGGCGACAACTATATGAATCTTGGCGACAACTTCGTACAGGAGGGTCTGGCTTACCGCATCACTCCGTTCACAACCAACAAGCCGGGTGCAAAGAACTTCGATACCGAGAAGACATATAATAATGTGATGAACCGGTTTAAGTTCGGCGGACTGGAGCAGAAGGGACTCTACATCGACGAGACCATAATGCGTATGTGCTACACCCATCGCAATCTCTTTGCACAGCTGGCTCTCGCACTCATTCGGGAGGGCAAGAACGACAAGGCTCTGAAGGTGCTGCGCAAGGCAGAGAAGTCAATACCTGAATATAATGTGCCCAATTCATTTGTTTCGGGTTCGGCAGATCTGGCTCGTGCTTATGCTCTGATAGGATGCAAGGCTGATGCAGCCCGTATCCTGCGCCAGGTATGGAACAACGCCAAGCAGTATGCCGACTACTATGTATCGCAGGAAGGCTCGCGCTTCGACATGTGTCAGACAGATGTGATGCGCCAGCTCTATTACATGCAGGGTATTTCAGACATTGCCCAGCTCGTGGACACCAAGATGGCAAACGAATGGCTCAAGGCAGCCAATGCCATCTATGCCGTCTATCAGGCCAAGGGCGGACAACCTTTTGAATCGCGATGATAATTGAACAGCCTTCAATATGGTTGCGTTGGTTGTTTCCAGGTGCAACCTGGAGAATGAACCGCAACGAGCGTTCGGTATATCTCACGTTTGACGACGGGCCTATACCGGAATCGACTCCGTTCATTCTGCAAACATTGAAAGAGTTTGGGATACACGCCACATTCTTCATGGTAGGAGACAATGTGCGCAAGTATCCCGACCTCTACAGAAGTATTGTTGCGGCAGGCCATCAAGTGGGCAATCATACCTATCATCATCTTGGAGGCTTCAAGCACATTGCCAAGACATATATTGACGACGTGGAGCGTGCCAACGACCTTATAGGCGCCCACCTCTTCCGTCCGCCTCATGGCGCTATGAGCCATAGCCAATACATCTGGTTGCGTCGCAAGTACCGCATCGTGATGTGGGACCTCGTAACTCGCGACTATTCAAAATGGCTAAGTGCCGACGACGTTTTCAATAATGTGAGGCGATATGCCCGTAATGGTTCGATCATTACTTTCCATGATTCTGTCAAGAGTATTGACAAGCTACGTACCGCTCTTCCGCGCTCGTTGAAGTGGCTTAAGGAGCAGGGCTATGAGTTCAAGACTTTTGAATGAGAATTTACGGAAACAAAACGTAATAAAGATGATGGACAAACGACAATTATCTCTTAATATAAAAGCCGAGGCAAAGAACCTCGGCTTTTTTGCTTGTGGCATCGCCCGTGCCGCAGCTGTGGACAAGGATGTGGTGGATTCCTACCGCAAATGGATTGATAATGGCGAGCATGCCACGATGAACTATCTGGAAAATTATCCTGACAAGCGTTTCGACCCACGCCTGCTGATGGACGGTCTCAGAAGCATCGTGTCTGTGGCGTTGAACTATGCTCCGTCGCACACTCTGCCCGAAGGCCAGCCGCAGTTTGCTGCCTATGCGCTTGGCAAGGACTACCACGATGTGGTGAAGGGGAAGCTGCGGCAGCTTGCCGAACTGTTAGGTTTTGAGGAGTACAGAGCGTTCTGCGATTCGGCTCCCGTGCTCGAGCGCTATTGGGCTGTGAAGGCTGGGCTGGGATGGACCGGACGAAACCATCAGCTTATAATCCCACGTGCCGGCAGCATGTTCTTCTTGGGTGAGCTGTTTCTTCCAGTAGAATTGGAGTATGACGAGGAGATGGAGCCGCGTTGTGGCAATTGTCACGCATGTATTGATGCTTGTCCGTCGCACGCTCTTACGATGGGCGAAGGAAAATCGGATTTTGATGCGCGCTTGTGTTTGAGTTATCAGACAATAGAAAACCGTGGCGACATTCCATCCGAATTGTCCGATAAGATGGGCGATACGATTTACGGTTGCGACTGCTGTCAGAAGGCTTGCCCATGGAATCGCTTTGCCCAACCTAACACTACTCCAGAACTCCAGCCCTCGCAAGAACTGCTTGAGATGAAGCGCGAGGACTGGCTTTCATTAACCGAGGACGATTATCGCCATCTGTTTAAGGGGAGTGCTGTGAAACGAGCCAAATATTCGGGGCTAATGCGAAATATCCACACGGCTCTTGAGAAGGAGTAGAGAGATAGCCATATTCTTATCTTTTCGACTTATGCACACTCTCTACTATATAAAATCTATTTCGTCTTGATTCTCACAATTCTTATGCCAGTCTGCGACGGATGCTTTTGCATGTATTGGTAGAGCGTCATAGGCTCTTCAACAACCTTCTTGTGAATTTGTGAGGCGTTGAGCATATGCAGTCCGTCTTTGTGCCACACAGCAATGCCTATGTGCGACGTGTCGAGTCCTGCCTTGGATGTCGTGATGGCAATAATGTCGCCATTGTGGATGGTAGAGCGCAGCAGCTTGGTGTCGTGGATGGCAGATTTGGGAATGTAGCTGAACTTCTTGCCGGAGAGGAGCTGCTCGGTCTTGGCTATCCGTTCTATCATTTGCGGATTGTCCTTCAGCATAGGATAAAGCGAAGCGTGAGTGCTCATGAAGTCAATACGCAGGGTCTGTATTGCTGTGAAGGGCGGGTTGGGCGACTGAATCTCTTCGACGAATCCCTTTTGAGTGTTCTCGTAAATCCAGTCGGTGAAATAGTGCTGTCGGGCAGGATAGCTCACCTCTCCGTTCTGGTATCTCACCATTCGCAAGTAGTGCGCATAATCGTCGAACGAAGTCTTGCCGTTCTTGATGCAAAGATAAATGGCAAGAACGTTCTCCACATAAGTGGTGCAGTCGAGCTGGCTAAGGTTTACTACGAGCTTCTCCTGCTTGTTCACCTCAAGCGTCTTTGCCACGTAAGGAATGCCACGTAGTTCGCCTGCTATTGCTATTATAAGGGCAGGGTCGGCAGTGTGTTTAGCGTATTTATTTATGATTTGTTCTATCCTTGCCTGGTCTTTCACCTTATTATAATAGGTAATAGAGACAGTACTCCTGTCGTAAGCAGAAGAGTCGGAGGCTGACTTGTCGGCAGTTTTTGACTTTAGCTGTAATGAGCTATGCTGTAGCGAGTCCTGCTGTGTGTTGGCGTTATGTTGCGATTGTGGTTTTATGCTATTTGCCGAAGGGATGCCGCATTGTGTGAGCAACACCACGGCAAGCGATAGAAATGTTGTTGTCATAATATTCTTGTTTTTCATTTCATTCTTCCAAAGTTTACTCCTACATAAATGTTAAGACTACCGAATATATTGTTGGTAGAGAACTCCGACTTATGGTAGTTGTACGTGTGGATTATGGCGTTGGCACCATAATACCACCGCATATTGTTCCATACGATTCCGAAGCGTCCCACTCCGTCGATATTGAAGTTGTGGAAGGAGAAGTCCTTGAACGTGAATGTAGAGTGGTTGGTGTCGCTCGACGATCTCTTGTAGCCCAGGGCCAACGACAGCGAGGCTGCCGCCAGCCAGTTGTGGGAGAACACCCAGTTATAGCCGTAGCCTCCAGAAAGCGAGATGTCGCTATATTTAATTTTCTTGAATTTCAGTTCAGGGTCCATGTAGCGCTTGGCAGTCTCCTCGCCAAGGTTATCGGCAACGATGTTGTACAGTTTCTCCCAATCTACGCTTAGTGAATGGCGTGTGTAGCCAATGCCGCACAATGCCGATCCGCATGATTTGCGTTGTATGGTAGACTGGCTGAAGGCGGCAGGATAGGAGAACCGCTTGTGATTGAAGATGTAATACATGTTGAATCCCTTGATACTCACGCTGATGCCGTCATAGTTCATTCCGTTTAGCGGATGTGTGTTAATCTTGCTCTCTGTGTCGAGTTGGGCTTTCGAAATCTTGTAGTCGTTGCCCGTCTTGCGATAGAAAAGGTCGACACCAAGTTGTGAACTGTAGATGGAGAGGTCGAATTCGGTTCGCTTGTCGCCACTATTGATGTTCTTCAAGTCGAAAGTGTAGCCCAGGAAAATCCAACGCCAGCCTAAATACGGTCCAAGCTTGAAGGTGGGGAGTGGGGAAAAGGTGAAGTCGTTGCCCATGGTAGTCGCTATGCGGTAAATCTCGTAAGTGTTGGTGTTTTGAACCATAGCTGTGTAGTTGAACTTCTGCGGTTCGATGTAGTTCGTGTCCACTTCGCTGAAATTCCTCATAAATCTGCCCAGAGTCCTGCCGACAACCCGGAAGAATGTCTTGTGACGGTATTTTGTGGGCGTACTTATGGTGTCTGCCGTAGTTTGAGCCATGGCAGACATTCCCGAAATTATCAAGGACAACAATATGGTTATGGTTCTTTTCAAATACATGTGGTTTAGAGCTTTCCGAGAATACGGTCCATCACCCAGTTGACGGGCGTGGCGCTAACGCTTGTGCATTGGCACACACCTATGCCCTGAAGATGCTCTATTACGGAGCGGATTATAGGCAGCTGGACGTAAGAAGGGTTAGGCACAACGATGTTTGTTCGTCCGGCACTCGTCACCAGTTGTATGGGGTCGTAATTGTAGACCGAGAACGACAGCATACCCTTGTCGCCAATCACCTCAATGCAGTCTTCCTTGGCACTCTGATGACCCACGAAGCACCATGAGCCGCTGCCAGGCAGACCGTTCTCGAAAAAGAAGCTGGCGCTTATCGAATCTTCAGCCTTGTACAGATGCACTCTGTTGGAGCAATAGCCGTGAGCACGTGTTATTACTCCGAAGATGTCCTGCAATAGGTCGAGCTGATGCGGAGCCAAGTCGTAGAAGTAGCCACCTCCGGCAATATCCGGCTGCAAGCGCCATGGCAGGTTGTGGGAGTCCTGATAGTCAAGGTCTCTTGGAGGAACCGAGAATCGTATCTGAACATTTACGATTGTGCCGATAGTTCCCGAATTGATGATGCTCTTGACCTTCTGGAAATAGGGCAGATAGCGTCTGTAATAAGCCACGAAGCAAGGCACGCCCGTAATCTCGCTGATACGGTTGATGCGTGCGCAGTCTTCGTAGCTTGCTGCCAATGGTTTCTCAATGTACACGGGTTTGCCAGCCTTCATAGCCATTATAGCGAATGTGGCATGGCTTGAAGGTGGAGTGGCTATGTAGACAGCATTGACGTTAGGGTCGTCAATAAGCTCCTGAGGGTCGGTGTACCACCTCTTTATATTATGGCGTTTGGCGTACGACTTTGCCTTAGCCTCATTTCTGCTCATCACAGCCACAACGCTTGACCCCGGCACCTCGTTGAATGCCGGACCGGATTTCTTCTCGGTCACCTCACCGCATCCGATAAATCCCCAACCTATTTGTTTCATATCTTAATCACTAAATCAAAAATTCATTATCGTCAACTGCTCAGGCTACGGCGAGGATGCCATAGTCTCCTACAATTCAACATAGAACAATTCTTCATCGCAGGTGTTAGCCGAGAACAATTCAACACTCAACATTCAACACTCAACATTCATGAATGTTCCTCCAGCCACTTGTCAATCAGCATTCTTGCAAGGCTGAGCTTTTCGGGAATTGTAGGCAGATTGTTCTTGTTAAACCAGTTGCCTCGCGACAGTTCTGATTCTTGAAGCTTCAGGTCGCCACCGTCGTATTCGGCAAAGAATCCGACCATGAGTCCGCAAGGGTAGGGCCAAGGCTGCGACTTGAAGTATCTCAGGTTCTTAATCGAGATGGAAGTCTCCTCCCACACCTCTCGTCTTACTGCCTCTTCTAGCGATTCTCCCGTTTCCACAAATCCTGCAATACATCCGTAGAAGTCGGTCTTGAAGTTCTTGGCGTGTACCAGCAGCAGGTCGTCGCCACGGTTTATAAGCACGATAATGGCAGTAGCCAGCTGTGGCCAAACGGTCTTACCGCAATTGGGACATTTCTTTGAGATGTCCGTGTCCATTTCCATTGGCGACCCACATACGCCACAATATTGTGTGTTGCGGTCCCAGTAGAGCAGCTCGTGGCATTTGCCCGCCTTAAGATAAAGAGGACGCGAAAGCTTGTAGTACGATTGTCGTAGACCGCACCCTTCGAAAGTGCCGTCAGCGCATATGTGCACATCGTCTACTTGCAAGGCTTTCACTTGTTCGCCGCTGTCCATAGGCGAAATGTTCATAATATGTGTTTTGGGGGTGGTAGCGACGGGCACTCGCTCGCAATAAGGGATGGTGAAAGTACCATCCTCGCATTTTTGGAGTAGAAGCTCCCCTTTATTGTTGAATACAAACCAGTAGTACATAGTAATGTTTTAAAAAGGTTATATTTTAAATACAAAGGTACTTATTTTTTTATATTAAGAATAAAAACATAACCTATATTTTATTAAAAGATAGAGACCTATTGCATTTGAATTAAATCTCTGTTAACTATTTTTATTTTTTAGATTTAAAACTTGCGCAGTTCAGATATTTTTGTACCTTTGCAATCGTTAATCTAAATACAGCTATGACTCTTGTCATCATAACAATAATACTAATTGGCTATTTCTTGATAGCGACAGAGAAATTCACCAATGTAAACAAAGCTGCGGTTGCCATCTTTGTAGGAACGCTTGGCTGGATACTTTACATTTGTTATGGTTCAGACTTTGTAATGGGTCAGCACGCCAAGGAATACACTTCGTTTCTTGACGGAGCGTCTGCCACTTCGGCAGCGGTAAAGCAATATATTTTCCAGAACCTTTTCTTGAAATACGTCGGTAGAGCTTCTGAGATTGTTCTCTTCCTGCTCTCTACAATGACAATAGTAGAGATATTGCAGAACAACGGATGCTTCGACTTCATCTCGCAGATGCTCCGTACACGTAGCGGCAAGAGGATGCTTTGGACCTTGTCGGTAATCACTTTCTTGATTTCGGCAAATCTCGACAACCTTACGGCCACCGTTATGATGCTTACCATAATGCACGCCATTGTGAGCAGACAGAGGCAGCGTGTCATCTTCGGATGTGCCATTGTGCTTTCGGCAAATTGCGGTGGCGCACTTACGGTTATCGGCGACCCTACAGGACTCGTGCTTTGGAATATAGGTGCTGTTACGGCTACTGACTATTCCTTGACTATGGCTCTTCCTTGCCTTATTGCATGGTTCTTCCCGATTCTTTGGCTGCAACGTAGCTTGCCGCGACGCATTGAGACCGAATGGATTACGATGCCTTATCGTGGCGACGACACCAACCTTAACCTGTGGCAGCGAGCTTTGATGCTGTTCGTGGGAATTGGCGGATTGTGGTTTATTCCTACATTCCATAACATCACGAAGCTTAGCCCGTTCCTTGGCGCAATGTGCGTGCTGTCGGTATTGTGGATTGTCAACGAACTTATGAACCGCAAGTTGATGAACGCCGACCAGATGATACAGCGTCGTGTGCCACGAGTGTTGCAATATGGCGTAATACAGATGATTCTGTTTGTACTGGGCATAATGCTTGCCCTGGGAGTGGTGCGTGAGACTGGTGTGTTGACTAAAGTGGATGACTTTATGGGCAGCATAGCCGACAATATGCTTGTAGTGGGACTTGCCACTCAGCTTGTAGGTAGCGTGCTTGACAATTTCGCCACACTTATGTCGATGGTATCGATGCACGATGTGGCAGAATCGGGCAGCAATATTGCGCTTTACGGCCTTAACGGAGCCTACTGGAAGATAGCAGCTTACGCTGCGGCAATGGGAGGCAACATTCTGTGCATTGGCTCTATGAGCGGACTCGCCTTGATGAAGATGGAGCGCATAAAGCTCAATTGGTACTTCGTCAATGTGGGTTGGGTCTCGCTCGTGGCATCCTTGGCAGGCCTGGTGTGCCTGTGGCTGCTGGTTTAATACCCCAAACACTTAATCGGAAAATTTTAATAATCAAAAAAATACAAAAAATCGTATGGCTAAAATTCAGACAATTGGAATCTTGACTTCTGGTGGCGACGCCCCGGGAATGAATGCTGCAATTCGTGCCGTGACTCGTGCAGGTATTTGCAATGGATTTAATATAAAAGGTATCTATCGTGGTTACGATGGACTTATTAATGGCGAGATTGAGGACTTCACAACAGAGAATGTCAGCGGCATTATTATGTCGGGCGGTACTATCCTCAAGACAGCACGCTCCAAGGAGTTCATGACCGATGAGGGCAAGGAGAAGGCTTACGAGCAGATCAAGGCCCATGGCATTGACGCTTTGGTTATTATCGGCGGTAACGGTTCGTTGACAGGTGCTATGGAATTCGCCAAGAAATATGATATTTGCTGCATCGGCTTGCCGGGTACTATCGACAACGACCTTTATGGCACAGATTCTACCATCGGCTACGACACAACAATGAACACCATCGTAGAGTGTGTCGACCGCATCCGCGACACAGCCCAGAGCCATGAACGCATCTTCTTTATTGAAGTGATGGGACGCGACGCAGGTTTCCTCGCACAGAATTCTGCCATTGCCAGTGGTGCCGAGGCTGCCATCATTCCTGAAGACTCTACAGATGTCGACCAGTTGGCACGCTTCATGGAGCGTGGTATCCGTAAGTCGAAGAAGAGCTGCATCGTCATCGTTTCGGAGAGTCCGAAGTGCGGTGCCATGTATTATGCCGAGCGTGTGAAGAACGAGTTCCCGCAGTACGACGTACGTGTGTCAATACTCGGACACTTGCAGCGTGGCGGACGTCCGAGCGCCCACGACCGTATCCTCGCTTCACGTACTGGTGTAGGTGCAATCGAGGCAATTCTTCAGGGTCAGCGCAACGTGATGATTGGCGTTCGCAACAACGAGATTGTGTACGTGCCGCTGAGCGAGGCCATCCGTAGCGACAAGCCGTTCGACCGCAAGCTTATCAAGGTTCTCGACGAGCTGAGCATCTAAAAGTGGTCGGATTACACTACAAATATGGCATATTTGGAACGAAAAAGTACAATAAAGATTAAATATTTTCTCGTATAAGAATATAGTTGTTATATTTGCATCAGAATTTAAAAACAAAATCAAAAATACTATGTCACAAATCAACGGGCGCATCTCGCAGATTATCGGTCCGGTTATCGACGTTTACTTCGATACAGCCGGAAAG
>ERZ1026858.45-NODE-45-length-61562-cov-20.530249_pt1 | contig 61562 bp, 50 predicted proteins | sample MGYA00380159_ERZ1026858 | MGnify/ENA primary metagenome ERZ1026858 (study PRJEB33269, sample SAMEA4719795) | human gut metagenome | biome: human-associated habitat; feature: organic feature; material: feces | place: Cameroon | collected 2013-10 ...
ATGTATGATAATTTTGGCTAGTATTAGCAAACATCAACAAACATATATCAAACATTAACAAAGCTGCTGGTTTCCAGCGGCTTTGTTTCGTTTAGGGAGGTTCCTTTCTAAGGTTTGTTATATATTTGTTCGTGTTTATTAGGCGCAAATCTGGCACATATCTGTCACACGAATCTGTCACACGAAAATTTAGAATTTTAAACATTTAGTGTATGAAGCAATTTGATTTGAGTCCTGTTCATATCAGGACAAGAAAACTTTCCAATGGAAAGAAATCGCTTTACCTTGACATCGTCAAGGATGGAGAGCGGTTAAGGGAGTCTCTTAACCTTTATCTGATTCCTGAGACCAACCGTGCAGCCAAGCAGGTCAATAGGGAAACCATGAAGCTGGCTGAGGAAATCAAGGCAAAGAGAATCGTGGACATTCAGAACGAAAAGTTTGAGATCCACGACAAGGAAGCAAGCAAGGTTGTGCTCGTTGAGTGGATGGAAGAGCAGCGCAAGTACTACAAGGAGCATGGCAACAACAACTACTCCAAGACCATTCACAACCTCATCGTACACCTCAACAGGTTTGCACCCAATACACAGTTGCGTGGTGTGAGACCGTCATTCCTTCGCAGGTTCCTGGACTATCTCACCAGTGACGGAACGAACAAGTATGGCGGTAAGCTGAGCAATGAGACTGTGTACACGTACTTCACCGTCTTCTCGATCCTGATGAACAAGGCGGTCCGTCTGGACTTGATAACATCGAATCCGTTCCACAAGCTTTCCCAGTCGGAGAAGCCTCAGCGCAGAACCAAGAAGAAGGAGTATCTTACGCTCGAGGAGGTGCAGAAGCTCGCTGACACGCCATGTGACGACTGGAGAGTGAAACACGCTTTCCTGTTCTGCTGCTTCACCGGATTGCGCTACATAGACGTGTCACGCCTCAAATGGAAGCATATCGTGAAGGTGGGTGCCAACGAATACCAGATTGAGGTGATGCAGCAGAAGACGAAGGAACCGGTATATGTGCCATTGTCGGAGAACGCCAGGAAGTGGCTGCCTGAGCAGGGCATCAATGGCCGTGAGAACTACGTGTTCCAGTTCAGAGACCGTTCAATCATCTATGACTACCTGGACAAATGGGCAAAGGCAGCAGGCATAGAGAAGCACGTCACCTTCCACATGAGCCGACACACTTGTGCTACGCTGCTGCTGTACTTCGGTGCAGACATATACACAGTGAGCAAGATTCTTGGGCACACGTCAATCCAGACAACGCAGATCTATGCCAAGGTTGCTGATGAGATGAAGCGCACGGCCGTGAACAACATCCCGACTATCTGATGGTGCTACCCGGCAATACACACCTGCAAGGAACTTTCTTTGCAGGTTTTCTTTTGTCTTTTCGTTTTTCACCGAACTCTTAACGAATCTGAATTTTTCCCTCGCACGTGCGCGCATGCGTGTTACGCGCGGTAGTAGTAGATATATATATTTACTTTACTTTAGGTGTAAGAAATGCCCATTAATGTAGCAGAAATGCCCATTTCTTACACATAAATGTACAGAAATACCCCATTTCTTCGGAAGAAATACCTATTTCTTACACAGAAATGCCCATTTCTTCGGAAGAAATAATTTTTCCAATTTTTCTTTGTTTTCGATTTTGTTGACAGAAAAAGCCCGAAAATGCACTTTTAGAAAGTTAATGAACGTTATAAAATTATTTTCTACACATTTTTGTGTAAGGAATGCCGATTTCTTCGGAAGAAATACCTATTTCTTACACAGAAATGCCCATTTCTTCGGAAGAAATAAGCATTAATGTAGCAGAAATGATTGAAAAAGGCACAGAAAAAGCGGAAACCCATGCAGATTTCCGCTCATTTCTCTAAAGTAGATGTTAATAGACGTTATGCCTCATCATCGTCAAAACCATCGTCAATATCCTCTTCTTCTGCCTGTTTTCCTGCTGCCTCCTGGCTAGCCGCAAGCAATCTGTCCTCAATAGTCTTTCGCTTCTGGACGGTAGCATCAAGTGTCGTTGACTGTAGTTTTGGTACTGCGTACTGGGCGAGCTTCTCCATCGCCTGTACTCTCTCTACTGGCTTCAGTGCTGCCATATCATTTATGAACTGCTCCGATGTGTAGTAGCCGTCGATGGCTGTTGAAATAGCCTTGCGCACGGCTCCGGATACTTTGTTGGGCGTGCCAGCCTTTCGCCCTCCTGTCTTTTTTCCTGCTGCCATATCAAAATCTTTAATTATTGTACGCCTGTATGCGTGCGTGTGTAATAACTTAAACGTGGAGTGCAAAGATAACCCATTATTTTTGTGCCATGATTTTAAGTTTAAACGTTTAAATATTTCTATTATGGGATTAATCGGAGGTGCTATAGGTGCTGCTGGAGGTATATTCGGTGGCATCTCTGCAAGCAAGGCGCTGAGACAGATGAAGCGGAATGTTGAGGCTCAGCGCAAGTCAAACCAGGACTGGTATGACCAACGTTACAATGAGGATGCAACCCAGCGTGCGGATGCCCAGCGACTCCTGACAATGACGGAGGAGAGCATCAGGAAGAGAAACCAGCAGGCGGCCGGATCCGCAGCGGTCATGGGTGGAACTGACGAGAGTGTTGCAGCTGCCAAGGAAGCAAACGGAAAGGCACTCAGCGACACCATGAGCAACATCAATGCTTCTGCTGAGGCTCGCAAGGACCAGATTGAGCAGACCTACAGACAGAAGGATGATGAGTATGCCAACCAGCTCAACCAGATAGAGCAGGGCAAGGCGCAAGCCATCAGTCAAGCCGTGCAGGGTGTTGCGTCTGTTGCAAGCAAGATACCAATCTAAAATGTATAGCTATGTCAGTAACGAAAGATGAGATTCTCAATGGTGGAGTGCAGCGACCTATGTACGCACCTCCACCTATCGCACACGAAATGGAGAGTGATCCGACGGACAACATGCCGAATGCCGGTGGCTCTGCTGTTGGTGCCGGTGTGCAGGTAGCAGAAGATGGCAAGGGCAATTCTGCCGTGCAGCCAGCCGTACAGGAGCCTGCAAACCCGGTGAATGAGGTGAAAAGCCCTGTTGATAAAACTGTGGATAACACTCCTAAGAAGATGTCGTATAAGGAGATGTATCAGGCTCTCAATCCGTACAAGCCACCAACGGCCGAGGAACTGGAGGCGCAGCGCAAGAAGGAGAAGAGGCAGAAGATCTTTGCTGCCCTTGGTGATGGTATCTCTACCCTCGCTAACCTTTACTTCACCACGCAAGGTGCTCCAAACATGTACAACCCGGCTAACTCCCAACAGGATGTCGTTAAGGACAGATGGGATAAAATCAAGCAGGAACGTGACCAGCACATGAAGGAGTACACCGAAGCCCTCATGAAGGCGCAGGCTCTTGATGATGAGAATGCGGATAATGAGCGCAAGTGGCAACGTCTTCTACAGATTGATAAGGTCAATGCTGATAAGGCTAAGGCTGAGCAGGAGAGAAAGGATGCCATCGCTGAAGCTCAGAGGTTGAAGTACGAAGCTGCTGCCAACAAGGATGACAAGCTGGCTACTTTGTACCAGCAGAAATCTGAGGCTATTGCAGCCGGATTGCCGTATGTGGCTACCAAACTACAGGCCGAGATTGATAAGCTGAAGGCTGCTACAAGCAAGGACAACAGGCAAGGAACATCTTCCTGGGTGTCTGGCAAAGGCGGAAAGAGTGGTGGCAGTGGCAGTTCTTCATCTTCATCGAAGGAGTTCACTGCCTACGACAAGGACGGCAACGTGCATAGTTTCAAGACCGCAAAGGCTGCTGAACAGTTCGCACGCCAAAATGGAACCTGGAAGGCTGATACCGTCACATCTACATCCAGTGTGCAGCAGGGCAGACGAACCAAGGTGACTACGACTACCAGGGTAAATGGTGGCCATTCAGTGAAGCCACCTGCTAAGCCGAAGCCTGCCGCCAAGCCTAAGCCAGCTGGTGGAGGTAAGAAGAAAAGCACTGGAGGTGCATTTGATTAACCATCAAACAATACACAATGGAAGAAAAGAGATTAGCAAAGTTATATAATGCTTTGAAGGCACAGAACTATGATGTGCCTAATTCATACGATGAGTTCGAGGAGAAGCTTACACGTAAGGGTGATGATGGCGCAAGTCGTCGTCACAAGCTCTACGATGCCCTGAAAAGCCAGGGCTTTGATGTTCCCGACTCATACAGCGGCTTCTATACGAAGTTGTTTGTGCCAGTGAATAGCACAACGTCAAGGGCACGTGGAGCAGGTGAAGCTCAATGGAACCCAAACCAGAAGGTTCATAAGCCAGCTACACAGTCCCCACAGGCTCAGCCTAGACGTAGCCAGGTTCACAAGTCGGTTGCGCATCAGCCAGCCAAGCCTGTAGCCCAGCCGAAGGGCACACCATTGACAGAGGCAGACAAGCGCAAGTACGCATCCAATGTTGGCAACATCCTTGCTCAGGCTGATGCTTCTACACAGCGTTTCAACAACCAGATGGAATATCAGAAGGCAAACTCCGGCTTGCAGGTGAAGCCTGTAAAGCTTGGAGCGAACCGTCATGTCGTTAAGCGCAAGCCACGTTTCAACCCGGAAACTGGCAAGATACAGTCCTCTTATATCACTGAAAGTGGAAATGAGTTCGACAACAGAGCGTTTGCGGACGTGGAGCAGAATGCCGTTGATGATTACAAGCGTAGCTTGACAGTCGATGGACAGTTGCAGGATGCTTATGCGGAGCGTGAGCGATTGAATGAAGAGGTGCGCAAGCGTATGGAGGAGATTGACAACAAGCCTAATCAGGGCTTTGCTGACTTCATGCGCATGTCTGCTGCTGCATCTACACCTGGAGCAGGACCAGCTGGTGAGTATGATGCCGTTGATGCCAAATATACAAACGACCCTATATACACCCAGTTGATGGCAGCTCTTCGTCACAACAAGTCTGCCATAACAACACTGGAAGATAAGAAGAGTGGCAAGATAAATAGCTTCTGGCATACGCTTGCAACTACTGCGGCCAATGGATACACATTCAATGACGGCATGGGCGAGATGAAGGATGTCACTGCCCAGACACAAGCGATGAAGCATCTTGACAGCATCAACAAGAAGCTGGCCAAGGGAGAGGAACTTACTAAGGAAGAGAAGGCTTCCAAGGCTGTTCTTGATAACATGGCAGTCAATAATGCTATCCAGGGACAATATGGCGGTCAGTATGGTGCATGGTCTCGTGCTGGTGGCATGATGGCGAACTCCCTTGACTTCATGAAGGATCTTGCGCTGAACCCTGGAGCAGAAGGAATGGCCAAGGGTATTTACAAGAAGGTTGCTAATATCGGTGCAAAGCAGTTGGCAAAGGCTACCGGGGACGCTGCCGGAAAGGCTATTGCAAAGAAGCTGGCACGTGGCACATTGAAAGCTACTGGCGTATTGGTGGGTTCACATCTGATTGGAGCCATGGTAAGCAATACAACCGGTATCGGTCATACTGCTGGTACGTTTGGACAGCTTGCAGCCGGTGATGTCACAAAGGACGAGGACGGAAATTACAAAATCGAGAACCAGGATAGTGTTCTCGGTGCTTTTGTAGAGGCCGAGAGACAGCAGGCACGTGAGAACGGTTCTGAAATGTTTGGTGCTTTCATTCCTGGTATTGGCAAGGTTCTTGGCAAGAGTGCTGGCGAACTTGCAGGTAAGATTATTCCTGAAAGTGCCTTGAATGCAGCTGAAAAGGCTGGTGCTGCCGTATATAACAAGATGGGACTCTCCAAGATTTCAAATGCGCTTACCCAGGTTGGCAAGAAGGATTGGTACCAAGCGTACAACAAGATGCTTCGTGCTGGTGGTTACCAGGGCTTACCTGGCGAGGCACTGGAAGAGTATGAAGGTTCTCTCTTCGATGCGCTTACAGGTCATGCCGATGATGCCTACAACGACCTTACCAATACACAGAACCATGTGGATATTTGGCTTGGTTGTGCTACCATGGGCGCTTTGCTTGGTGCCGTACCAATGACAATACAGGGTTTCCATACATCCCAGTATTACCGATACAAGCACAAGACGGATACTGCTGACAAGGTTGCGTCTTTCCGTATGACTCCAGAGAAATGGGAGCCTTTGCGTGAACAGATTGATGCAACAGACAATGAGCACATGGCTGATTTCGTTACAAACAACATCCTTGGTTCCCAGGATATGCCTGTTCAGGAGAAGAAGGCAGCCCTTGATTATGTCCGTAATCTTTCAAAGATGCGTGGTTATAACCTTGCACAGGCCAATAATGCTGATGATAGCGATAAGGATGAGGATATTGAGAACATGAATACTTCATATAGTGATGGCTACGACACTACTGATCCGGAAGAGATGAGCAACACCAAGGCAAAACTGGATGTTGCACGTCAGAACCTGGCACAGTCTATGGGCATCGACGATATGAACGAGCTTGATGATACCATCGGGGACCCTATCCGCTACATCGAGGAGCAGAAGCACATGGGCAACACAGATGGATTGCAGCCTGTTCTCGACTACGCCAACGCCAAGTCTGCCTATGACGGCATGGTGCAGCGTGTTCGTGATGATATTGACAGCCAGATAGAGGAAAGCAACGCACTCGTTGACAGCCATACCAACCGTACTGATGGCATGATTCATCCTGTTACCTTGAAGCTGAAGGACGAGGACAACAATGAGCAGACTGCCTATGTCATTAGCGGCAACCTTGTTCTCAACGATGATTCGTCCATCAACGATGAGCAGTCGGACAATAGCATCGTTATCATGGATGCCGAGTCGGGAAAGCTGCAAATGGTTTCCCCTAGTGCAATACACAGTGCCCAGGAACTGATAAATCCTAACCTGGAGAAGTATGAGGCTCAGGAGAATATCCGTAACCAGCATGCCCAGGAAGCGGCTGACAACATAGACGGAACCGTAAAGCAATGGAATGAGGGTGACACATACCAGGCGACTGGTGATGATGGCAGCCCTGTTACTGTTGTGCTCACTCCTAACGAGCAGGGTGTGGTTGACAATGGCGATGGAACCGTGAACGTGGTGACGCAAACTGTGTATCAGGAAGGAGAAGCTCCTGTAACTTCCGGTATCATTCAGATGCCAAAGTCTGGTATCCAGCAGATGGCGGACGAAACGAGACGTGCCCAGGTTGCAGCCCAGCAGCAGGAAGAGCAACAGGAAGCCCCTGCGGAAGGCGAGCTGGAGGATGGTCCAACCATGCCTACTTATAGCCTTTTTGATAATATCGTTATCCGTGACGAGAATGGTGAGCCTATCCGTGGTTCCATTCAAAGCATAGATGAGGATGGTATCGAGATTCACACCGAGGAACCACTCAACGGCTGGCATGTGCAGGTTGTTTCGCCTGAGCAGCTCGACAACATGATCGAGAGTGTGACTGATGCCAACGGTGAGTCTGTATGGAGTCGCGAGGTTGATGCTCCTTCTATTGATGAGACGGAGGAGAATGTTCCGGTTGATGAGGAAAATACTCCGGTTGATGAGGAGAATGCCGAGGTGAATCCCCTTGTTGATACTGATGAGGTGGCAGCCGAGCAGACCGGAAATGAACCTCAGCAGCAGGAAGCCAGTGAGGAGGAAGCTCCTACACAGTCAGCCCTGGAGCGTATTCCTAAGGATGATAATGGTGAGCCTATCTATGAGCAGACCGACCCTGACACTGCATACGATGCCATCGTAGAGCAGACTGGCGGCAACGAGGATATGGCCAAGACTGTTGCTGAATCCATGGTTTCTGATATGAAGGCATCCCTTGATAAGCTCAACAAGTGGAAACCAAAGTCTGGTGGAACCATCACACAGAAGATTGCTGCTGAGAAGGAGCACCAGGAAGCAGTGGACCAGGCAAAGGCAAACCTGGATCATTGGCAGAAAATAGCTGGTATCCAGCAGCAGCGCAAGAGTAGGGCCATGCTTGACGAGCAGAAGGCTGCTGACGAGAAGGCTAAGGCTGCCGCTGAAGAAGCTAAGGCACAGGCCGCAGCCAAGGAAGAGCAGGAACGTAAGGAGCGTGAAGCTGTTGACGGTGTACCTGATTGGGTGGATGATACTCCGCATGACGCACGTGCAAGGGGTTATCGTCGCTCAAATGGCTATCAGTATGCAAGACAGGAGAATATTCCTCATACAAAGGGTAAGGAGACTTCTGTCAAGTTCACCGACAAGGTTTCACAACCTGGACACCTTGCGCTTATTGAGGCCGAACAGTTGCAGCCAAGTCACATGAATGGTCAGCCTAACGTGAATCACTTCATCCCAGAAGCACAGCCAAAGAAGCGTACGGACAAAGCAAACACCATTTCTTCTGAGAAGATTGCGGCTAACATCAATCCTGCCGAGATTACATCAAGTGTTACTGCCTATACTGGTACGCCTACCGTCAATTCTCGTGGTGAGACTATCCAGGGCAACAATCGTAGTGCAGCGTTGAAGTCGATGTGGAAGAGCCATGCCGACCAAGCCGGCATATACAAGCAGTATCTTATGGATCATGCCGATGAGTTCGGTTTGAAGGCTGATGATATTGCGAAGATGAAGAACCCTGTTCTTGTGAACATGGTTGACGTTGACGACAATAAGGCCATTGAACTTGGTCAGCATAGCGCACAGGACACAGAGAGTGGTGGCGTTGAGCGTATCAAGGTGAAGAACACCATCCAGAAGATGGGTGATGATATGAAGTCTTTCGCCAAGAAACTGCTGGAGAGTTCCGATGATGAGGCTAGCTTCTCCCAGCTCGTTGACAAGAACGGCAACAAGGTGTTGAAGTGGATGAATACCAAGGGTTTCATTTCAGATACACAGTACACAAGTGCGCTTGATAGCGATGGTAATCTTACTGCTGAGGCTGTTAACGACTTGAAGGGTATCATGTATGGCAGCATCTTCCAAGGTGGCAGTGAACGCTTGGAGGAGATGTTCAACAGAATGCCTGCAAAGGCGCAGCGTGCCATCCTTGCAACTGCATACCGCGACTTCAATAGTCCTAAGGAGAACCGCATGCTGAAGGATATTCAGGAGTCTATTGTGGCTTTCAATGAGCTGATGAGCGACAAGGCCTTTGCTTCGGCTACCAATTTCAAGGATGCACGTGTGGCTATTGAGGACTGGAAACGCTCTTACCAGTTTGATGATGCGACCGGAGAAGCCGTACTTCCTGATGGTAAGTTCTCGAACTTCGCCCTTCATCTTGTAGCTATGTATAAGGGTGAAACACAGGGCTTCATCCAGCAGACGTTCAACCAACTGTTTGACCTTGTTCAAGGCTCCCAGGCGGTTGACCTATTCAATAAAGATAGTATTGACAACACTCCTCGCTCGTTGGCTGATGCCATCAACGAGGCATTAAACATTAATAATGATGGACAACAAGACAGCAATGTACTGGGTGGCAATCATCCAGCAGGCCAAGAGGGGCAGCAAGCAGGCAGTGAAGCTGCTGAAACAGGAGGACCAGGCGAGGGAGGAACTGAACCTGCCAACGCTGATGGAGGACCTGGAGAGAAAAATGTAATCAACGAACTCCTTGAAAAGGGTGGTGCTACACCTATAAGCCAGGAGAGACGCAACCTTACCGATGATGGTATCGTTGCTGATGCTGACGGCAAGCCAGTTCTTCTGTATCATGGTACCCTTGACAAGGACTTGAAGCTTTCAGATCTGGAGCCAGGACACAACCGGGCAGATGGGGAGAAGGCTACCTTCTCAGGTGATGGTGTGTATTTCTCTCCTTCTAGAGATGTTGCAGAGGACTACGGACACAACGGCCAGATATTCGAGGCACATGTAAGATTGAACAATCCGTTCTATCTTTTGGGCAACCCTGGCTTCGATGAAACCCAAGCTAAGGAGTTCATGTCTCTGCTGAAGGAGCAGGGTTACGACGGCATTATACATTATAATAATGTATGGAGTGTAGAGAATAGCAATATTGGTAGTGGAGAAGTCATTGTGTTCAACAACTCCAGCATCATTCCTATAGAAAATGCTACAGACGATGTAAAGGATGCCGAAGATGATGCTAAGGATCCATCGGAAAAGCTGGCTTCTGCAATCGAGTCAGGCAACAAGACTGCCATCGAAAAGGCAAAGGAGGAAATACGTGAGAGCCTGAAATCTACAGATGAGGATATTCTTCGTATTGCTTTGTCGGATGCACCTAAGAAGCTGATTGAATTTGATAAGGTTATGAAATCTCTTGTAGAAGACGAACTTTCTTCGAGAGGTATCAAGGTCTTTGACAGCCTGGATAATGTACAGAAGGGTGATATTGTTGTAGTAGAGAATGAAGATGAAAGCGGCCAGATAACCATTGACAAGGTTCAGGGCAATTCAGTTTCGTTCACTACAGAAGATGGAGAAACTTTTGAGGACGTTCCGTTGAATACCATAAAGGAACACTTCAAAGTCATGTTCCGTAATAGCCTTCAATCATCAATCGAAGCGGCTGAGGCCGAGACAGACACCAATCCTACTGACGGACAGAAGGAAGCAGGTAACTACAAGAAGGGACACGTTAAGGTTGCTGGATTCAACATTTCCATCGAGCAGCCTAGGGGAAGTGTGCGCTCCGGCACGGATGCCAACGGCAAGAAGTGGAGCGTGACCATGAACAATACTTATGGCTACATGACGGACAACGTGGGTGCAGATGGCGACCATTTGGATGTGTTCCTCAGCAATGATATTGACTCATGGAACCAGCAGAATGTGTATGTGGTTGACCAATTCAATGATGATGGTACGTTTGATGAGCACAAGGTGTTGCTTGGCTTCAATGGTAAGGACGATGCTACTGAAGCTTACTACTCTAACTATGATGAGAGCTGGAGAAATCGAAAGCTTGCCATCTATGAGGTTCCTATGAATGTGTTCAATAAGTGGATTGACAGTAGCAACCGCAAGACGAAGCCTATTTCTCAGTATTCCTTGTTTAAGGATTATCTATTAAAGTGGGGGGAAGAGAATGCATTTGATGACGGAAATGAAAACAGAAAGCCTGACACCGTGGCTGATGAAACCCAGACAAATGACTACACAGTGGAGCCTGCCAAGTACACAACCAAGCGTGGCAAGGTGCTTGATATGCAGCTTGTCAAGTTTGCAGACGAACTGGGTGAAAAGCAAAGTGCGGCCGTTTCCCTGGCTAAATCTCTTAAAGGCTGGTACGACAAGAAGCAGGGTGGATTCATGATGCGTAGCATCGAGGATGCCAAGAAACTTACTGATGCGGTATTGGGCGAAGATAGCGAAGCTAGCGAAGCTTTGGAGGACGCAAAACCTCTTTCTCTTCAGGATATGAAGGATTCGGTATTCCCAGATGATGTTGCTAAGAAAAGCAAATCATCTTTGAATAATACCAAACTTATAAAGGAGGTGCTTCAAGGCAATGCTATCATGTGGGCTAAGAATTATGCCAAGAATGTAAGGAAAGACGACTTGAAGACTGCTCGTAAATGGTATCAAGCTATTGGTGACAGTGTTCGTATAATGCGTGATTTCAAAGATGTTCATGAGGCTAATGCTTGGTTGGACAACGTTCTTCTACCATATATTATGAGTGATGAGTTCAGACCGGATGAACCATTGGTTGACAAGGCTGCACGTATCGCCAAGAAGGAGGAGGTCAAGAAGAATCCTAGTGGTAATGTGCTTGTTACTGATGATGAGTACGAGACTTTAAAGAAGAGAATGCGCATGAAGTTGCGTGGTCAGCTGAATATGGGTATTGATCCTGAGATTCTAGAGATAGGTATCCAGATGGCCGTGTATCATATTGAGAGAGGCGCACGCAAGTTTACCGAGTACGCTAAGGGTATGATTGGTGATATGGGTGATGATATTCGTCCATACTTAAAGTCGTTCTATAACGGTGTCCGTGACCTTCCTGAGGTGATAGAGGCTAAGCTTGACAAGGATATGTCCTCTTATGAAGAGGTTGCAGGCATTGACGTGGCAAACTTCGACAAGCCATCCAAGGATATTATGGAGCAGGCAGCACAGATTGCAGCTGAGACTGAAGTCGAGAAGCAGGCAGAGGAAGCTAACAAGAAACTCGTCGATGAGCGCAACGCACGTCGTACCATGGATAAAAAGTCTTTCCGTCCTGCTACAGAAGCTGATGTGGAAGGTAACGGCTTGGTTTACTATGAAGGTAAGCCTACACACGTCATGATGATTGTCCGTAAGGGCGAGCAGGTAGGTGCAGCGCAGTTCGGTGAGTCGTATATTGACAGAGTCTATTTGACCAATGGTAAAGACGCTAAGCTCGAAGACCTCCAGGTTGAGGACGAGCAGGCTAAAGACGAGAAGAAGGAGACTGTTGTCAAGGAGGTTAATGTGGAAAGCCTGTTCAATGCCCTGCATACCAACGGCACGGCCAAACTGAGCGACCACACCGTTCCTTCTTCTGATGTTGACAAGGCTGTAAAGGAAGCAAAGGATTCCATGGCTAAGAAACTGAAGCAGGTGAAGGAGCAGCTCAGCAAGAAGATGCTTGAAGAGCAGTTGGCGCAGCGTGAGAAGTTTATTGATGAGTTGGGCGACCGTGTGAAAGCTGGCGAGAAGAAAGGCACATTTGCCGGCACAAAGAACGTTGACCTGGAAGCTACCTTGCTGAAGTGCTTGGGTGAACGTGAGGCGTTCAGCGAAGCACTGGATAATTTCTCCACAGAGCCTAAGAAGGCAGAGCCTGCAAAGGAGAAAAAAGAGACTCCAAAGAAAAATAATCCGGTCAAGGAGAAGAAGTCTCGTAAAAAAGCAGTATCTTCGCAGGTGCATATTGCAGACCTGTTCGATAACGGACAGGAAACAGAAAGTGAAACTTTAAACAGTAACGACAATGACAGAACAGGAAAAGAAGTATCTCAAGGAGATAGGGTGCAGCGAGAAGGAGATAGCGAGGAGAGAACTCGAGGAGAGAATCGACAAGGCTCAGACGGAGTATTGCCGAAAGAACCTGCTGAGCGGGAGCATGCTGTCAACACACGCGTGGACGGAAATCTACAAGAAGGCCGGAATGACGGACGAGGAGATCAAGGCGTATCGTCAGGAGAGGGAGAAGTACTCGGACGCCCTGAACGATCCGCTGGACGCTTACAGGGACTAGAGCCGGAGGAGCGCAAGAATACCCATAACAACCATGGCAAGCGTGGTATGGAGTATGCTCCAAAGTCTGTAGATGCACGTATTACTGCCAACATCGAGGCTATTGAGTTGGCACAGAAGTTACTTAGGAGCGGTGAGCAAGCCACGCCTAGACAGATGGCTATACTCCGTAAGTTCAGCGGTTGGGGTGGCCTGGGTAAGGCTTTCACCCAAAGTTCATGGGGCTTTGGTGATGATACACCTCCTAAGAAGTTACGCAAGCTGTTGGGCAACGAAGCTTATCAGCAGGCGGTGATGAGTGCAAACAGTTCGTTCTACACACCTACGCATATTATTGATTCCCTTTGGGATATTGCTACACAGTTGGGATTCAAGGGTGGGAACATCCTGGAAGGCTCGGCTGGTATCGGAAACATTCTTGCCCAGATGCCGGCTGAAATCAGCGACCGCAGCGATATTCATGCCGTAGAGATTGATAACACGGCAGGTGGCATTCTTTCTCTGCTCTATCCTGATGCCCAGGTTGACATCCAGGGATTCGAGCAGACCAGGATAGAGAACGGAAGTGTTGACCTTGCCATTACAAACGTTCCGTTCGTCACTGGCTTGAAGGTGAAGGACGAGAGCGGTGACAAGGACTTGTCTTCTAAGTTCGGAAACATTCATGACTTCTGCATCGCCAAGAACGTTCGCAAGTTGAAACCTGGTGGTATCGGTATCTTCATCACATCTAGTGGTACGCTCGACAAGTCGCAGAAGCTTCGTGACTGGGTAATCAACCAGGGTGATTCAGACTTCATCGGTGCATTCCGCTTGAACAACAACACCTTTGGCGGTACATCCGTAACTAGTGACATCCTTGTTGTCCGCAGACGTGTGAACGGACAGAAATCGGCTAATGCCATTGATGTAGGTTCCACCAGCGGTGAGCGTGTTGTCAGCTTTGATACTGGTGAGACTCGCAAGGTTGATGGTAAGGAGAAGCCTGTAATCAAATCTTTATCGCTTGATTACAACAAATATTTCCAGGATCATCCGGAAATGATGGCAGGAAAGATGAAGTTCGGCTTCGAGGAAGGTAACACCTACCGTCCTACAAGTATGGGTCTTTTCCCTGCAAGGGGATTGAACCAGAAGAATATGCTGACTGATTTCGTCAACTCTTTCGCCAGCATGAAGGAGGACAACGCTCCAGTTGAGAATACCGAGGAGGAGACCAACCGAATTGTGTATGAGAAACTGGGTCTTGACGTGAAGGAAGGCAGCATGGTTATTGACACGAATGGCAATATTTGCCTTGCGCAATGGGGCAAGGCCGTACCTCTTATGGCTGCTGCAAAGAAGGGCGAGAAGGCCAGCGATAGCGATTTGATTGCACGTTTCCAGTCTAAGAAGGTGAAAGGTCATACCAAGGCTGAGTGCTTCAACGCTTACTCTGCCATCAAGTCAGCGCTTAATGACGTGCTTGCATACCAGACAGAGAACGAGAGTGACAAGGGCTTGAAACCTCTGCTTGACAAGCTCAACAAGGCTTACGATGACTTTGTAGCTACCTACGGCCACTTCAACAAGAATACACAGTTGGCATTCCTTCGCAGGGATGTGGACTATCCTAACGTGTTTTCGCTTGAAACATACGAGGAGGTGAGCGACAAGGAAGGTGCCCATACCGAGCGTTTCGGCAAGAGTGACATCTTCAGCAAGCGTGTGGTTGAGAAGGCCAAGGAGCCTAAGCCTCATAACGTGAAGGATGCCATCATTACCAGCATGTATCAGAACGGACGTGTTGACGTGGAGTATATTGCTAATGCTTTGGGCAAGTCGGAAGACGAAGTGAAGGACGAGATTATCAATAGCGGTCTTGGCTTCGAGAATCCTATCACCCGTCAGATTGAGGTTTCCTACCAGTACAAGAGTGGAAATGTGCGTGAGAAGCTCCGCCAGGCTTTGGACAACAACGAGGGCGGACGCTACAATGCCAACATCAAGGCTCTGGAGAGTGTTATCCCTATGAACATTCCTGCACACTTGATTAACTTCACGTTCGGTTCTTCATGGATTGATCCGAAGTTGTATGAGGACTATGTGAAGGAAAGAACCAACGTGAATGTGAAGTTTACTTCTGCCGGTGGTACCTGGTTTATGGATGCTCCTGATAACATCAAAGAGGAAAAGGACAATTCCTTTGGCGTGAAGAGTTTGATGTTCAACAAGATTATTCCTGGACACCAGCTTATCGAGGCTGCCATTCAGAACAAATCCATCATCGTTTCCAGAACCTACAAGGAGAACGGCAAGGATGTAAGGGAGACCGACCGTGATGCGACACAGGCTTGCAGCAACAAGATTGACGAGATACGACAGGACTTCCAGGACTGGGCAAGAGGTAAGATGCAGCAGGACGAGCAGTTGTCTGCAAAGATTGAGGCAGACTACAACGAGCAGTTCAACAACTACGTTCCACTCTCTATCCCGGATGATTTCGCACCTTCGCGTTATCCTGGCATGGCTCCAAGACTGGACGGAAGCGACAGAGACTTCAACCTTTACTCATACCAGGCAAAGGCTGTGGTGAAGTGTGTGACTCAGCCAACCATGCTTGCACACGAGGTGGGAACCGGAAAGACCTTCACCCTTATCACTACTGCCATGGAGATGAGAAGACTGGGAACTGCCAAGAAACCTATGATTGTCGTGCAGAACGCAACCGTAGGCCAGTTTGTGGCATCAGCCAAGTCGCTCTATCCAAAGGCCAAGATTCTTACCCTGGAGGATGCAGACAGAAACGCAGAGGGACGAAAGAACTTCTATGCCAAGATTAAGTACAACGACTGGGATATGATAGTTGTTCCTCAGTCAACCTTTGAGTTTATTCCGGACAGCGAGGAGCGACAGATACGCTTTATCAATGACAAGATTGAGGAGAAGCTTCTTGTACTGGAGCAGATGAAGGATGCAGACAAGAGCGGCAACAGCATGATAACCCGACAGGCCGAGAAGGAAATCGAGGACTTGCAGCAGCAGCTTGCAGACATCACCAGCAACATGACTACAAAGCGCAAGGATACCGCAGCCCAGCTGAAGAAGAAGGAGGTAACCAAGCAGAATGCCGAGGTAGAGGCCAAGGAGATGCTTGACAGACGTACCGACGATGTGGAGAACTTCGACGATATGGGTATAGATGCTCTTCTTGTTGATGAGGCTCACGAATACAAGCATCTCGGCTTTGCTACTGCCATGCAGCGTGGCGTGAAGGGTATCGACCCTTCTTACTCAAAGAAGTCGCAAGGTGTGTATTTGAAGACGCAGGCCGTACTCGAGAAGAACAATGGTCGCAATGTGGTGTTTGCTACAGGTACTCCTATCAGCAATACCGCTGCTGAGGTTTGGACGTTCATGCGCTATCTCATGCCTGCTGACACCATGAAGCAGTATGGCATCTACTACTTTGATGATTTCGTGCGTAACTTCGGTAACTTGAAGACGATGGCAGAGTTTACCACCAGCGGAAAGTTCAAGGAGGTGAACCGATTTGCAGGTTACATGAACCTTCCTGAGCTTGCACGTATCTGGTCGGGTGTTTCTGATATTGTCCTTTCTAAGGAAGTAGAGGACTTGAAGTCGAAGCTTCCGAAGATGGAGAACGGTGACAAGGCTACAGACATCTACCTGCCTCAGACCAAGGCTTTGCGTAGGGTGATGAAGTTTGTCCGCAAGAGACTCGAGGAGTTTGAGAACATGAGCGGAAAGGAGAAGAAGAAGAATTCTGCCATCCCTCTTACTATGTATGGCATAGCTGCAGCAGCAGCCGTTGACCCTCGACTCGTACTCAAAGATGCAGCAGACGAGCATTACAGCAAGACCAACGAGACCGTGAGACAGACTTTGAGATCATTGAAGGATTCGGAGAAATATCATGGTACCGTAGCCATCTTTGCTGACCATTATCAGAATGCCTCAACCGGCTTCAACCTTTATGAAGATATTCGCAACAAGCTTATCAAGGCTGGTGTTCCTGCCGAGCAGGTTGTTGTTATCAAGTCGGGAATGACCGTCAAGAAGAAGCTCGACATCTTCGACAAGGTGAACCGTGGCGAGATACGTGTTATCATGGGCAGTACATTTACACTTGGTACCGGTGTGAACATCCAGGAAAGATTACATACCCTTATCCATGTGGATGCACCTAACCGCCCGATGGACTACATTCAGCGCATCGGACGTATTATCCGACAGGGTAACCTGTTGAAGAAATGGGGCATTCCTGTGCGTGTGCTTCGCATGGGTGTGGAAGATAGCCTTGATGTTACTGCTTACCAGCGCCTGGAGACCAAGGGAGCCATTGCTGACAGCATCATGCACAGTAAGGATATGATTGCCAACAGTATGAGCAACCGTGTGCTTGAGGAGGAGAGTGACATCTTCGGTGATACCGTTGCCCAGTTGTCGGGTAGCGAGTATGCCTTGAAGAAGAATGAGGCCGAACGAGAGTTGCGCAGACTGGAGGGTCGCAAGAAGCAATGGGAGTTTGACCAGATTTACATACACAGTAGAAAGCCGCTGCTGGAGGAGCGTATCAAGAAGGTTCAGGCATTTGCCGACAGACAGAAGACTCGCCTTGACGGAATCAAGAAGACGTTCCCTGATGGTAAGTTCAAGAAGATAAGCATCGGAAAGCATAGCTTTGCCAGCGTTGCCGACATGGAAGATTACTTCAAGAACTACAACAAGAAGGTGATAGAGAACCAGGAGAAGATACGTGACGAGAATTCGCCAGAGGGCTTGATAAACATGGACCTTGCCATTAACGTTGACGGTTATAATTTTGTCGCACATACAGAGATTCTCAATTACTTGGGCAGTGTATCTCGTACCATGACCTACTCTTGCGATGAACTGGGTATCAAGGACGAACAGGCAAGACAGGGCTACTTGAAGAATGCCATCAACGACATTATAGATAATGCGGTGAGTGGAAAACGCTTTGAGGAGTCTATCTCCCGACAAGAGGCTGAGATTATCAAGGATAAGGCAGACATCCAGGAGCTGGATAAGCGAGAGGGCAAGTCGTTTGCCGAAGAAGACAAGCTGGTTAGGGCAAAGGAACTCTTTGAAGAGTACTCCGAGAAGATGAAGGAGGAAATGGAAAAGAAGGAGGCCAAGTATGCCAAGCTTGACAAGGAGGTTGAGGATCTCGATGAGGATGCTTTCTCTTCGTCTGAGGATGATGAGGAAGATGACAACCTGTATCGTGACGCTACAGAGGACGAATCCGCATGGCTGGATTCCCAGGAGACAGTGAAGGTTTACCGTGCCATGCAGGTGATTGACGGAAAGCTGTATCCACCGATGATGGCAGCCGTTAAGGGTAAGCTTGTCGTGCCACGTGAACTTGGCACATGGGAGGTTGCAGATGAGCGTGAGGACATCATCAAGTTTACCAAGAAGAACAAGAATGGTGATGTGGTTGGCTACGTTGACCTTGACAAGGGAAGCAAGGATGCTACCGGCAAGAAGGCTACTGTGACTCGCGATGTGGCTTACAATCCTTATTGGCATACATCACGCTCACCATTGAACGACCAGTTCTCTTCTGCATGGATCAGACCGAACATTGTTACCGTTGAGGTGGAGGTTCCTGTATCGGAATTATCCAGCGGCTATCGTGCGAAGTTCTCGAAAGACCCTGTAGGTGAAACAGACTGGCATGCCGGTCCGGTAACCAAGCAGCTTGTTGACCAGGGACATGAGCCACGAAAGGTTATCCTTTCCCGTTATGACAAGCCAGTACGTGTATTGTCAAATGCGGAAGTTGCCGACCGCATAGCTTCATATGTAAAGGGGTACAATGTTGTCATTCCTGAGAATGTTGTTACTCCGCAGGTTAAAGTGGAACTTGAAAAGCGTGGTGTTAAGATTGGTGAGCCAAAGGGAGTTAAGAAGAGCGACCAGATTAAGGAAGCTATAGAGAAGGGATTGTCTGTAGTGAATGACGTTAACCGTGAGGGTGATGGCATCATCAGCGATGCTGATATTTCTCTTCTGAATGATCCTATGAGCAGGATGATGGGCGAGAGCCGTTTCACACCTGAGCAGCAGGAGAAGTTTGTTGCAATGGAGCGTGAGCGCATGGCACGACATGTGGATGAGCTTGCAGAGAAGTTACACCTTAATAATATAGAGGTGGTGACTGATGCTTCAACGCTGACCGGTAAGCGCAAGAAGGCGAAGGGTTTTTATAACAGACATACTGGCAAGATTACCATCGTGGTTGAGAATCATCGTGATATTGAAGATATTGAGCAGACTGTGTTGCATGAGGCTGTAGCCCATTATGGCTTGCGTCAACTCTTCGGTACACACTTCGATGATTTCCTGGACAACGTGTTCAACTATGCCGAGGAAGGTATCCGCAGGGAAATCGTGAATCTTGCCAAGAAGCACTCTTGGGACTTCCGCACTGCTACCGAGGAATATCTTGCCGGGCTTGCGGAGCGCACCAACTTTAAGCGTGCCATGGAGAGTGGATGGTGGCAGACCATCAAGCGTGTGTTCCTGAATATGCTTCATTCCATCGGTTTGAAGGGTTATCAGGGTGAGACTCTTACGGACAACGAGCTTCGCTACATCTTGTGGAGAAGCTACGAGAACCTGGCAGAGCCTGGGCGTTATCGCAGCATCATGGGCGAGGCTGCTGATATTACCAAGCAAATGGAGTTGGGGGTTGGCAATTATGCCAAACCTTCAACCTCCGGTGGTACCATGGTAGCGGAAGAGAGTACAGACATATTGCAAATAAAGCGGAAGGTTGCCGACTTGTTTGAACAGGCACAGAGTGGGGAATTTACGGGCAAGCCTAAAAGCATAGGTAGGATAAGTTCAGAAGGTAAGGCATACTTGGAGAATTTGTCTGGCTTAACGTTCAAGGAATATGTGGACTTTGTTCTCAATCCTTCGGACTTGAATCATATCCGTTCTGACCATTATGGCGAAAACGAGAAGGATAATGGCAATAATATACCATTGAATGATGAAGATATTCAGAATATGGTAGATGTATTGAACCAACCGGACGCAATTCTGTATGGTGTGGATAAGCGAGATGGCCGTAAGCTGTTCTTCTTTTTGAAAGATGCTGGAAATGGGTTGTATAACCTTACAGAGGTATGCAGTACCAAAAAGGGTAATCTTACTGCGAAGAGTTTCTTTAAATCAAGAAGGAAAGGTATCGACCAGCGAGTTATGGAAATTAAACAAACCCTACTCCCTACGTCCGTAACGTACTCTGGCGAATCCCTTTCTGCTGCAAAGATACCATATTTATTTGAAACAAACAAGGATAATGGGCAAAATCTTTCGGAAGGTGATGAACTTTTCCGTGATGGCGATGCTGCTGAGTATGAGAAGGCACATGCTAGAAACATCTACGACCAGCGTGTTAAGCGTGGAATGTTCCAGATGAAAGAGGCGATGCAGGACTCAATGCTCAGCTTGAAGGAAGCCATGAATGCCGTATTGAAGGCAGAGGGTAAGAGCAAGGTACACATCGAGGATGTGGCAGGTTTCGAGAATCCATACCTGGGTGAGAACCGTCTTTCATCCGTGAACCAGGCAGAGTGCAAGGCATTTGCACAAACTTTGTTCAAGCCTTTGTTGAATGAGGTGAGCCGTCTGGCAGAGGATGCAGAGGAGCGTGCGATGCTTACTGATTACATGATGGCCAAGCATGGACTGGAACGTAATACAGTCATGGCTCGCAGAGATGCAGAGAAAAAGGCAAACGAGGAGTTCGGTAAGGAGTTGGCCAAATCCCAGCGAGCTGTAGCAAAAGACCCACTCGACCAGGATGCCATAGACCGCCTTGAAGACGTGAAGCAGAAGAAGCATGACCGTGAAGAGGAATTGTACTTTGAAAACAGAGGCAGAGACTATGCAGGTCTCACAGCCTTGACTGGAAAGGAAGATATTGCTGAGGCAGAGCTGAAAGCATCATTCATGGTTAGCACGTATGAGACGTTGAATGCTACGGATAAGCTTTGGAAACAAGTTAATGCCGTGACCGGTGCAACCTTGCAGAAGGCTTACGAAAGCGGCTTGATGAGCAAGGAGACCTTTGACGACATCAACTCCATGTATGAGTACTACATACCTCTTCGTGGCTTTGACGAGAAGACAGGAGAGGATACTTACGCTTACTTGTCAGACAAGAACAGTGCATTCAATGCACCTTTGAAGACTGCCAAGGGACGTAAGAGCAAGGCTGATGATCCGTTTGCCAACATGGAGAGCATGGCCGAGAGTGCCATCATGCAGGGCAACCGCAATACACTTGTCAAGCAGAAGTTCCTGAACTTCGCACTTAATCATCCTAGTGACCTTGTGAGCGTCAGCAACGTATGGCTGGAGCATGATGATGTGACAGATGAGTGGAAGCCTGTGTTTGTGGATACCCTCAGCGAGAATGACAGCCCTGCCGAAATCGAGCAAAAGGTCAAGGACTTCAACGACCGCATGCAGGAGTTGTGCAAGAATGAGCCGGACAAGTACAGAAGCCAGAAGGAACATCCGGACATTCCTTATCGCGTTGTTGAGAGTCGCGACTTAAAGCAGCACCAGGTTCTTGTGAAGAGAAACGGAGTTGACTACGTGGTAACCATCAATGGCAACCCACGTGCGGCACAGGCGTTGAACGGACAGACCAACCCGGACAATGACAATGCCGGTGCTATTGGTGCCATCCTCCGTGCAGGTGAAGCCCTCAATCGCCAGCTCAGTGCATTCTACACGACACGAAACCCTGATTTCGTTGTGTCAAACTTCATTCGTGATGCCCTGTATGGTAATACCATGGTATGGGTGAAGGAAGGTGCTAACTATGCGGCGAGATACAACAAGAACTTCATGAAGGTGAATCCAGCCATCATGAAGATGCTTTTCTCCAAGCTCCGCAATGGTACGCTTGACATGAACAACGAAACGGAAAAGATGTTCAAGCTGTTCATGGATAACGGAGGCGAGACCGGCTACTCTACCGTAAGGGACATCGAGAAGCACAAGAACGACATCAAGCGAGAGTTGAGACGTGCCGGAAGAATTTCCATCGGTAAGGCATGGAGCCTGCTTGGTGAACGCCTTGATGAATACAACCGTGCGGTTGAGAACTGTGCCCGATTTGCAGCCTTCATGACTTCACGCCAGATGAAGCGCTCTATCGACCGAAGCATCTATGATGCCAAGGAGATTAGCGTGAACTTCAACAAGAAGGGCAGTGGCGCAAAGTTCATGGGTGCAAACGGCCAGACCTTCGGGGGCAACACGGCTGCCTTCGTGTCAGGACTCGGAAGAAGCTTCTACGTCTTCTGGAATGCAGCAGTGCAAGGAACTACAAACTTCGGAAGACAGCTAGGACGGCATCCGGGAAAGGCACTTACAGGTGTCGGTACCATGTTCATGCTCGGCCTGCTGATGGCAGCGATCGGTAGCGGTGACGATGGGGATGATGGCGACAAGAACGCATATTACAACCTTCCTGAGTACGTGAGACGTTCAAACATCGTGTTCCGTCTTCCTGGCATGGATGAGCAGTGGATAAGTATCCCTCTCCCTGTTGAGTACAGAGCCATGTACGGAATGGGTGAACTTGCCATGAGTGCTGTAAGCGGAAAGGAACACTATACGGGCGAGGAGCTTGCAAACCAGATTGCAGGTCAGTTCAGCCAGCTCATGCCAATAGACTTCCTTGAAGGTGGTGGAGGCTGGAATGCCTTTGTTCCTTCATCGGTCAAGCCTTTTGCAGAGGTGATAGCAAACAAGTCGTGGACGGGTATGCCACTCTACAAGGATACTCCTTGGAACAAGGATATGCCAGAGTGGACAAAGTCTTACAAGAGCGGCAACAAGTATCTTATAAACCTGGCTGCCGTCATGAACGATGTGAGTGGAGGCGACCAGTACACAAAGGGTTCCGTCGACATCAACCCGGCAAAGGTTGAATATCTGCTGAACGGTTACTTCGGTGGTGTCAGCAACACCATCGACAAGACATCCAAGATGTTTGATACCATGTTCGGAGACCGTGAGTATGACCCTAGAAACTGGCTTATCCTCAACCGTGTGCTGAAGAACGGTGACGAGCGTACGGAGTACCGTGCCATCAACAACGAATACTTCCGCATGAAGGAAGAACACGACAAGATCAAGGCACGCCTGAAGCATTATGAGGATGATACCGACAATGGAGTCATGGACTATGCGGATAAAATCAACTGGCTCTACAACTCACCGGAGTATCGACGCATGGAAATCTACGAGGACTATTCGGCAGACATCGACGCATACAACAATGAACTGAAGGAGCCTTTGAGTGATGAGGAGCGCAAGGAGGTTACAGACGGACTGAACGCCCTGAAGAAGCAGCTCGTCTATGCGGACAGCTTTACGAGAATGGACGTTGACGACCTCATGAAGGAACGCTCAAAGTTGCAGGAGAAGCTTTCAAAGGCTACGGACTTGCAGGAGAAGAATGACATCGGTTACTTGCTCATGCTCATTCAGACTGAGCTAAAGGCGAACGGCCGTAAATAGTTAAACTCGGTATGGCGGCATTTATTCATATATTTGCCGCCATACACATTAATACATTATTATTATGGCAGTAGCAACAAAGAAAAGAGCTAGACTATACCGTTTGAGTAGCATCATGCCGAAGACCACGGCACCGGACGAAAGCGTTATAGATAGCGTGAAAAGAGCGAAGGAATCCGACGACCGCAGACGTGGTTTTGACATTCTCATGGAAGCCAGCCTGCATTACAGCAATATGGATGATTACCGCAGGGACCGCCAGCGAAACAAGAGATATTGCTATGGCAAGCAGTGGGACGACATCATCGAGGTTGACAACAAGCGCATGACGGAGGAGGAATACATCAAGAGTCAGGGAAATATTCCGCTGAAGAACAATCTTATCAGAAGATTGGTGCGCAACGTGATAGGTGTGTACCGTTCCCAGTCGAAGGAACCGACATGTGTGGCAAGAGATCGCGACGAGCAGAAGCTTGGCGAGACCATGAGCACCATTCTGCAGTACAACATGCAGCTGAACCGCATGAGTGGATTGCTGGCACGCACGATGGAGGAGTTCCTTATCTCCGGCTTTTGCGTACACCGCAAGTACGCATGCTGGAAGAATGACCGCTTTGACTGCTGGACAGACTACGTGCAGCCGAACAACTTCTTCATAGACTCCAACATGAGAGACCCACGAGGATGGGATTGCAACATACTTGGAGAGATACATGACATTTCGTTTGGTGACCTTTGCGCCCAGTTTGCCAAGTCGCCAGATGATTACAGGCGACTGAAGGAGATTTACCGCCATGCCTCTGAGAAGGCGCAGTTTTCGATGTATGCAGACCAGTTCGGCTATCCGACACAGAAGAACTGGAACTTCTTGGTAACGACAGACCCTAGCCGTTGCCGTGTGATTGAGGTATGGAAGAAGGAGCAGAGAGACCGTTACAGATGTTATGATCCGCAGAACGGAAGCCGATTCAAGATAGACCTGGAGGACTACAAGGAACTTGTTCTTGACGAGAACGAAAAGCGCTTGCAGCAGGGTTTGGAGGACGGTATTCCTGAAGAGGAGATTCCTTTGATTGAGAAAGAATGGTTCACCGACAACTACTGGTATTACTATTATATCAGTCCGTTTGGTGACATCCTGGAGGAGGGCGAGACTCCATACGAGCACAAGAGTCATCCTTATGTTTTCATGGCCTATCCTTTCATTGACGGAGAGATACACAGTTTCGTGGCTGACGTGATAGACCAGCAGCGCTATGTGAACCGCCTCATCACCCTTTATGACTGGGTAATCAGAGCAACCGCCAAGGGTGTGCTTCTTGTTCCGAAGGACTGCTTGCCGGAAGGTGTATCCATTGAGGATATTGCTAAACGCTGGACAGAGGTTAACGGAGTGATTGTGTATGAGCCTAGCGAGAGCGGACAGATACCGCAGCAGGTTGCAGCAAGTTCCGTGAACATAGGAATCGGAGAACTGCTCAGCATGCAGCTGAAGTTCTTCGAGGACATTTCGGGCGTGAACGGAGCCTTGCAGGGTAAGCCTGGCTATAGCGGCACGAGTGCAGCACTCTACAGCCAGCAGACACAGAACGCAACGACTTCACTTCTTGATATTCTCGAGGTGTTCAGCGAGTTCATCAAGAACGGAGCCATCAAGGACGTTAAGAACATCCAGCAGTTCTATGACGATAAGACCATGGCCAACATTGCCGGCAAGAACGCAGCGGAAATCAAGCGTGATCCTCAGAAGATTAGAGACGTTGAGTTTGACCTTAACATTACAGAGAGCACGGCAACGCCTGTATATCGCCAGCTGAGCAACGATATTCTCATGCAGCTCTGGCAGGCTCAGGCTATCAGCGTGGAGCAGCTTTTGGAAAATGGCGACTTCCCATTTGCGGACGATCTCTTGCAGAGCATCAGAAGCAACAAGGAAGCCATGGAAAGGGGCGAGCAGATGCAGGGTGTTTCACCAGAGCTTATACAGAAGGTGCAGCAACAGGTACATGCAGACCCACGTGCAGCGCAGTTGTTGCAGAGATATATGCAGCCTCAGCAGCAGGCTGCATAATGGGGACAGGCGATGGAATCGCCTGGAACGGTGGCCGGAATGCGGCTTGAACGGAAAAGGCCGGGTAGTTGTTTCTACCCGGCCTTTTATTATATGGTGGCAGCTGATACCACTTTCTTCTTTGCTGGGGCATACTCGCTTACCCTCATCACTATTTTCGGTACCGGCATCTCGAAGAAGCAGATGTGAAGACCGATGGCTCTTGTCATGAGCAAGTCGTCGTGCGCACCTACGATGGCACCATACGCACCATTAGGCTTCTTCTCGTAGTTGATGTACTCGTCCAGGCAACGCTGGTCTCTCTCGATGTACATGTTCTCACGGATAACTCTTACCAGGGTTGTTATGATCATCGGCTTCGTAGATACGTTTGTATGGAATCCGTATTTCTTAGGAGCCTTCTTCTTTATATCCTCAGCACTCTGCTTGCGTGCATACAGGTGCTTGTACACACTTCTTATCTGGTTGAGGATAAATCCGGACTGGTCTCCCTCGGTGTCTCGCTCCTTGTCGTGTGTTTCGAGCGTATTTGACTCAATGACGAGCAGGGAGTTGTCGTAGAACTTGGCTATCTGTGCAGCTTTCCATGCCAGGAGGTCAATGTCTATATGGCCGTACCACTGGGCAACGACGCAAGGTTTATCACCTTCCATCATCCAGTATCTATCGAACACGACAATGACGGACCAGTCTGCCTTGTTGGAACGTCCTCCAACATCGACAACCGTAAGATACCTGTTCGTGACCTTTTCGTCTTCCCATATCTCGGGGAGACTCCAAACCCACAGCTGGCCTTGCGCATCCTGGGTGAACTTCAAATCCATCAGGGCTTCCTTGCCCTCTTCACCCTTGCCGTACACATCACCCACATAGCGAGGTGGGCGGACTGACTTCTCGAGAACCTCGACCTTGTATTTGTCGAAGACACGCTGTCCGGAGTGGACAAACGCCTCCACATCGTCTGACGGGAACTCGGCTGCCATCTGTCCATGGTCGTTGTACTTCTTTCGCTCCTCCACATACCAGTGGATAGCTTCGAGCGTGGCGCCTTTGTTCCAGAGCCACCACAGATATTTGCCCGGCTCCTCACGGTCGGATGGGATATTGTCGTTGTTGCGGTTCTTCCAAAGCCATTCAGCAAACTTCTTTTTCTTCTTCTCGCTATCGAATGCAAGTGTGTATTGCTCGATGTCAAACCACGATACGAACATGTTTTCAAACTGCGACTGCTTCTTCTTTGCAGCCTCATACTCGCGATGGAAGAAGTTTCCGGTTCCGTTTGCCGTTGACTCGTACACAATCATTGTGTATGGCTTCAGCAGGATACCTGACGTAGCAGAGCGCACGATGTCTTCCGGCTTCTTTCCGTCCGTGGCCTTCCATATACCCACCTCGGACAGGTGGACAAGGTTGTAGTCACCGCCACGGCATGAATCCGGACGTTCTGCAGTACCTATCTTTATCTTGCAGTTGCGCTGAGGTACACGGTGGATGGCACCGGACTTTCCGACACCCACGAGCTTAGGTTCGTTCTCGTTGTATTCCTCACCCAGCTTGTACAGGAACTCAATAGGATATTCGGCTATCATGCGGTCGAACATATCCTTGATCTCGTCGGAACCTGTACCCTGGTGTGCGATGATGAGTGAGTTGAGACCGACACGGTGTACGAGCTGCAACCATGCCATGTACAGCTGTGATGTGGTGGAGCCTCCCCACTGGCGTGCCTTCAGCAGGATGATACGGATAGGTTTGTTGCGGCTTCGGTATTTTTCGAGCTTCTTGACGAACCTTCGTTGCGGTCTTGTGAGCCTGAAAAGGCAGTCGGTTCCTCCACCTTTTCGCTTGATATACACAAAGCAGGCTGCCCAGAAGGCGAAGTCGTACCGCATTCGCATCCTGGTAAGCTGTTCCAGCACTTTCTGAAAATCCTCCTCCGTGACTTCCTCCACCTCCATATAGTCGAGGAGGAACCTTTCTATAGACCCTGCTTCTACTATCTGCTTGACCAGCGGTATTCGCATCATCCTTACAGGCAACCATTGGTCGGGCTGGGGATGGTCGGAGATGTGTACCTTGACACGTCTTCCGATGGAACCTTCTCCGGTTACCGGGTCGAACTTGGCATAGATGATGGCATTTCTCCGGTCGTTTTCCTTGAGCAGTCCCTTTACTATTTCTTCTGCCTTAATTGCGTCCATACTTCCTTCCTTGTATTAAATTCGCAGTTCATCGTAGTTGTAGCATGGGGAAGTGTGAGAGTCTCTGCATTTTCTTTCTTATCCATTGTCTCCGAGCCTTGCATACCATTATCTTTGCGCTACCTGGCGTGATGTAGAACTTGGGTGCAGGCTGTTCTACCACGACGGTGCATAGCTTCCGCAGCGTCCACGTGGGATGCTGCTCTCTGAGCTGCACGACACGCCTGCTTATTTCCTCGAACATCTCACGTTTCAGTGGGCGCATACTTGGCAGCGGCTTTCCCTGCAACATATCGGATACGACAACGGATGCACGAACATCGGATACATAGAACCTGTCTGCCGGTGCGTTGGCTATATGCTTGTACACCTCAGGCATCTTTATGTATTCGCAACTCGTGATATAGTCGTCATAGACTCTCATCAGGTTCTCCAGTCTTTCCTCGGAGAACTCCATGTTTTCACCAATATGTTTCATCTGCTCGTAGTTTGAAGGGATTAAAATTGCATTGACACACCTTATTAAAGGCACTTCAAAGTTAGCAATAATGTGTGTAAAAAGATAAACTTGCTTTGTGCGAGAATGTGCCTATATTTGCGCAAAGTTTTTTCATTTATAAATAATAATTAAATTTATGGCTGATAATAAAGAAGTTAAAAGCAAGCGTGATTTGTTCTCGGACCGCATGAAGGGGAAATACCCTGACAAGCAGTTTGACGATGACGAGGCTCTTTTCGGTCAGATTAATGATGATTACGACGATTACGACAAGCGTCTGGGCGAATACCAGGGGCGAGAGGAAGCCATGAGCAACCTCTTTACGAGTGACCCTCGCTCTGCAAAATTCCTTACAGACTGGCGTAACGGCAAAGACCCTGCGATTGCTTTGGTTGATATGTATGGCGAGGACTTCGTGGAGGACATGAAAGACCCTGCCAAGCGTGAGGAGGTAGCGGCTGCAAGCAAGGCTTATGCCGAGCGTGTTGCCAAGGAAAAGAAATACCAGGAGCAGTATGACAAGAACATCGAGGAGACCCGCTCGACTGTTGAGAAATTGCAGCAGGAGGAAGGCTTGACCGATGATGAGATTGATGCAGCCATGGAGTTTCTGATTAACATCATGAAGGATGGTATCCTCGGCAAGTTCAGCGCAGAGAGCATCATGATGGCACTGAAAGCCATCAATCACGACGATGATGTGAATGATGCCTCACGTGAAGGTGAAGTTCGTGGCAGAAACGCCAAGATCCAGGAGCAGCTCCGCCAGGGCAGACGTGGTGACGGTCTTCCTCAGCTCGGTGGAAAGAACAGCAAGCCGGCCAAGAAGAAGCCAAAGAGTATCTTCGAACTTGCCAAGGAAGCTACCTAGCCTATGGAACTGGTTGAAAGGAAAGATTGCGTGAAGCCACGCAGGGGGTGCTGGATACATGGTTCCCCGACTACCGTTAGCCGGATGGCAATGGAAGGTTTTGCCGTGGCTGACATCGACAAGCGAAAAAGTAAGTAATTTAATATTCACATTTAAATATTCAAGAAAATGGCAGAAACAGTAAACACACCTATTGCAGGTGAAAATGTTCAAACAGTATCTGGCACGCAGACACCTACCACTGGTACTGCTGGTGCCCAGACACAGATGCCTGGCAAGAGTACTACCGTGAGCGAGAGCGCAAGAGCTACCGGTGGTATTGACGCAGGCAATTTCATTGCCACTGCTGTGGACAATGATCTCTTCGAGTTCCATAAGGATGATACCCCGTTGATGCAGCTGATGCTGAGAGCCAAGACGGTGAACGTAGATTCTCCTGAGGTGCAACACTACATGATTGACGAGCCGCGAAGTGAGGTTGTGACATCGGCCAAGCTGGAAGCAACAACAGCCCGTTCCGCAGTTCTTCCGCTTGAAGTTGAGGATCAGAGTATCCCTGCTGAGTATGGAACCCTGCTTGTGAAGGGCGTAGATGGATATACAGAGGACGGCCAGACCAAGACTCCAGGCAAGGACTTGATGATCGCTGTCACAGGTACAGATCCGGTTACCAATAATCCTGTGATTATTGCCGTTAATGGTCCGAAGACCAACAGAACGGATGAGTACTGTACCGTGCCGGAGATTCCTGCCGGTACAACCTGTATCATTCTTTCGAATGCTCTCTATGAGACGCAGAAGGAGGTTGACCCTGATACCATCGTACCAAAGCCTATCCTCTTGTATTTGCAGAAGCGTGGCATGAACCAGATTGTATCTGACTACTTCGATGCTCAGAAGAAGCAGATTCCATTCTCCAAGGCTCTCATTGCTGAGCAGGCTATCACCAATTTCAAGGTGAAGGGCAACCGCACTTTGTGGTCAGGCCGAAAAGGTAAGGTAACGACAAAGACAAAGATTGGTCCTCAGACCATCTATTATACAGAGGGTGTCCGCTGGCAGTTCAAGCGTCTGCTGCAGAAGAGCGGCAAGTGGACTTACGAGCAGTTCATTGCACTTGCCAAGATGTTCTATACTGGTGAGGATGTTCCTAAGACAGCCTTGCTTCTTGCAGGTAAGAATCTGCTTGAGAACATTCAGTGTATTGATTTCTCTAAGCATCCAGAGGTAACTATCACTGTTACGACCAATTCCCTTGGCTGGGAGGTAACACGCATTCACACCGTATTCGGTGATATTGACATCAAGCGTGAGCCTACACTTGACTACTTGAAGTGGAGCAACAGCGGTGCTCTGATTGGCGAAGACCGCCTTGTTCACTATGTTTACCGCAACGAACACAGCTTTGACGATGATGTTGAGGGTGAGGAGGCAAAGCGCAGCGGTGTTCTCGTATGGGACGGCCTCGGCTTGAAGGGTACATGCCATATCTGGATTGACGGTGAGGGTACACCTGCCACACTTGGTGCTACCGGCTTCACTATGTGGGACAGCGAGACTGCTCCAACCGGTGACGACCTTATCGACGGCCAGGTATATTACCTGCTTTGCGACTGCCCAGGCATTTCAAAGAATGCTATGACTGGCCAGATGTGGAAGTACACCAAGGCTACTACATCCTGGGATGAGTTCAACGGTGATCTGTTTGCGCAGGAAGAGTAGTTGATTCATAATTTTTGATTTTTTGGGGTGTATCTTTGGTATCACCGATGATGCACCCCTTCATTTTACTTTTAAATACACAGTTATGAAATTAAAGAAATATGGTGCCATTGGCGTGATGGAGTGGCAGCTTAATCTGAAAGCTGGCAAGGCTACCGTTCATGTGGAGTTCAAGGGTGGATTTGAGAACAAGTACGGAATCCATCCTGCTACGTTTATGACGACTGATCCTATTGTACAGACTGTCATTGAGCGCTCTTATTATTTTGCCAGCGGCAAGATTAAGCTTCTTAATGAAAAAGACCTTGGGTTGTCGTCAATGGAGATTGCAGCACAGAAGCGCAAGGCCGAGGAGATTGCCAAGAAGAAGGCTGAGGTGGCTGCCAAGAAAAAGGCTGAAGCTGAGGCTAAGGCGAAAGCTGAGGCTGAGGCGCAGGCTAAGGCACAGGCTGGTAATGCTCAGGGACAGGCGATAGAATCGCCTGGAACGGTGGCTAGTGATGCGGCTAGTGAGGATGCTGCTGATGCGGCTGAGGCCGAGTTGGAGAATGAGACAGAAGAGGTTGCAGAGAACGAGGAAGCAGAGGAGAATGCCGTTGACGGTTCTGTTTTCGATGTAGAAGGAGAGACCACTAGCGGTGTAGATATGGCTTCTGATGAGGGTGAATACACAGTAGTACCGGTGACCTGCAACGAGGATGCCAAGAACTATCTTGTTGACAACTTCAACTGCTCTGCCAGAAAACTGACAAACTGGGCTACTATCCTGGAAGTAGGCAAGGCTAACGGTGTTCTCTTCGAGAAGTAGTAATTAATAAAGGATTCAACCATGATCAAGCAGATAGAAGACATCGTTCGTGATGTTAGAATAGCCATTGATGAGAACGCCACTTCCAAGGCTCTGTTTGCGGAAGGCGACACGGAGACCTTGACCCTTGATGAAATCATCAGGAGCAAGATAGCCGATTCTGTCAGGAAGGTGGAGATGGATGCTCCTGCACGCCTGCTTGATAGTGGCGAGAACTTTGGTGATAGCGGTGTGTATTGGCATGCCAACCTGAGCGGCTGGATCATCCTCCCGGATGATTTCATGCGCATGTTGGTATTCCGCATGAGCGACTGGGAGCGCAGTGTGTATGACACGGTGGATGAGGGTAGCGAAGCCTATGCCTTGCAATCATCCCCATTCAAAGGCATACGTGGCAATCCGCAGAAGCCGGTATGCGCCATCACGCTCAGGGCAGAAGGCAAGGTGCTGGAGTTCTTCAGCTGTGACTCGAAGGATGCGACGATACAGCAGGCCGTCTATCTTTCGCAGCCAAGGATAGAGGACGGGGGCATACACATCTGTGAGAAATGCTATTCCTCTATTGTGTATCACATAGCCGCAATGACAGAGCAGACCTTTGGCAATACAGACGCGACAAAGTTATTCATGGAATTATCAAATAGTTTATTGTTATGACAGAAGAGACAAACAACATAGAGAACCATTCCGTAGGTGGAAGCGTGGCCGTAGGGCGAGACGTTACCGTAGGTGGCCGTTCTACCGTAAGGGGCAATGCAACCTTCAACCGTGATGTTTATATCAGCGGTTGGCTTAACGCACGGAATATCCGTGGAGCCGGAAAGGGTCTGTATGAGACGGTTGAAAAGCTGAACAGTGCTTATCCTAACCCGGAGAATGGCTGGTTTGCCCTGGTTGGCAATACCCTGCCTGCTGACATATACCGGGCATGGGGCGGAAAATGGGAGGCTACAGGGCAGAAGGGCGGTGAACCGGTTCTTGAACTTGCCAAGCTGACCGAGCTGAGTGAGTCTCTGGAGAATGAGGTTTCCGCTCGTGTTGCTGCTGATGAAGCTTTGAAGAAGGCTATTGACGCAGAAGTTACCGCACGTGCCAATGGCGATAAGGAACTCAGCGATGCCCTGACAAAGGAGATTGCAGACCGTGAGAAGGCTATTGCCGATGAGGTTCTTGCCAGGACAAGTGCCATCGACAAAGCTATTGAGGCGGAAGCTGCTGCACGGACTAAGGATATAGCTGCCGAAGCTAAGGCCAGAGAGGATGCCGATGCGGCTGAGACTAAGGCCAGGACTGCTGCCATTGAAGCGGAGGTGCAGGCTAGAGGTACTGCCATTTCCTATGAAGCTAGGGCACGAAGCGAGGCTGACAAGGCTTTGCAGGCTGCCATGGACAAGAACGTGACGGAACTGAAAGGGGCTGACACGGAGCACGAAAGCAGACTTCTTGCGCTGGAGCAGAGCGAATGGCCTTTATCGCTGGAACTTTCCATCAACCCTATTCTGATAGAGTTCACCGGAAGTGAGAAAGATACTTCTGTAGCTTGGAAGATTATGCGCAAGGGAGCAGGGGTTACGCCTACGGTACTTACATTCAAGCAGGATGGGGTGGCACTTAGTGCTGAACTGGTGGCTAACGGAAGTGTCAGTACCAAGGTGAACAAGCTGGGTGACACGGTGTTTGAGATAGCTGTGGAGGCTGACGGCATGAAGAAGAGTGCCAGTAAGAAGCTGACCATGGTACTTCCTGTATATATGGGCTTTGCTGGTGCTTCTGATGCGGCAGGGCTGACTATAACCGGACTTTCAAAGTATGCTCCTCTAACATCGCCTGCCGGTACCTACAAGATCAAGAACAATGCGGATGGCATTTATCTGTGGCTTTGCGTGCCTGACACCATGACAATAAACAAGGTTACATCCAGCGGCTTTACCGTTCCTATGAGAGAGGTACAGACCGGACAGACCGAGCTGGGAGGCTACAAGTGCTACCGTTCGAGCAACGCCATCGTGGCAGGTGAATATACATACACAATATCATAAACGCTTATGGACACAAAGAATACGATAGACATCTTCGGAATGCTTGAAGCCAAGACCCTTGACGGAATCCTAGCCATTGCGCAGCAGATATACGACAAGGAAATAGGACTAATGCAGGGGAAGGTGAACGAGCTTTCATCGGTGAAGGACGATGACGGCAACGTGAGGAAGCAGCCGCTTCGCATCGTAAAGAGCGACAAGTGGGTGTATGCCATCGAGGACTGCAACGGAAACATGCTGCTCAGCGTAAACCGAGGTGGGGAGGTATGGTACAAGAAGGGCATGAGTGATGAGGTTCGCAGGAAGTTTGAGGATATAGCCAACCGCCTGAAAGAGCTTAGCGGATGGAAGATAACCGAGAACGAGCAGTATATGTTCCTGATTACGGACAGTGCCAACAACCTTCTGTTCGGCATCAACCGCAAGGGTGAGATGGAATACGACAAGGGTATGAGCCGGGAAGTGAGGGAACGCCTGGATGAGCTGAGAGGCTGGCAGGTGAAGAGAAACGAGCAGTTTGTCTTCCTCGTGACCGACAAGAAGCAGAACCTTCTGCTTGGCATACGAAGAAACAACGGCCGACTTGTGGTGCCGCATGGCTTCATCGAGGTGGTGACCGAGAAGGAGTATGAGGAGATGGAGATAGAGAATGACGTACTCTACGCCATCAAGGGCAAGGGCGGACGCATAGTTGACCTTTGTCTTAACGGACAACCCATCAGAAACAGTGAGGAGCATTTCTTCTCCAAGGAAGACAACATCCTTATGTATAACGGCCACATGACCGTGATGCCACGCATCTACATAGACCATGACGAAATGCTGCTCATGGTGGAATATCCTACAGGATATGAAGGACCGCTGTTTGAGAATGTGGATGGAATGCTTTTCGTGAGAAACTAATAGAAGTGTTAAACTTTTAATTTAAATAACAATGGGAAAATCATTAGGATCCATCGGATTCAGAAAGCGAGGTGACTTTAAGCCTAATACTTTCTACCGGATGGACGATATGTTTAAGCATGGCCGTTCGACTTACTATGTACTGGAAGACTTCACGTCTGGTGAGACTTTTGAGGAGACGGCCGACAAGGTGGAACTGCTTGCTGATGCCACTGGCGTGGAAGAGATTGCCCAGAGAGCGGAGAACGCTGCATCGCTTGCAGAGACCAACGGAGCCGAGGCTGGCGTGCAGGCTGAGGAAGCAAGGAATGCCGCGGCTGAGGCAAACAGACAGGCTGAGACTGCCAAGGAGGTGACAGATGTGTTTGGCAACAACTTCAAGAAGGTGATCAATGACGATTTCCTCTATGCCATCAGTGACCTGCTCGGCAATCTGCTTTGGGGTATCAGAAAGGATGGAAGCACCTACGACCCTAAGGGCGTGCCGGAAATGGTGAAGAAGCTCATCGAGGAGCTTAACAAGCGCATCGACAAGCAGGAGGCACGCCTGCATCTGATAGACAACCCGAACTATGTGTTCGCCATCGCTGATGCCCTGGGCAATCTTCTGTTCGGTATTGACAAGAACGGTGCATCGTTCGTGAATGCACTGAAGGGCGTGGTAGTGATAGAGAAGGTAGAGAGCAAGCAGTTTATCTTTGCCGTAAAGGACAGTGCAGGCAACCTTCTGTTCGGTATCCGCCATGACGGAACCTTCGCCTGCTCGAAGTTCGAGCTTCCAGCTTCCATCATCAAGCAGCTGGAGCAGGCTATGAAGAGCAAGTATCTGCATACGGAGGACGGGGATATGGAGTTCCTTTTCCGCTTGCAGGACGTGAATGGCGTGATTGTGTTTGGTGTAAGATGGGATGGTACCAGCTACATGCCTAAGGGTATTCCGCTGGAGCAGGTAGCCAAGAACGTGAAGTTTGAGAAGCGCATCACTTCGCTGGAGGAGAGACTTGCCAACTTCCGTGGCGGTACAGGTGACTGGAGCGAGACCGGAAAGATGCAGGTTCCTATTCCACGCTGTGCCATGTTGAACCTGCTCACCTCTACCATGCCGACTGCCAAGAGCGGAATGGGTACGAGTGGCGTGAACTGTGATATTCCTTGCCTTGCCGAGTTCTGGGATATGCAGGGAAACTATTTCAAGATTCCTATCCTTCTGAGTGCGCAGGGCAACAGTTCGATGGGCTTCGTGAAGAAGAACCTTGCTATCGACCTGTTCAGTGATGCAGCGAGAAAGGAGAGTTTCGTGGTGAAGTTCGGTGACTGGGTATCTCAGGACAGCTTCCACTTGAAGGCATACTATACTGATACCTTCCGTGGCGTAGGTGCCGTAAGCTATATGCTCTATGAGGAAATGGCCAAGACCAGAGACCTGGGCGACGACCGACCGTATAAGAGTGAGTTTACAACGAAATACGGAACTTCGGACGTGGGTATAGGTTCCGAGGAGTCGCTTGACAGAAACTTCGATACCGGAGCCAAGTGTTTTCCGCAGGGTTTCCCGGTAATTGTGTATCAGAACGGAGAGTTCTATGGTGTGTATTCCTGGCAGCTGAAGAAGCATCGTGACAACATGCACATGGACAAGAAGACCGCAGAGCACGTTCACCTGGACGGAACGCTGGGAGCTGACAGCATCTTTGGCGGTAACATCAAGTGGGACCAGTTTGAGGTGAGAAACCCTAAGAGCCTGTACATGCAGCAGCGACAGAGCATCAGGGGCGAGGAAACGCTGGAATACAACGGTGACTATCCGAGGGAGATCATGGGTGACGATGCAGATGAGTATGATTCCGGAAACAAGAACATGAAGCGTTGTGCAGCCGTGAAGAAGCACATCATCGCCCTGAGCGGACGAATGGCTGAGCTTAAACAAGCTGAGACGGACGGCAAGAGTTCTGATGAAATCAAGGTACTCATAGAAAAATACTTCAAGGTTTCGTTCATGGTGGACTATATCCTGGAGACCAACCTGGTGAGTGACGGTGACGGATATAACAAGAACTGGCAGTGGACAACGTATGATGGCGTGCAGTGGACTGCAAACCCTTACGACCATGACGGAATTTTCGGTGCCTACCATATCGGTAACTACGTGAGTGCTCCGGGCAGCGGCTGGCTGGGTAACACTACAACCATTCCTTCTGGCTGGATCATCAAGTACTATTTGCCGGAGTTGAAGGCAAGATGGGCGCAGCTTAGAAAGGCAGGTATCTTTGAGGCGAAGCACATAGCCGGTATTCTCTACGACTGGTGTGACCGCATAGGCTTTGACAACTGGGAGGCTGAATACAAGAAATGGGACGAGAGTCCTTGCAACCGACCTAGCCTTATCAATGATGAGTACTGGGCACGCAGCACAGGCTACACAGTGGGCTGGGCAGCAACATCCACCTACGGAAAGGGAAGCATAGCTAACCGGAACGGAAAGGCATATAAGAGCCTTGTCACCGGAAACGTGGGCAATGACCCTGTCGAGGACGATGGTACGAAATGGGAGGACATTACATACAATGTAGAGAAGCAGTATGCCGTGAATGACGTATGCTACTACGGAAGTTCCAAACTTTACGGATTCAAGTGCAAGGCTGCATGCGTGGGTCAGGCTCCTCTTACTGGCTTCTACAAGTTATATCCTAGAGACCTGGGGCACTTTGACAGTGTGTATCGTGTAGAGAACTGGTTAAAGAAACGTATCGAATACATGGATAAACTCCTCGAATATTCGGCAACATAGAAAAGACAGTTAAATATATTGTTTAATAAGAAATCATAAGAAAATTATGGGAAACCAATGTGTAATTTTAACATGTGAGGGCAGCGTGACCGACCCTAACATGACCAAGGTAGAGCACTACTATGGTATTGAGTTCACCCGAGGTGAGAGCAACCAGGGTGGCAACAATGGCTATCACAAGATGATTGGTGACGCAACCCTGCTGAAGGAAATGCGCTTCCACAACCAGATGGCCATCGTGAATGTGAAGGATGCAGCCATCACTGCTGAACTGAACCAGACCAACTGGAACAAGACCAAGGACGGTGGTACCAGCGTACTTGACGGTTCGGACGGCTCAGACATCATGCAGGTGCATAAGAAGTCGGTATATGCCATTATCGGTGGTAGTAATGCCACATACGAGCGATATATCGTGAGTGATCATCCTTTCAGCTATGATGGTGATGAGGCTATCGAGTTCCCTGCTGGCGGTGATACTCCTGACTATGCCGTGCTTCTTGACGGCATGATGCGCTCTATCCGCAACGACAAGGTGGATGGTACACACTTCGCTGGTAATGGTACAGCACATACAGACAGCGGCTATGGTACAGCGGACGCTAAGGGCTATCCGAAAACCCAGCTGACCCGATTCCAGTTTGAGCAGTATGCACGTGCCAAGAACAGTGACCCATCAAGCAACCTTCCTTATACCAACATCTGTAACTTCGACCTGGAGTTGGAAATGGCGTTCATGTTCATCGAGTTCAGAACCAAGAACCTGAACAGTTTGCTCGGACATGGTATCTCCAGTATTGCGGCTCCTACCGCTGATACATGGGGCAAGGTGACTGGCTTCCGTCTGACTAATGACGGTGGCAATACCTACACTTACCTCACCTTCGGTAGCAATGTATATTTGGCAGGTTCCCAGACTCCTACCAACATGTTCACTGTATTGAACCAGAGCAGCCCTGTATTGAAGGTGTTCGAGGGTCAGCTTGCCGTTTCAAATGGTCAGACCCTGGAGCCAGTGAAGGATGCAGACGGCAATGCCGTGCAGGGCATGAGCGATGGCGTAATGACTGGTGTCTGGACCAAGCGATTCTCATTCCAGCTTAACGCATCACTTACACAGGGCGGAGAAGCCAAGACCTATAATGTGGATGCCGTTCTTCGTGTTCCTATCTGGCGTGGTAAGGTTAGACTCTGGGGTAACTGTTCACAGTGGATTAGCGGTTACGAACTTCTTCACTACCTGTTGGGTGATACCTATCACTACAAGGTATATCGTGCTCCTAGCGTGGCTGCGCTTACTACAGACGTTGATGTGGCATACAAGACTGCTGAAGGTGGCTTTGCATTTGAGAAGAGTTACGAGTATGTTGGTGAGTTGCCTGAGACCAAGACCGCTGGCGGTGTATCATTCGGCTGGGCAAAGAAGATGCTTTCGCTTAGAAACATCACCACTGCCATCATGGCTGAGGGTGGCGGTAACATCGGCACATTTGAGAATGCTACATCATACGGATTCAATAGTGCAACTGCTGGTCAGTATATTCGTCGCGGGTCTCGCTTTGGCGGCTATGCGACTGAGAGCGTCTGCGTTCTTCGTTATGCGTCTGTGAACAGCGAGCCGTCGCTTTCGAACACGAACATCGGTTCCGGCTTCCGTGTGCAGCTTGACGATTAACACGGCTGCCGCTTGACGAAATCGAAAACCGAAAGCCTCTCTCCTGTCCTGGAAGGACAGGCCGAAAACCGAAATCTCCTGTCGAAATCGCAATCGCACTCGGGCGTTTTTGGAGGAGGGGCTTTCAAAATAATAAATACACTGAATAAGAAAAAGTAAAAAATATGGAAAAACAGATTTTCTTTGCAGAGAAGCCACAGCCAATGGACTGGGGCAAGAAAAAGATTGTTCCTCTTAACATCAACGAGGAGCCATATATTGAGGACGGCAAGAAGAAAACAGGCTATCGTGCCGACCTGGTTAAGAAGGTTGATGAGCCTTTGACCGTTGACAACATCGTGCTTGCAGCCACGAATGAGGAGTTTGGCGAGGATGCACAGAAGCGCATCATGCTGAAATTTGCCAAGCAGGGCGATGCCGAGGTGGAGAAGTATAAGGCTTTCGTGGCAGAGGTGACCCAGGCAGCCCTGGCTGCTGGCTACGTTTATGCCACTGAGGACGACAAGAGTGAGTAAAGAGAATGTTTAACAACAAGTATTGAGTTTAAAGTCGAGCTGTGAGAGCAGTCTAGACATCATGAAGGGTTGTCCGTGAATGCGGGTCTCACTTTGGCGGCAATGCGAATGAGAGCATCTGCGTTCTTCGTTATGCGAATGTGAACAACGAGCCGTCGAATTCGAACACGAACATCGGTTCCAGCTTACGTGTGATAGGCATGATATTTAATAATCAACTTGGTTAGACCAGGTTCACGGAGACCACACCCGAATGGTGAAAAATGACAGACAAGGCAACATGAAAAAGCGAGGTTGTCCGCCTGTTAGTAGGCGTGCATTTGTAGGCACGTTCGGAAGCTGGCGAAAAGGCTCACACGGGCTTATGCACGAAAAGGCGTGCAGGGAGCTATGAAAAGAATAGGTAACGTCTGGGATGACTTTTGCAGCGTAGATTTGATTAAGACAGCCATCAGGAATGCCGCAAAGGGCAAGAGGAAATACCGCAAGGTGAGGAAGGTGCTGGCCAATATTGATGATTATGCCGAGCAGCTACACAAATTGCTGGTGAACGAAATATTTACTCCTTCGCCCTATACCTGCGACATCATGAAGACGGAATATGGAAAAGAGAGGGAGATCTTCAAGCTCCCTTTCTTTCCCGACCGTGTGGTGCAGCACTGCATATCGCTTGTGCTTAGAGACAGATGGACGAAGAGTTTCACTTCTGACAGCTATGCCTGCCTTGTGGGCAGGGGTATCAACTGCAAGCAGAAGAGATACAACCTGAACCATAAGTTGAAGCGAGCCATAGAAAGCTATCCTCCCGGTGTGCGGCTGTATGCCCTGCAGATGGACATACGGAAATGCTACCCGACCGTAGATAACAAGCTGCTGGCCGAGATAAACAGGAAGTACTGCAAGGACGAGAAGATGCTTGCGCTGCTCGATATGCTGAACTTCAACGAGGGAAGCAAGGGCTTGCCGATAGGCAATTTCCTGAGTCAGCTCTGGATCAACATCGTGCTTACCCTTCTTGACAGATACATCAAGGAGGTATTGATGGCGGATGATTACTTCCGCTATATGGATGATATGGTGTTGATAAGTGACGACAAGCATAAGCTGCATGAATGGAAATGGCGAATCATGAACTTCGTGTTCTACGTGCTTCACCAGGAGATAAACGGCAAAAGGCAGGTTTATCCTATAGGTAAGACTAGGGCGGAGCGAGGCATTGACTTTGCAGGCTATGTTTACCGCAGGGGCTTTACGCTGGTAAGGAAGCGCATCAAGCAGAGCTTTGCGAGAAAGCGCAGATGCAGGCTGAGCGTGCCTAGCTACGTAGGAATAGTGGAGCACTGTGATGGCAAAAACTTGATACGGAAATTAACGGAAGGAAACAATATGGCGTTTTCTGACCTAGGTAGAAAGATAGAGCGCCCATTTGAGGGTGACAACATCAAGATAGACCAGGTAGTAGATAGACCGATAGAGCTGCTTGACTTCGAGGTACGCCCTAGCGAGAAGAAGGCTGGTACTGACTACGTGAAGCTGCAAATCCGCTTTGAGGGCAGGAAGAGATTTATCGGTGGCGGCTATCAGTTTCTGGCCGATTTCCTGAAGACCTTGCCTCCAGCCAGGGAGTTGAAGAAGCTTCCGCTCGGACAGGGACTTCCTCAGCACACCGTGATACGCAACAAGCGAGGTTATTATTTTGATGGTACGATAGATGAATGATTAAAATGTAAACGAAATGGAAATGGTATTTAAGATTTGGAAGATTACCGCAATGGCTTGCGGTGGGTTGGTGGGATGGATGATAGGAGAGTTCAAGCCTGCTTTTCCTCTGGCCGTGGTGGCCGTGGTGTTTATCCTGTATGACGCATGGACAGCTTTCAAACTGGATAAGCGAGTGCATACCGTCTATCCCGACAAGACTCAGCGAAAGCAGGCTAAGTTCACATCGTTCGCCTTCGGCAAGGTAGTGAAGCAGACGATTCCGAAACGCCTCATGCTCATCATTCTTGCATTCCTGGCAGAGCACTGGGTGTTTATCCATGTTACTATCCCCTTGTCGTATGTTGTTACAGGTGCAATCTGCTTCGAGCAGTTCTGGTCGATCCTGGAGAACGAGAGCAGCTGCAGACCGGAATCTGAGAGTAGGTTTTGGAAGCTGATGCAGCAGATAATGGTTGACAAGACGGAGCGTCACCTTGATGTGAATCTTGATAAGTTGAAGCATTAAAGCAATTTGATACACAATGATTAAAGTTTTAGTTGATAACGGCCATGGTGTGGAAACACCGGGAAAACGCAGCCCGGATGGACGATTGCGTGAGTACAAGTATGCAAGGGAGATTGCCGCTTCTGTAGTTGCCCGATTGAAAGAACTGGGCTATGATGCAGGCTTGATAGTGGAAGAGGACAGGGATGTTTCCCTACAGGACCGCTGCAAGCGAGTGAACAACTGGTGCGAGCTGAAGGGAAGCAAGAACGTTATCCTGGTAAGTGTGCATGTGAATGCTGCCGGCAACGGTGAGTGGATGAACGCAACCGGATGGAGCGCATACACAAGCAGGGGACAGACTTCTGCCGACAAGCTTGCTGACTGCCTGTATGATGCGGCCAAGGAAGCATTACCAGGTAAGAAGATGCGCACGGACTATCAGGACGGAGATCCGGACATCGAGGCTGGTTTCTACATACTGAAGCATACCAGATGTGCCGCAGTGCTTACGGAGAATTTCTTCCAGGACAACAGGCAGGACGTTGATTTCCTGCTTTCCAACGAGGGCAGGGAATCTATTGTGCAGCTTCATGTGAATGGTATCGTGAACTATATAAAGCAAGTGAAATGAAAAAATACATAAAGAAATACTGGCCATTGGCAGTTGCAGTGATACTGATAGTATTGAACTGCATGTTGGCTTTTGAAGACCGTGGCCACAAGAATAAAGGCGATGGCACGAAAGTGAAGGTTGACTCCACCGTATATGTGGATACCATCCCTTACCTCGTGCCTGTACCAAAGGACTCTGTAGTCTTGCGTTACGATACACGCAAGGTGCCATTGGCAGATGTGAAGACTGCCTATGACTCAGCCACAGGCGATAGCGTGGTGATAGTAGGTAACATCCCGGTGACACAGAATGTGTATCGTGACTCAAGCTACATTGCCTGGGTGAGCGGTTACCGACCCTGCCTTGACAGTATCAAGGTATTCTCTACAACCCGGTATGTAACAAAGATTATCACCGAAGAGAGCGAGCCTCCCTGAGCGACGCTTTAGGTTCGGCCTGCAAGCCGGGTACGGCATGACACCAAAGGGCATGCAGCCATACGTGGGCGTGGGCATAGGCTATCACTTCTAGACGTAACAAGATAAACCTTCTGTTTAACGGAAAAGGCTTAACTTTGCGCTAATCAAATAATAAGGAATTATGAAAGTCGTAGATATAACAGTGAACAAGGGCGACGTGCTCAACGAGGTTGCCAAGACCACGGCATACTCTGGTGCCAAGATGACTGGGGAGGAAGGTGCGTATGAAAGGATCTTCACAACCAAGTCGGACCGGGAGATGCTTGAACGCTTCTGGACGGAATGCCAGGTGTCTGTTTGCGAGACCTTGAAGAAGTTCCTCCAGCAGGAAGAGACTACCGATGAGGGCTGGAACCTGAAACTGGGACTGTCTGAATCGTTTGACGACACCTTGACCAAGAGCATCAAGAAGGAACTGTTCAGCTTCTTCGTTACCGGCATCGTGGCCAAGTGGTATGTGTTCACCAACAAGAAGGAGGCAGGAGAATATGAAGGCTCGGCATCCCATCTGCTTGTCGGCATACACAAGAAGGTGCTGTTCAAGAAGAAGCCGACACGGCCTACTTATAGTTAGTAATTATTTAAAATACAAGAATTATGGCAGAAAGCAAGAAGAATCTCACGGTAAAGCTGAAGGTGCAGGAACTGATGTTCGACATCATGAACAAGGCATACCTTACCGGACAGGCACGCGAGGCAGGCGGCAAGGGCTATGAGGAAGCCAGCAACATGCAGGCGAGCGAGGACGACGAGAACAGTTACCAGCTTCGCAGATCGTTGGCCAACGCATTCAGCGGCTTGAAGAGCATCTTAGGTGAATACCTGGACGAGAACAAGACAACAACCAGCAATATCATTCAGAATGAGATTGATAGTGATGGTGAGTTGAAGTTGGAGTTTAAGTTGCCGAGCAACTACAACAGTGCTTCGTCTGACGCAATGGGTAACAATATCCATGCTTACCTGGTAGATGTAGCCCTGAGCGAGTGGTTTATCATCACCAACAAGGAAGATGCCAAGGACTATGTGGATCATAGTGCAGCAAGCCTGGAGGTAGTGAAGCGTGCTCTCTACAAGCGCAGTCGTCCTACACGTCCTACATACACAACTCCGGATCCTGGCACTAACCAGGAAGGCGGCAAATAAAAGAACCGTGAGTTATGGAGTTATACGACAGCAAGGAATACAAGGCGAAGACCGTGACCCTTGTATTCAAGAGAAACCAGTTACTCTATGACATCAGCAACTACGCCTTCGTAGAGGGCGACATCATGGGTGAGGATGCGGAACACGCACGGCACCAGGTGAAGGACATAGCAGAGGAAGGTAATGTGGACCGGGTGAACCGGGTGCTGAACCTCGCCCATGATGAATGCGTTGAACAGCTCTACCCTTATACCAATGAAGAGGTGGAGGATGGCGAAAGGCTTGACGATACCCTTGTGGCTCCCGAGGAATACACCATCGTGATGAAACTGCCCGAGGGTTTTGCCAAGAGCACCTTGAAACTGGAGAGGACGCTGATACATGAGTATATGGTCTGTAGGGTGTTGCAGGACTGGTTGAGTATTACCTTCCCGAACAGTGCGCCAAACTGGGAGAAGAAGATGATTCAACTGAAAAGCAAGATGAAGACCGCATTGCTTTCCAGGAAGCTTACCATACGACGGAAGCTTAAACCGTTTTGATTTGTTAGTTGATTTTATATTAGGTGAAATGTTTTTTATTGATTGTTTATTGATTTTATAATCGTAAGTTTTAGTAGTTAGTTTTGGGGAAGAGGGGTGTCAGTGATGATACCCCTCTTTTTAGTGTCATTATCTCAGTCGGTTGGTATAGCGAGGTGTGTATTGTGTAGAGAAAGAACTGATGCTTTCTCCATTTTCCAGATGGCCGAACAAGACGAGACGGAAATACCGGTAGGGTGTTCCGAAGCCACGCACGTTATGATCCCATGAGCCGTAAATCGGGTGCCAGTTGAAGAGGTTTTCACTGCCATACAGTATGGTTTTTACGTGTCCTCTCTGGAATGTTCCTCGTATGATGAGCGCGTCGATGGTCTTCAATACGTTCGGATCATCCAGCTTGAATGCACGTGTGATGATAAATATGGCACTTTTTGTTGCTTCCGTAGCAGAGAAGTTCACCAGGTTGGCATCTGCATCCATGGCAAGTGATTCCGGGTAGGAGTTGACCGTAGCTGAAATGTTGCTGAGCATCATTCCCCACTGCTGGGTTTTCAGCGAATACACATAGGCATAAGCCTGCTCCGGGTTATACACGATGATGCGCTGGTGTGTATAGTCGAAGAGCATACGGCATGCCGACAGATACTCCACGAAAGGAACAATATCGAGGGAATCCGGCAGTTTGACCTGCATCTTCTGGAGTTCGCTGATATAGACCTCCTTCGCATAGTTTATCCTAGACAGACTCGGTATGAATGATAGCGGAACAGAGTTGTTGATGGAATCGCTGATGCACGTAGCCTGGGAACCTGACAGCAGCATGATGCCACGGTTTGTGGCGAAGAGTACTGCTGAATCCATCTGCGTGATGCTTTCGGAGTTGACACATACCTCACGTGTGACCGGCTGTTTTGCGGAATAGCTTCCTGTAGAGGAGACCTCCAGCGCCCAGACACCATCGGTAGAGAAGGCGTAAAGAGGGAACTGGCCGAACTGACCCTGAGACAAAGCCTTGACTGCAGCGCATATTCCAAGAATCTTTCCTGTGCCAATGGTGTTGATACCAGTGGTAGGGAAGAAGAAAGGGTTGTTGACCTGGGAGGTGTATATCTTGTTTGGTATCTCGACGGTACGTTCTGCCAGTGATGATACATTAGGCTGGCTTCCTTTTTCTTCCAGATCATCCCATCCTCCAAAGAAGAAGGAACCATTCAGAAAATCGTGTGCTTGAAGCTGAACCTCATACACAGTTGGGAAAACATCGAATCTTACAACGTATGCCTTATATGCGTTGATGTTCGGATAGTAGAGGAACAGTGTTGGCATATAGATTTTAGCGAAGCTGTACGCATCTCCCTTTACAATAATATCCTTTCCGTCCTGCTTGATTACGAAATACACATAGTATGCTGCCTTACCATCAAAAACCGTTGGTTTAGAATCAGAGAAATTATACACATATCCATCGGTATAACAGAACATGGAACCTGCATTGTAGCCGCTGAAAAGCTGCTTACTGATGTTGGCTACGTTTACCCTGGAGTTGTAGGAGAAGGCATAGCGAGGTATGAGCGTATCGTGGGAGTCGTAATCATCCGTCATTACTTCGCGGTTGAGAAGTGACTGCAAATAGTCTTCCTCCACGTCGATGAGGGTACGGGTAGTTGTCAGCGATTCTACCTTGATACTCTCAAGCAGGAAGAACTGTGATGTGGTGCGAATATCCTCACGCACGCAATCAACAGAGCGACGAGGTATCATCAATCGGCCTGTTGGATACGTCCATTCCGATGAACTCTTGAAAGGATCTCCAAACGTGAAGGCGTAAAGATGATTGAAGTTTTGCTTCTGATAGCGTAATGGATATGTTGTGCCAAGCGGGTCAACATTCTGGTTGATATGCTTGCATACACAATAGGAGTCTATATCTGTAGATTCCTTGAACCCTGTACACTTTCCGTTCTGATCGTATGTGTAGATTGGCTTTGAAATGAATATATCCACCGAACGGATGATGTCTTTCCAGTTGGCCAGACCATCAATATACTTCTGTGCAATAACCGCATAGTCGAGACGGGATAAAGCAGCCACGATTCTGAGCCTTGCGTCTGTGTATTTGTCATGTACGGTAATATGTTCATAGAAGACCTGCGGTGCAAGGTCGGACGATGCTATCATAAGCACTGGTGCAGAGTGCATGGTTAGCGAACCATCATACAGGCGATAGGCGTAGCGAACCAGGAAAGGGAAGATAAAGCGCCCCTTGTTGGTTGACTCCTCGGCAATGAACTTATTTACCTTTGCCAGCACCTGCTCTGTTATCTTGGTTTTGTTTTCGTCAGTGAACTCCTTGAATATATCTGATTTGGAGATTGCATCAAACGAAATGCTGAACTCGTCCGTTCGCACAACCTCTGCTTGTAGTCCGAAGGAGATAGGGCATTCTGGCAGATGTGTACCGAGAGCCAGGTAACCATCCGTCTCGCTCTTCCATAGATAATGATACACACCTTGTTCTGTGAGAATCATCAGAATGTTGCCGATAGCAGAAAAGGCATATAATTTTGTCGTACCAAAACTGTGTATCGGTTTCAGTTCCGGTTTGCCTTGCTGCTCCTGTTCGGTGTAATACACATCTCCGGTTTCTGTATCGTGTACGATGTAGTAATGGAATGCTGTTGCCTCATGGATATATACAACTTTCTGTGATGGTTTTAAGAAAGTCGCTATCACCTTCGGTTCTAACATAGGTACCAACGCCCCGTTCTCCGGAACTACACCGAGAGCTGTAGAGAGATCTCCATCTACGACCTCGTATTCAAGAGGGATGGCAGAGAAGCCATTGAATTTTGTTTCCTTAATCATGGTTGAGAATGAGTTTTGTTATGATTGTTATATACTTTGTGCCGCCTTCTGTGATAACTTCGCCAGTGGGAAGCTCGACCTTTCCTACACAGTTGCATGCTGCGAGGATAGCCTTGCACAGGCGACGGCTATATGCACGAAAGTGCTTCCCCTTCTTGTTGGAGGGGAAGCACTGGGCCTCGTATCGCACGCCTGGACTGGCAGGCGAGCGTACGTATAGGTAGTATTCATGGCCGTCGGTCTTCACGTCAATGGCATCGCCAGGGTGCAGGCCTAAGGCTTTCACTAAGTGTGCCGATAGGTTTATCTGACCAGACTGGGAGAAAGAAATGTCGGCTCGACGGTTCGTTTTCAGGATACTTTGCATGGGCTACTTGTTGTTGATGGCGTGCGTGATTCGCTTATTGAGCACCTCAACGTAGATTTCCATTGCGTTGCGCTGTTCCTGCATCCAGTAATACTGCTTACTGCCAACCTTCTCCTGAAAGTCTTCCTGCATCAATGCTGATGTGAGGGATGAAAGGCGCTGCTGAACCTCATCACGCTCGATGATCAGACGGTCAAGGAAGTTGTCGGCAGGCTTGTAAGCCTTGTCGAATACTTCCTTTGGCGACCATGACTGATAACCATCTTCGTAACGCACGAGGTAGCCCTCGCCTGAATACTCCTGCTTTGCAGGCTTGATAAACTTGCCAAGGACAGCCTCGGCATCTTCTCTTGTCATAGGCTTAGCTGTGACAAGCTTTGTTCCTAAGTACTTTTTCATAATAATGTTAAGAATTTATTATTGGTATAAATATAATTTCAGAAGGAGATCCGGATTGTTATACAGCTCATTCTTGTCGATGCACCAGATACGGTCTTTCCATTCTCGGAGTGGTGCATCATACACCCACTTAAAGCGCGCCTCGTTTGAAGAATAATCAATTCCTTGACGATACACTCTCTTCTTTAGCCACTTACGTAGCATTCGCTTAATCTTTCCTTCAATATAGTATTTAATCTTTTTCATACATCAATATTTAATTTGTGCATAATATCAACGCAACGATCAAAGAGTTCTTCGAACTTCCTGTTTTCTTCCTGGAAAGTTTTTACCCATTCTGTGAGAGCATCATCGTAATCCTTTCTTAGCTTATTTAATTCCTCACGCTGATTGCGGATAACTTCGGCTTGCCATCTAGCTCTTGATGATTGATGCTTTTGCCAAGTGAACAACAAAATAGTCACACACACGATGGATGTAACTATAACAATCATTAATTGTGTACTCATATTTTCCTTACTTTAAATTAACCTTTTAATCTATTCTCATATATCAGATGGACTTTTCCGTCTGAAGAATCTATGATATTAAACTCAAGCATATCGTCTTCACTCAAGTCTCCCTCATCGTTTATGACAAGTGTAGGGGACTCGTGACCATAGTCAAAGCCATTTTCGAAGGTGTTATCCTCTATACTTCTGCCTTGCACTCTCCAAAAATAACTGGTCAAAGACTCTATAATATGCTCATAGAACCATTCTTCGCCTACTCTTTTGATAGTTCCGTCCACATCTTCGAGAACATAAAACTGAGAAGCTTTTTCACGGACGATGTTATTAACTCTGTCTATTTCATCATCCATTTCCTTCTCGTAAACCTTGCAGGCTCTACGCCAGGCTTTTCTTGTTTCCTTGTCCGTATCTAAATAGTAATGCTTCTGTACATACCTCATCTTGACGGCTAAGTCGAAAAATTCCTTTGGTTTCATACTCCTGCAAATTTATTGATTTCCGATGATAGGATGGTTATATCTTCTTCTTGGTCTTCGCCTGGTGGGTGGAACAGGCGATAGAATCGCCTGGAACGGGGGCGAAGGGAGCGGTGGAGGGGCGCTCAGGCAGCGCAGGCTGCCATTGAGGGTGTAGAATAATGCTTTCTTGCTCATGATTGTTATGCTTTTTATGTTTGCTCAAACAACTCCAGTTGTCTGATGTTATACTTTTCTCTGCTTGACCAGACGGCCAGTCGCATGCACTTGCCGAGTCTGTCAGTCGGCTTACCTATCCAGTCGAGGACAGAGGTAAGGGCGAAGTAGGCTGCCCGTTTGTCGGTATCGTAGTAGTGACCACGTTTCCAAAAGTAGTTTTCACCATCGGATGCCCTTGCGGACCAGCCGAAGCCTCGGTCGTACTTGGAAACTCCTACGCTGAAATAGCGGCTGCTGTCTTCGGGGTGGCTCCACTTGATGGATACACACTCACGCTTCTCGTAATCTTTCATAGGCTCATGCGGAAAGATTTCTCATTACCGAAGTTAATGACTGTCATCATTTCACGGAAACGGTCGGCAAAGCGCTCATCGTAATAGTCTTTAATCTCGCCTGGAGTGAGATTGCTGGTTGCGATGGTAGTAAGCTGATGTTCGTAGCGAAAGTTTATCATGTCCATCACTGCCGTTATGTAGTCGCCATAGTTCATTGACTCTCTCGGCTCTGTGCCCAGGTCGTCGATGCAAAGAATTTCCTTATCTCGCAACCACTTGTACATGTAAACATCTTCGTGGTTTTCCTTGCCAGGGTTAAGGTATGCCTTTGTAAGTCTGACAAGTTCTTTGGCTGATACTATCTCAAAGCCTGGGCGTGGAAACTTCAATCCCGGTTCAGCAGCCGGGGCATCATCGAGGAACTGATAGAGTAACTTCATGGCATTGACCATGGTACTCTTTCCGTTTCCACGGTTGCCGCAAAGGAACAGGCCGAATGATGAGCGGTCTTTTGTGGCAAGCCAGCTTGCAATCTCCTCTACGTGATGCTTGTATTCCTGGGTGTACTCAAACTTTCTGCCCCTGCATCTTACTTCTGCCTGGCATGATGCCATCAGCATCTGGAAAATCTGCTCCCTGGTGTAGGGTGAGAAGCTAAAACGTTCCACCGTAGTCTTTCTCTTTCTCTCCATCAGCAGAGAGAAGATGTCCTTTTCGTTTATCGTTAACGGGTTTAATACTTTCATTGTTCATCTTATTTATGATTATTCTTAACCATGAGTTGAAGTGCTGCTTCACGTCGTTCACGTCTTCGTGCTGTGTCTTGCCGTTGGCAATGCACTCACTCCGGAACTTCTTCAGCTCGTTTCTGAGACTTTCCTTGTTCATTCCGTGGAGGAACTGAATCTGTTCTAGCCAGATGTCGTCCTTATCCAACTCATTTATATATTCATCGAGAGTGGAGGATGGGCTGCTTGCCGCAGGTTGCTTGGCTGGTGCGGCCGGCTCTTCCTTCTTGGTTGACTTGCGTGTCTTCCTTGTGGGCTTCTCCGTTGGGACAGGCGATGCAATCGCCTGGAACGGGGGCTGAGGTGTAGGCACGTTTTCACGCTTGGTTGTCGTAGGCTCTTGCGGAATATCCTCTACATCATCGTCTTCGATGAGCGAGTATTCGCTTACTGTAGATGTGCGCCTGGTAAGCTGGCAGATACGTTGATAACGCTCCTGTATGCCACGAGACGTAAGGATGCCGTCCTTGTCGTACAAAGACTTGCTGAACAACCCGAGTTGCAGGCAGACGTTAATCACCTCACGTACATAAGCCTCTTCAAAGCCCGTTTGCTCCGAACAGATGAAAGGCAGGTCTGAATCCCACTTCATGTAATACCCATTCTTGTAGATATAACAGAGCAGGAGAGTATATACTGTTATGGCTTTTCCACCTTGCCGCTTGATTAGCTTGCGTATCTTGAGATCCTGGAAGATGTCAACATCCATTGGGAAATAGTCAAGTCGCATCTTAGCTTTGCGTCCCATATCGTTCATGTTATTTAAGAGTGTTATAATATATTTTGAAGGTAACAGCGTACCTCGCGCATAAAATCATCAAGAGTACGGCATACGACGTACTTGTATTCGCCAAGGGAAGTGATGGTTTCCTGCCACCGCTTCTGTTTGTCGCTCTGCCTGGAGTTCCTTGCCGTGGTCTTCATTTCTATGAGGAGCGCACCGTACTGGTGGTTGCTCTTCAGGAGAATGAGGTCGGAGACTCCGGCAACGACTCCCTCGGCCTTTAGTCTTGCCGCCTCCGTCTTGGAGCGATGTCCACCGTTGGGAACGGCAAACAATCGCCCACGGAGGGAAGGGTACTGCAGCGAGAACCACTGAACGCAGTCAACCTGCAAGTCGTGTTCGGGTTCGGAACGTGGCTTGCGTTGAGGTTGCCTTGCCTGTGCTTCTGCAAACAGTTCATCGAAGGTCTTTATGTCCATCCTAGATGTCTGACTCGTAGATGTGCTTAATGTAGTCCTCAAAACCCTTGCTTGCCCTAATCTTCACGCCCGGACGTCTTGGCATGGTGATGGTTGTGCCATTCTTGAAATCGTAAGCCGTCTTCGCCTTCTTCAATACCGGGCTAATGGTGAAGTAGTCACGGAACTGGATAGCGTTGCCGACAGCTACCTGATTTCTGATAGCCTGCAACATGCCATCTACGACGGCTGCAATCTCTTTCTTTGTCAATGAACCTTTCTGCCCATTTTCCTGCATGATGAATATATCATCAACAATGTCTGCTTTTGTAATCATTTTGCTAATTTCTTTTTAAGTTTATGACTGATGTTACTTAATGCCCATGCCCGGCTCTTGTAGCGTTGCTGGGGTTGAGCTTTATATAATACCGAAGCATCGTCAAGGTACTTGATGATGCGTGTCAGGTCGGTCTTGCATATCTCCATCCTGTTGTCCTCCGTCTAGGAATGATTGAACGAGCTGGTCAAAGTACATGGCATCCTGTGGAATCTCGTCGTCGCTGTTCATGATTTCGGCAGCGATGGACTTCTTCTTGTGGATGAGCGAGTAGATGGTGTGGTCGATGGTGCCACGCCCCAGGAGATAATAGCACGTTACGTTGTCCTTCTGTCCGATGCGGTGGGCACGGTCTTCACACTGGCAGCAGTCGGCATACGTCCACGCCAGCTCGATGAACGCCACGTTGCTTGATGCCGTGAGTGTGAGTCCCACGCCAGCCGCCTTGATGGAACAGATGATGAGGTTGCAGCTTTCGTTGTTCTGAAAGCTGTCAACGGCAGCCTGCTTGCTGATGGCACTGTCACGTCCGGTGACCGTAACGGAATGCGGAAACACCCTGGTGAGCTGGTCAACCACATCGTGGAGCGAGCAGAAGACGATGAGCTTCTTGCCGCTTTCGAGGAAGGTGTTGATGAAGTCGATGGCTTGCGCTATCTTGCCGTGTGTGGCCAGAGAGCGAAGCGTCATGAACTTGACAAGCGCCTCCATGCGCATCTTGCGACGTATCTCACCATCACTGCACTCCTTGTATTGGCGCAGGTATTCTGCCAGGTCGTTTGCGGCCAGGTCGTATTCGTTTCTGTTGCTGATGTCAACGTAGAGATCGACACGTGTCTTGTCGGGAAGGTCGGGCAGAACCTTTGCCTTTTCCCTGCGTATCATGCAGGTGGAGTAGAGCTGCTCACTGAGCACTGAGAGAGGAACGGCTGGTTTGGCATTCTTGTCTTTCGGATCAGTGCAATAGTTGGCACGGAATCTTGTTGCTCCACCGAACTCCGGCAGCCTGCCCATGATGGACAGCTGTGCTACCAGGTCGTCAGGGCGGTTGACTACAGGCGTACCTGATAGCAGTATTACCCATTCTTTTCCGTAGGTAAGCCCCTTTGTGAAGATAGACTGCTGGGCTGATGGGTCCTTGACTCTGTGCGACTCGTCGATGATAACCGACTTGAACAGCCTGATGTTCTCGGAGAAGACAACATCCTTCAGCCGGAACTCCTTGCTTCCACTTACGATGTCCCACACGAAATACTTGCGCAGCGACTCGTAGTTGACGATGGCTACATGATACATGCCCATGCGCAGAAGGTATGGCCATGTGGTACGTGTGGCGTTGTCGAGTACAACAGCCTTCTTGTCGGTGAACTTCTCGAACTCACGCTGCCAGTTTATCTTCAGCGAAGACGGACAGATTACCAGGCAAGGGTAGGCAGGTGCGGTATCAACGATGCCGATGCTCTGCAGGGTCTTGCCCAGACCCGGCTCATCACCTATGATAAGCCGGTGGTGCTGCAATCCATACACAATGCCGTCAACCTGGTAAGGGTATGGCTGCACCTTGAGGTGATGGTTCAGAACTTGGTTTGTCATTTTCTCTTTGGCTTTAAATACCAACCGTTCAATTCGTACACTCTCTTTCGGGCAGCCTCTCTGCTGTAGAACACCTCACCTGTATGGCTTGCGGTTGTCTCCGTATCCTGATGATAGATGTAGAAGCTGCTTCTTCTAGGTGCGTAGAAATATATTCCTACCTGATGAAAATCTCTTGGCATAATCTAAACTGCTATTGGGTTAAGGCACCAGTACTGGAAGGCGAGTTCCTCGTACTTCTCACGACCACGTCTGTAGATTTCATCATCCCTGCTGATGAACTTCTTGAAGATGCGGTTGTTCTTCTTGCTGATGCCGTAAATGAAATCACGAGGTGAATGCGCGATGTCCATATACCAGGCACGCGAACGGTCCCAGTCGAAGAAATCTACCGCCTCGTCAAACTGTTTCTGTGTCTCGGCAAAGGTTGTCTTCAAGTCGCCACCGAAGCCAGCGAAGTCGAGCCACCAGTCCCATTTGCAGCGGGTATCCAGGGCAAACGGGAATTCGCAGTACTCGAAAGGCTGAGCCTTGTTGACCATGAAGCGCTGTGTATCTGACAACTCCAGCACCTTTGCCAGGAAAGGGTCACGCCTAGCCTCATGGCGCAGGGCATTGTGCATGTCCTGGGCGTGGAGGAACTCCTCTTCCGTGTATTGCTCGTCATTCACCTTGTAGTGATAGTAGTCCACACGGTCGGGTTCCGTTATCATTGCATCGACGAGATTGCCGAAGTGGAAAGCCATTTCCTTGTTGCCGAACTGCACTCGGGGGTGAAGCAGGTTCTTCAGTTCGGTAAGGTCGGAGTTGCTTACTTCCTTCCGGTTGTAATACTCGTCGGGGTTCATATTGTGTATCATAATCAGAGCGTATTATAAATCCTTCATTGCTTTTTCGGGTGACAGGTTTCTTGCCACAAGCATGAACGAGTTGCCTGTCTTTCTGCTCTTGCATGGCTCGCCAGCCTTGGCTACACATGCACAGAAGAGGCCTAGGGTTAATGCGGCCGGTGTACGCTGGGTGAGCTGTACAAGTCCCTCGAATGGCCAGAAGAGTTTCTTGTGGTCAAATACGACAACGAGGTTGGCATTTGCTTCTATGGCTGCTCTGCCAATATCGGCAGTGGCCAGTGATAATTGATTCTTGTCCATCTTACTTAACCTTTACTTCGTCCACATACTCAACAAACTCACTCTTGATGGTAACGCCATCCTTGTTGGCAAGTTTCTCGCAGAAGGTAATCTGACTCTTGAATTTCTTCATCAGCTCTTCTGCTGTGAGGTTCTTGCCCTCATGGCTCCACCACATGGAGATAACAGGAAGAATGCCTTCGGGATCCAGAAGATGAATCTTCTTGGTAACCTTGGCCTTGGTGGATGGTCCGGCAGCTGCAATCGCCTGACCCTCGAAGAGTCCGGCCATTTCCTTCTGCTTCTGCTCCAGCTTCTTGGCTTCTTCTGCTTCTGCCAGCTTCTTCTGCTTCTCAGCCTCCAGTCGTTCCTTTTCCTCTTTCTCACGCTCTTCCTTCTTTTTTTTCAGGCGTTCTGCTTCCTCGGCATTGGCAGTGGCAATCTTCTCCAACTCCTTCTTCTTTGAAGGCAGACGGTCGAGGATGTAGTCACGGTTGGTCTCAATCTCGTATCTGTACTGCTCGGCAAAGGTATTGGCAAGGGCGTTCTTTGCTTCGGTCTCCTTCTGGGCAGCTTCGGCAGGTGTGACACCTGGGTAGTAGGAGAGACTCTGGGTGAACTTCATGCCGGGCACGAAAGTATCTGGCAAAACTGTTGGCACATTCTTGATCTGCTCCATGGAAGCATCGTAGTTCTCGAGAGTGATGGCTTCGTTGAGCTTCTGCATCATGTTGATGGAACCGGTGAGGAAGTCCTGGAACATCTTTTCAAAGTCGTTCTTCATGCTCTCGAAGATGCGGTCGAGTGCATCATTGTGCTGCTTCTCGAGCATAGCCTTACGCTGGGCTTCCTGCTGTGCCTTCAGCTTCTCTGCTGCATACTGGTTGCGATATACCTGCAACTGGTAAGGGACGGTGCCCTGCTTGGATGGGTCAATCTCGTTCTCGATCTGGGTGAACTGTGCACGTACCTGGTCAAAGAGCTTGGTGAACGGACTACGTCTGTCGTTCATCTTCTTCAAGGTGTTGCGTGTTTTGGCGATGAACGATGCTATCTGCTCATCCAGTTCGTCGTTCTTCAATCCTCCCTGCTGCTGCACTGCCTGTAATAACTGCTGGCCACGGGCTATGCAGTTGTCGTGTGACAGCTTGTTGTCATTGTATGACTGTGGTGCTCCGGAGATAATCTGCTGGAGGTTCTCTTTCTTGATAATTGCTACTTCTGTTGTCATGATTGTATATGTGTTAAAATTGATAATGCTTTTTCGTAACTGCTGTCACGTGGGGCGCAAGGCTTTGTTTCGCTGTGCTCCACGTATCTTCCAAGCTTGGGGCAATACCGTCCGTTGAGACAGTTGCGGACGGTACTGCATCCGTGGCATGGATGATTAGAAGGTGTCGTCGGCTGCTTCATTTGCCGTTCCTCCCTGACTCTGCTGTGTATTGGCAGCCGGGTCTATTCTCACGCCATTCGATGTATCAGCAGGTGGGGCAAAGGAATCGTTCTGCGCCTGCGCCTGTGCCTGCTGGTTGCAACCTGCTGCACCGTCGATGCCTCCGTATGGATCGAAGTCGGATGAAGGCATATCGTTCACCGTGGTTTCAAGCTGTGTACCCTTACCGATGTTGAGCTTTGGATAGGTTCCAAAGGCATGCTTGATACACTTTGAACAGAGGAAGGCAGGGTCGATGCCGCCACCGCCAGAGGTGTAGAGTTCGTTGGCTTTCTCTACCCATTGTCTGGTGTTATTATCCCAGTATTTGTTATTCTTTGCTGAATAGTCTGCCAGTCGTGTCCAGTCCTGTTCGAGCATCACCGAGTAGTCGATGGTGCCATCTGTGCGTGTGATTTTGAGGAAGCAGGCGATGATGTGGCTACTTGTGCGAGGTATGTGCATGGAATAGTTGACATACTTGCGTCCGTCACGCTCGCCATACTCGAAATCGTCGCCCTCATACACAACAACCGGGTTGTCGGCATGGTAGATCTGGCCAGCTCTGGCACGGAGGTAAAGCTCACCGTAGCCGGAAATGGTAAGGTTGCATCGTTTCTCATACACACTCTTTCCCTGCTGGTCGGTTCCAATCTTATAGTTGCGAGGAAGAAGGTAGGCCATGGCACGGACACCTGGCTCCACCGAGATACCCTGTACTGCCAGGTCGATGAATGCGAAGAACACGGATAGGCTTGTGCATCCGTTGAGGTTGGCGTTCTCACGTAGAATCTTGTTGAAATAGTTGGCCTCACGCTCATAGACCTGCTCACCGCCCTGTTTCCAGACGGCATTGTAAACGTTGATGAATTGCTGACGTACCAGGTCGTTGCTTACAACATCCGTAAGGAACTTCAGCGAGTTAATGGTTTCAACCATGTTCATTAAGTTGCTCATAATTGTGTAATGTTTAAAATGTTAATGATTTCATCTGAATCGCTGGAGTGATGTTTGGGCACTCCAGCGAACGAGAATGAAGTTCGAATATATCTATTTCTATAATCTAAAAACTTATGTTATGTAATCATTTACACCTACCTTTCTTGTTTTGCGGCTTCGGGGCTGGCACTGGCTCACGTCTTTCCGTGGGGTCAGATTAATAATACTAGCAGGTTTCCATACAACCATTGTTGTTAAACTTATGTTGCCTGTGTTCTGCCGGTGTGTCACCTTCGCCTGGTTATTAACTATGCATCCAAGGATGCGTCGGAAACTCTATATCTCTGTCAATGCTCCCTGCTCGTTCTGAAATCGGGAGCGGATGCACATGGTAGAGAAGCATCCACTCCCTCAATCATGAGCAGCAAGTAGCCTTGCCTTTGTGGTGGGACCGGGAATCGAACCCAGGGCTTCGCATGATGTGTATGAAAAGAAGCAACCGTTCCCACCGGGTTGCCATGCCCATGAGCCTCACGGCCGTGACATGGCGGAATAAACAATCTTCTGAACCTTAACTAAAACCTAATGACAAACTAGATTCCAAAACTTAAATAACCATTTATAATCGAACAAATTAGAGTTTATTTCTCTCTGTAGATCAACGAGTCGAAAATCGCTCTTTCCTCATCTTCCGTAGGAATACAGATGGCAGTCATCCACTTCTCCAGGTCTTTGCGCTTGAAGTAAGTAAGCTTTCCGCCTTGAGACTTGAAGAACTTAATCTTTCTCTTCTTCACAAGATTGTAGAGTGAGTTCTTCTTGATACCGAGGAAGAGACAGGCTTCTTCGGTATTGTAGATCTCTTTATTTTGTAGCAGGGTAGCGTTTCGTATATCCTGCAACTGTGCGAGAAATTCTTCGTTGCTCATAATTCCTTATTTATTATCCACGTACCGCATCACCATGATGGAGATAGCAAGCACGATGGGGGTTAATATCATTTCCATTGTGTATCATCGACTTTGTTTACTAACGACTCCCAAAAGCGAAATGTACCCAATCTGGCTAACTGATAACGCTCTTCTATGAATAGTTTGCGATGCTTGCCAGGTCTATATGCAATTCCTGTATTCGTGCGCCCAATAAAACCGTCTTCCGTATAGTAGAATACGGCAGGCTTTTCGCTGTCATTCTCGAAATGCTGCTCTATATAATCACATACTTTTGATGTGATAGACAGAGGGACACAATAATAGAAGTAATATACTTTTTCATCATTGTGTGTATGCTTCTTCTTGAAATCAGCAAGAAAGTCTTCCCAGCTTCTCTTGATTTCGATTTCGGTGACATAGCCATCTCTACTCATAATGGCAAGGTCTAGTTCGTAATCGAATAATCCCCACGATACGTTGGGAACAAACAGATAGCTTCGTTTATTCCATTGAGAGCTATTGTATAGGGCCAGTTGAATATCTCTAACTGACAACTTCGTTACTAATGCCATAACATATTACATCTACTTAAACCTTATAATGAAAACATCTGTGTCTAACCATTCGTCTGGGCACATACCCTTTTGTGGCTTACCGATGGTGATGCTATCAATCTCTTTTTCGATGCTCTTGCGATTCTTCGAGTAGCCATGAAAGAAGAGAACGTGAGTGAATGGGATGTACTCTATCTCTCCGAAAACCTTAGGCTGGTGCTTTTCTCCATCAGGATAAACCCATTCTCCAAAATGGGTAGTCCCAAGCATCAGGGATTCATCGTCATCCACGACTGCGAAAGGGAAATCTTCGCTATTGATATCCAAATCTTCATTTGCATACCCGATAAAACCGCTATCCGCATCCTGGTTGACTAACTTGTCAATCCAATATGGCTTAATCTCTCGATACTCCTCTGTCTTTTCTCCAGACACTATCATATCGAACCACTTCTTTTTGACGACAAGTTTCAATACATACTTTTGCATTGTGTATCAATCTGTATGTTTGCTTTCACCAGGCACATCTGCCATTTTAAATACATTGACTGGGAGGAACTCGTTGTTGATAACCGTATCGTGGTCTAGAACGAAGAGACCGCAGAGAGTGTATTTGCATGGCTTCTTATTAGTTTTACCATCAATATTCTTATATCGGCTGATGCACTCATAGTAAGCCTTGTTGCCATCTACTCCAATAGCCTTGAAGTCGGCTACAGACTGAACATGACCGCAAGACGGACAGACGAACTTCCAGTCTTCATCATCCTCGCCAAAGCGAGATCTCAGTTCTTTCAGCCAGTCGGCAAACTTGATAACCTTCTGGTCGCCTTTCAGGGATGGCTGCTTTGAGCCTTGATAGTAATTCATGTACCAATAGCTTCTATATTTCTCCCAGCCATTCAATACATCATCACGTGTTACACCTAATGCTTCGGCATATTCTTCTGCTCTATCCAGAATCCACTTGTACTTATCGCAATACTTGTGGGCGCATTTTGATACTTTAATACACTTGGTTTTCTGACCTAATCTAATCATTGAAGGGTCAGTCTCTGGCACATGACGAGTAAACTCGTGGTCGCAACCATTAGGGTTAAAGCAACCCTGCCCCTCTCGGCAATCACGTTTTACAGCCTCAGTTAATTTCTTAATTCCTGGTTCCATATTACTTTAATTTCTTAGGATGTGACAGCCAACAACCTTATGCACTGCGTTGGGTTGTGACTCGTTAAAAAGAGCGCAGAAGCGCTGTTCATACTCTTCATGTGTTTCACGTTGCTTACGTGGGGGGGCGGGAAGGAGTTCACCGACAACCTTAGAACCCTCATCGAATAACAAAATTACCTTCATACTAATTACCCTTTCTGCTATACCACTCGTTGGCAATCTGTTTTTCAGATGGCTCAGAGTTGTCAATGTTAGACAAACTATCCTTTATCTCCTCATACTCTGTATCAGACATGAGCATGATGGCATGTTCCGTGCGATCCATATCGCCTGCGAACTTGAATGTAGCCAGGATGATGGCTGCACAAACGATGAGCTTAATGATCTTCTCCATTTTCTTGAATGTTTGTTTGTGAAATAATCTGGGTGTTCATTTTGGTGCAGTTGCTTAAAGCTAGGCAAACCATGGCACGCAAAGGAGCATCCTCGACGTTGAATACAGCTTGTAGAGCAGTGATTAATCTTTCTCTATCTCCTCTCATAGCCATATCTGTGCATTGGCTTTCGCTATTGTCGCAACCTTCTGCGGTAACAAGGAGGACAGCTCTTTCTGTTCCATCCTCGTTTTTCCACTTTTCTACTACTTGTTTTAATTCTTCTACGCTCATGATTGTGTATTGTTAATTGTTTATTACTTCTTTTCCTTCTTCTCGTCTGCCTTCTCCTCGGTCTTATGCTCGAATACATCGAGTAGGTTTGACTCTGAGATATTGACCGACTGATAGTCCAGCATGGATTTTGCAAAAGCCTGGTCTAGATTCTTCAAAGCTCCGTTGAGACACGAAGCGTTGACGAGATAGTAAACGAATGACTTCTTCTCCTTCTCGGTCTTTTCGTCGATAGTGATGAATGCAATGCGAACCTTGTACCATCGGTCTGCATTACCTTCCTCACAGAAGAACACTTCACCGTATGCAGCCGGGCGAATGCCGGTGACCTTGAAGTCGCCTGATATGTAAGGCTGCATGTGCTCGATGATGGCAGACTCAGCCTCGGTGAACGACATGGCATCAACAACGTAATGCTCTGTGACCATTTTTTCTGATCCGTCGTCCATGGTCTTCTGGTATCTGACGGAACACTCGAACCATTTTGCGGAACGAGAGCGGATTTTACTTTCTGTTGCCATAAGTTTAATATTTTAAAGTGAAGGTGGACGCACCGTTGAGTTATGAAATTTTAAATCGCCAAATAAAAAATTAGATTTGCTTGGCGCATCCACCCTTTTTCGTTATGCTCTTGTGATGTTGTAGAACAGACCCATCTCAACAAGTTCAAGGGAGTATTCGGGTTCCTGTCTCCCTGTGAGCTTCTTCAGCCTGTCGTTCAATCTCCAGACGGCAGATCTTACAGAGCCTTCTGGCCCAAGCTCCTGGCGTGCGAACTGAACTGTCTCGCCATGCGGTATCTGCCTTATGGTTTCGATCAAGTCAACTTTCTTTATGACTTTAACCTTTTTTACGTCTAAATCTTTGTTTTTTACCATAATTACCCTTA
>ERZ1026858.47-NODE-47-length-59817-cov-47.287357_pt1 | contig 59817 bp, 54 predicted proteins | sample MGYA00380159_ERZ1026858 | MGnify/ENA primary metagenome ERZ1026858 (study PRJEB33269, sample SAMEA4719795) | human gut metagenome | biome: human-associated habitat; feature: organic feature; material: feces | place: Cameroon | collected 2013-10 ...
TCAACTTCCCGGATAAGGAAAACAATGGCGGAGGCAACAACGGTGGTGGAAATACAGGTGGAAATACCGGAGGCGGCAGCACCGGAGAATCTACCGATAAGAATAACACCAACAAGAATGTGGCTACAGCCCAGATGCCAGCCGTGGTAAAGAATGCCATCAACGGTCTGGAGTTTCCAAAGCTCAAGAACAACGGCAGCAGCTACGCCATCGTGCACATGGATAACACCACGGGCATGGTGAACTTCTCTACCGAATGGGATGATGCCATGAAGAGCCAGCGCTGGAGCTGCTACACCTTCCACACCGGAAACACGGCATCTAACGTAAAAAGATGGGATGCCCCTCAGGGCGAGCGTCAGTATCCATGGGATACCGACCTGCAGGAGCAGTGGGGCATCACCGATTTCACCGAAGACCCTACCCCAACCAGCCAGGGATTCGACCATGGTCATATCTGTCCTTCTGCCGACCGCAAGCTGAACCTTACCCAGCAGAAGCAGACTTTCTTCATGACCAACATGCAGCCACAGTACAAAAACTTCAACCAGCGTGGCACCTGGTATAAGATGGAGGATGAGCTGCGTAAGCTGGCTCCGAAGATTGACAGCGATACTCTTTTCATCGTGAAGGGTGGTACCATCGACCCAGTGGGCAGCGAGAGCAACATCCTGGGATGGAAGAAGCAGGGTGCATCGAGCGACGTGAAGAAGCCTGGCTACATCCCTGTGCCAAAGTATTTCTTCGTAGCCGTACTGAGGAAGGTGTATAACCAGAAGACCAAGCAGTATAGCTACAGCGCCTTCGGCTATTGGTTCCCACACGAGAACAAGGCATTCGACAAGAGCGATAAGCTGGGCAACTACGTGGTGAATATCAAGACCCTGGAAGACAAAACCGGCATCGACTTCTTCTGCAATCTGCCGGATGAACTTGAAAAGAAGGTTGAAACCCAGGATGTTGCAGCTATCAAGAATCTCTGGGGATTCAAATAAAGACATAGCGCAGATATTACATCGCAAGTGATATATTGCAAACATAAAAAACCTCGAACAGAGAAATCTTTTCTATTTCAAGAAAAGATTCCCGTTCGAGGTTTCTTCATAACACATCTATTAAAGCAAGACAATCAACACAAGGCTCGGCAATCAATGCCTCACCGTCTAGAGGTTAACGTGGCCTGAATCACCCTCAGAACCGGTGTCCTTACCGCCACCTTCAGAACCCGTGCCGCCGGAAGTATCGCCGGTAGTTCCGCCAGAGGTACCGCTACCACCGCCGTTGGTTCCACCGCCAGCAGTACCACCACCAGCAGTACCGCCGCCCGATGGCTTGCCGGTATCCTCATCGTTCAATCCCTTGTACTCAGCAAGTTCCTCTACCCTCACCTCCTTGAGCAAGGTCTTTACACGCTTGCCGTTGATCATCTCGATGGCAGGCTGGAAGATAACACGCAAGCACTTGATGTTGGCACTCGTAAACTTCTTGGCACTGTCGGCAGGCGTAGAACTGAGGCCCACTTTGAACGAACCGAAACCATCCAGCACCACACGGTTGCCCAACGCCAGCTGACCCGATACCTCGGTAATCAAGGCACTCACCACAGCCACCACATCAGGCTCGGTCAGAGTACAACGGTCGCGAATGTTCTGACACAACTTCTTGGTGTTGATGGTGTCACTCACTACGGCACGGCCGTAAACCTTACCCTGGGTCTTGGAACCCTTACGATTGTTCACTACTTTTCTGATCTTTACACTCATAGATAAAAAAATTAAAGGTTAAACAAAAATTTAAAACTAAAACATTAAAACTAAAAACAAAGCTAAAAAATTAAAGCTTAAACGAAAACATACTAACTGCCCATACCCATGCAGGAACTAACCCCCATCGAGGTCAATACAGCCGTGAGTATCGAAACAATAATCTGAATTACGGTTTTCCATGTCTCTTTTTTCATCGTATTATATATTGGTTAAACTATTGTCGCTCAATATTATCGCTCAGCCGGATGTAGCATCGAATAGAAATGATCACATCAGTATCTGATGCCGGTTCTTCCGCCGAATGGTATAGCTCACATGCAACCAGCGCCGATGCGCTGAGCCTTGAGGCTCCAGAATCATCTGGTCGAAATCGCAGTGGTCGCGAATAAAGGAAGAGAACTTCTTCAACTGCTCCTTGTTGGAGATGAAGATGTCGGCAGCCTCACCCAGCGTGTGCTGACTGCCCGGCACACCATGAACGGCGAGATTCAACTGTGGACAGCGATATCCACTCGTTATGACCACTACTCCACATTGCTGGCGCAATGGTTCCAACACATTCTCGCAAAGCAACATCAGTCGGGAAATCACGATTACATGCTGCGGTGTGTTGTCGATGCCATACTTAACGGCTGTGCCCGAACGTAAAAACTCCCCAAGGGCGAAATGGGGGGAGAGGAGCATCTGATGCATCCTCTCCACTTCCAAATTTGTGTATTCCATAATTACTAAATTTTTAGGTTGCCAAAGTCTGTCTCCTGAAAACTGGTGCCTACTATCACCAGCTAAGTGTCAAACAACTAACAATCTTCTATAAATCTTAAACACCTTTATGATTATAAATGTCATTGAAAACAGATATAGTTACGAATCTGAATTCTGGTGCAAAGATACAAAAAAAATCGCACTCTGTCAAGAGTTTGAGGGCAGCATTTTGGGCAGTATTTTGGGCAGCAACGCAAATAAGCCTATTCCAACCGCAAAGGAGCGTTACGTAAAGTTTACGCAACGCTCCTTCCAATCCCATTTAAGCCTCATTCCATTTCTGAAGGATGCATCATCCGACTCCAAACAAGCCTTACTCCGCCAGGAGGGTGTATCTCTTTGCAGTTTTCAGGCACGGATTACACGGATTTTTCATGAGGGATAATAATCTATCGCAGCCTAATCAATCGCTCGATAATCCTACACTCCTCCACCCCATCCAGATGATTCATGTAAAACAGCGTGATGGTATCAGGCTTGATACCCTGACGCTGCTCTCTGGCACGGAACTTGCTCAGCGCCGACGAAGGATGATGCGGAGCCTCCATACCCAACGCCTCGAAACACTCCTGATAAAGCCTTGAGCACTTCTTGGGCTGCAACAGTTCATCATACATCCCCTGATGCTGACGAAACCCTTCAGCCACCATCATCGGAGCAATGTGACAGCCCACATCGTTCACCCATTCCACCAGCAGACGCTTGCTCACAGACCACTCGTAGCGGCCCTTCTGCGTCTGCAACCACTCGTAATCCGAAAGCATCAGCTCCTGAGCCCTCGCCTTACGCTCATTATATCCTTTCCTATCCATTATACCTAGTTTAAAGTTTATAGTTTATAGGGCGGTTTTCAGCCACGAACCCATATCATGCTCGGGGAATACCTCCTTGCGGCACTCCGCCTCGCACTCCTGCTGCGACGCACGCTCCTCGTATCTACCACACTCACGGCGCGTGTAATACACCTCGCCCAGACTACTCAGCTGCTGGTCTCTCACCTTCATCATCTTCATCACCGTGTAGTTCACAGCCAACGGAGAATTCGGATTCGGATCTATCACACGCCTCACGGAGAAAAGGAAATCAGCCAGGTTCACCCAGTTGGCACTGCCCGCAATCTCGTAGAAATCCAGGTCGCCCTGCGTGCCGTCCTTGTGCTGGATTCTAGGGTGCGCCACCACAAACGTCCAGATGCCATGCTTGCGGCTCCACGACTGCACCTTGGTCAGGAACTCCTTCACCTGCTGCGTCTCCGTGAGCCGCTCCTTGCCCTCGTCTATCGCCACAAACATATAGGGGTCTATCACCAGGAAATCAAGCCCGTGCTTGCGGCGCAGGCGCTCAGCCATCCTCACGATATACGAAGGCGTGGGCAGCTCGCTCTGAGCCACGAAATCAACCATGTGCTCGCCCAGATACGAAATCAGGGGGTCCAGACGGGTGCGCTCCAGTTCGGGATCCACCTCATGGGTACGGGCATTCTGAACCCACTTCTGCAGGTTCGTAACCCCCACACCCACCTGGGCCACGTTGCTGAAATGCTTCGCCTTGTCGGGCAACTCGAACGAGAAGAAGCCCACGCGCTTGTGGCAGTGGAAGATGAGATGAGCCATCATGCAGTTCAGGAAATCCGTCTTTCCCGAGTTCGGGATGCCCGTTACCACCACAAGTCCGCCGGAGGATGTAAGATGGAACACGCGGTCGGTCAAAGGGCCCATGCCGATGCTGTAGCCGTGGTCATACTGGCCCAGCATCACCCGCTTGATGTCGTCCGTGTGCTGCTCTACGGCATACACATCCTCCATACCCAGCTCCTTGGCACCCAGGATAATCTTCCTCACGGTGTCGGCGCCGTATCGGGCATACACCTCGCTGATGTCCTTGCAGCGGCAAGGCAGTTCGGCCAGGGTAGCCTGGTCGGCGTAGAACTTCAGGAGGCGCTTCACCAGTCCCCTTCCAGGGCGGTCGGAGTCGCCGCACACCACAATTTCCTCCGCCTGCGCAATCCATTCGGCAAAGGCCTCGTGACTCTTTCGGATATCAGTCTTGCAGCCGCTTGCCACGCTGATTACATAGGGGAATCCGCACTGCATCAGGGTGAGTCGGTCCTTCTCGCCCTCGGTGATGATGAGGCGGTCGATGGGTTCCGCATCGAAGCGCAGCGGGTTGATGCAGTCGATGCCGTAAGGGGCACAGGGCTGTGTAGGCGATTTCTGCCAGAAGTCCTTGATGTATCCGCCGTGTGGGTCCTTGGCCACAGCTCTCATCTTCACGTTCACGATGCGTCCGCACACACGGTTGCAATAGGCGATGGCCGCCACCTGCTCGTAGCCCTGAGGGTCGTGGCTCTGCGAATCATCCACCTTGTGCGCCATGTATCCGCAGCATACGCCAGCCCTCTTCGCCGTCTCCACCGAGATACCCATATCCTTGAGATACTGCTTCACCATGGCTCGGGCGGAGATAACATACTGCGGAAGGGGCTTAGGGTTTCCCTTGGAAGCCTCCTCCTCATCATCGAGTGGGAAAATCATTTTTCGGGTTTTCTCGTCAATTTCTTCATAGTCATCGTCAACCATAGGCGTATAGTCGGCATCGGCCTTCTGCTTGCCGGCGATGTTGGCACGCAGGTAATATCCGGCATCGATGCTGCTGCCCTCGGAGTGCTTCAGTCGGGCGAGTTCATGCAGCTGTCCCTTGAATTGCGCCCCCTGGTCGCAGCTCCAGCATAGGAAGAGCCCGTTCTCCACCTTGATGCAGCATGCCTTCTTGCCGCATTTAGGGCATCGCACCTTGATGTTCTGCTCCGTTCTGTGCTGCAACTGCTTGAGCAGCGTGATGGTAAGCGAGCGCATCTTCTGCATATCCTTACCCTCCTTGTAAATCTCCTTTTCCTCAGGAGTCATCACATCGCGCAAGGCCTGGAAGTCATAGGCGGTGTACCAAGGTTTCTCCTGGAATTCATAGTCTGCCTGAACCCCATTCTCTGATTGGAATTCATAGCCTGATTGTTCATTCATCATTTGCTTTATTTAAATAAAATACTCTTTGTTTTTGAAAGCTCTTTGGTTTTGAAAGCTCTCAGGTTAAAAGCTCTCAGGTTAAAAGCTCTCTGGTTTAAAAACTCTCTGGTTTTGAAAAACTCTCTGTTGTTCGGTTGTGATTTTTCACGGCACAATCTATTCCTCCACCCATTGCTGGTAGTCGTTGTCCCACTCGGCATGAGCCGAAGGTCGTGGCGGCGCATCCTTCGGGATATACTTGCCCACGCTCTCCTTCGAAGCATCGGGCAGGATGTTTCCCTGAGCATCCAGCGCCTCGAAGGAATCGTAGAGGCGGCGATTCGTATTGGGAATCTGATACTCAAACTGGCAGAGGGGGCGGTTCTTTCGGATGATATTAAAGCCTTCGACATCCACCTCTCTTCGGATATCCTGCGCCGCTTTCCTGACATTATCCTTCATGAAGGGGAAATTCATCACACGGATGAGCCAGATTTTATTCCCCTCATCGCTATTTCTTAAAAACGAATCGCTCTTGCCCGCCATGTAATTCTTAACATATACCTCAAGGTATCGCATGGTGGCAAGACTTACGGAATGCTCTCCGAAAGGAACCTTCATCATCAGCAGGCTCTGGTCCTCATTCGCATTCTTGGTCTTGTCTTCCAGATAACTCATACACTTCTCATCCAAATCCTTGATGATACTCTCCCATGCACCCGCATCCGACTTGAGGAAGAACAGGAAGTTGGTGAAAGCCTGGTCGTAAGAGGCGGATTTTGCATCGTTACTCTTGACTCTCTGAGTCGAGCGATGATTATTATATATATTATTATTAATATTAATATTATTATTATCATCGCTCGACTCAGTGAGTGGAGAGTAGTACACCGCATTTTCCTGGGAATCGGCAGGATGCCATAACTCAGAGAAGAAGGAATCCAGATGTTCCAAATCGTGAATTCCACCATGATACACGAATCCGAATCCCTTGCAGCGGCGGATACATTTAAAGAATTCCGTCACTGACGAGAACTTCATTCCCTTGGCTATCGGATAGAGATTGTTGTAAGGATATCTGCCATAGATATCCATCCATCCGGTCTCTCCCAGGTAGAGACGCAGCACCTTGAGCATCTGGGCGTAGGTAATCCCCGCCTGTTTCCAGCTACCCATCAGCTTGCGTAATTCATAGATATTCACGCAGTTACTGATGGGTTCCAGCCTTTTTCTTTTCATCGGATAGTTCCCATGGGGAACACCATTTCCGTTCATCGAACAGTTCCCATTGGGGACACCGTTCATCAAATCATTACTTTTCATTTGCATTACTTTACTTATCGTTTGTATTACTTTTTGTTTGTCAGCAGTTTTGCTTATTAATCCTTCTTTTTTTTAGATCTTTTATTTTTAACCAGAGAAAGAAGCTTCGCCTCCATATATGGGGCAATATCAATTCCCAGGTCTTTTTTAAAACTGAAGAACTCTATCAAATCCTGTCCTGGCAGGCCGAAGTACTGCACCATTTTATGTCGTAATTCTTCATCAACTTCATCTCTTAATGTGTGAGACATCTTTTCCTGCTTCATCTTTTCCACAGAAAGGTTTCTCGTCTTCTCATACAGATAGACCTCAACCAGTTTTTCCCAAAAGTACCCCAAGCCATAAGCGATGCGCTCGATGGCATACAGGGTCATATTCTTGTCTTTATAGACATAACCTCGCACTGTTGACTCATGCATATGGGTAACTAACGCAAATTCCTTCACCGGAATGATGGCATTTCTGCCCACCAATTTCTGCAGCATGCCCAGGATATTCGTCTGTCGTGCGGCATTGCATCTATTCTGAAATTCAAGAATTTCCTTCATGTAATCTACTGGCTTAGCTCCCATTTGAGCATCATTTTTTAAATCCGTTTCTCTTATTATCATTTTTGCTTGCATTAAAAATTAAGCAAAGTAAAGAATATTTTTTTAAATAACAAGGGAAAACGAGTCTATAGGCGACTCGCTTTTTTCCAGAAGTTTTACAAGGAGGGGTTGAGATTACTATCCGTTAGGCGAAAGACTTTCGGTTTCGCCTGGCGGAGGACTTTCGTAGAAAGAACAACTACAATTCATGGATTAGAGATATTTAATTGAAATTTAACACAATATTTGTAGGCCCTATCGCTTTTTTTTGTATCTTTGCAGCAGAAATGACGACTAAATCATTCAATAACATTATTAACAATTAAAAAATTAGCTTATGAAAAAGTTACTACGCTATTCATTAACACTGGTTTTCGCTCTCGTAGCGAGCGTTAGTTTCGCACAAGAGGCAACTCTCGATTTTACTACAAATTCCTGGGGACTTCCAGAGGGTTCTGCTGCTAAAATCAAGACCGCAGCTTCTTACACCAGCGGCAAGTACACCATCAACATCTCAGAGACCACAGATGGTCACTACTGGAACCCTGATGGTTATCTCCTGATGGGAAAGAAAGGAGCTACCTTGATTCTCCCAGCCTTCGACTTTGATGTTGCTAAAATTGAGGTAGTAGGAAGAACTGGCGCATCTACATCTACCTTACAAAATATTTATGTAGGTGATGCTGCTGTCAGCACAGAGACTAAAGGTGCAGATAAGACTAACGAGTATGCCATCAACGCAGCTCATCAGGCAAAGGGTACAATCTACTCTATCAAGGTGAATTCAAAGCACAATACGCAGATTGTCAAGATTAACGTTTACAAGGTTGGAAGCGAAGAAACTCCTCAGCCACCAGTAGAGGTAACATACACCGACGTGGCAAGCGTGAAGGATCTCTTGGCTAATCATACAAAAAATACAGCCAACCTCAACCTCACTCTTACCAACGCTAAGGTTACTTTCGTTAACGAGTACAACGGAACTATCAATACTTATGTTCGCGAGGGCGATACAGCCATCGAGCTTCGTACACTCGGCTTCAACATGCCAGTGAACAGCATTTTGAATGGTAAGGTAAAGGTAGATTTGAAGTATAACTTCGGCGTTCCTTATCTCACAGCCAATGCAGGTACAGACGATGAGAGCATCACCGTTACTGAAAGCGACGAAGCTGCTCAGCCTATCGAGGCTACCATCGCCGACATCCTCGCTAACAAGTACTTGAACGACCTCGTTACCATCAAGAACTTCACATTCAGCAAGGAAGAGTATCAGGAAGGCAGATTCAACTACTACGCAAACGACGGCGAGCAGAAGATCATGATTTACGACAAGTTCAACAAGGTAGGTGGTGTTGCAGAACTCACAGAGGGTGAAACTTACACCGTAACTGGTCTCTATGGCGCTATCTTCAAGGGTACTCCAGAGATTCTCCCTACCCAGGCTGTTGTAGCTGGAACTCCTACCGGCATCACAAACATCACAACATCAGCAGCTGACAATGCTCCTATCTTCAACCTCGCAGGTCAGAAGGTTGGCAAGAGCTACAAGGGTGTAGTGATCAAGGCTGGCAAGAAGATGATTCAGTAAGATCTGAAAGATTCAAAGATTCAGAAAGATTCAAAGATTCTGAAAGATTCAAAGATTCTGAAAGATTCAGAAACTTTCCGGTTATCAAAGGACAACCCATAAAAAAAATCCGCTTCCACGACTATCATGCCGTGAAAGCGGATTTCTTTTTATCTTGATTTTTATCTTCTATCATTCAACTTCTTTTCAGCTCCCGTCATTTTCCTGATGCCCGAAGCCTTGCCGAAGGTATTGGCTGAACCACCTGCCGAACGGGTAAGCTTCTTGGCATAGCCCGTAGGAACCTCTTCGAAATCGAAGTTGATGATGTCGCCCTTGGCATTGCCCACACCTATCATATAACCATAGAAGGTATAGCGAGCATTGCCCTTCTCGGCACCCAGATGGAAACCAGTCTGGCTGGCACCGGCATCCAGTACGAAGGTGGCACCACTATTGGTATATTTAATGTAGATGTCGCCATTGTTGTCGATATACCAGGTGAACTTCAGGGTCTGCGAATCTGCCACATTGCCCTTCTCATCATACACCTCGTCAACCTCAATACCACTTCCACTCAGCGCATTTCGCTTGTCGCCACTCTGGTAGAATATCATGCTGGCATAAAACTCGTCCTTGCCGCGGGATGCACCATCCTCGTTGATGTAACTGTATATCACCGGACCATACCACTCGCCCACCAGCGTCTGAGCCTCTTCTATCAGCTGGCTGTTCTGCGAACCATTCGACCCCTGGTTCCAGTCACCCTGGTTCCAGCCCCAGCCGCCCTGGTTGTAATCCTCATACCAGCCATAGTCATCGTGCCAATAATGACCATCATCCCATGGGTCATCGTCACAACTTGTAAATGTGAATGATGCCGCAGCTATCGCCATCAGCATCAAGATTGATTTCATCTTCTTCATTATCTTATATCCTTTCTTGTTTTCTGAATTCTGGTGCAAAGATAAGACAAAAATTACACCCTGCAAAGGGAAAAGTGGAAAAAATTGGGGGAATTTCCCTATTCCGCAACAGTTTTTCCCTACTATCTCTTGCTTTTCTCAAAAAAATACACTACCTTTGTGCCAATTATCAAACAAAACTATGCATCGAAACAAAACAATGCATCAAAACAATGACAAAGTATGAATAAAAGATATTTTCTCTCTATCATCGTAACTATCATCGCCATCATGGCCAATACCCTAAGCATGACGGCAAGGCCTTACTGCGACGTAAGGAAATTCTCTATCGTTGACGGACTCGCCGCCAACACCATTTCTGACATGAAGCAGGCGGCCGACCGGCTGATGTGGTTCGGCACCTGGAACGGACTCTCCTACTACGACGGATACTCTTTCTATACCTTCCGAGATGTACCCGGCGGAGAAGATGTGCTCTCGTCCAACCGAATCATCGCCATCTATCCCACCGCAAGAAACAACGTATGGTGCGTTACTTCGGATAGAAAAATCTATTTGTACAGCACCCACTACTGCAGATTCCGCAACAGCGAAAAGGACATCAACGAGCAGTTTGGCATCAACCTGAAGGTGGATCAACTGTATCCTATCAAAAACGGCAGCACCTGGATAACCACCAAGGACGGAAACTATATCATCAGAGCCATCTTATCGCAACAGGAGGAAGTCAGCCGAGAACTCATCAAGGTGGGAGAACACGGTCTGCGAAGCGGAAAAGTATGGTATGTATGGAGCGACAAGAAAGGCCGCGAGTGGATTCTCACAGAAAAGGGAACCACCATCTACAAACACCACTTCAGCACACCCATCCCCTTTAAATGGGTAAGAGAGGTGGGGGAAAACATATTCCTGGCTACTACAGACGGCAAACTCGCCGTTTTTGACGAGCGAGACAAGCTCGTGATGATTCCGATGCCGAAAGGCGTTACGCGCATCAACCAGCTCAAGAACACCGGCTACCAACTGCTCATAGCCACCAACCTGGGGCTGGTAATCTACAACCCACGCACCTTTAAAACCGAGCTCATCAACGTGCAGAGCCCAAGCCAGCCTATGGCAGAGGTGAAGAACATCTATACCGACGACTTCGGCATGGTTTGGGTGTTTACCGACGGCATGGGCGTTACCCTGGTGAACCCGAAAACGGGCGGAAAGGCATGGCTCTTCGCCGACCAGCCCGACCCTGCCGACCGCACGGAATCGGACAAATTCTTCATCACCCAAGATGAAAACAAAAACCTCTGGATCGTGCCGAACGGCGGAACCTTCAGCTATTTCGACCGAAAGGCGGGAAAACTGGTGCCTTATCTGCTGCGAAGCAACTCTTCGGGCAACTTCCGTGTGCCGAGAATCAAGAAATTCTGCCTCTCAGACCAGGGCATCCTCTGGATAAGCGGTACGCACGACCTTACCCAGGTGGCATTTAAAGACCACCAATACCACCTCAACGGGCTGGACCAGGGAGAATCTGACGTACGCTCGCTATGCAATACCCCCGAAGGTTACCACTGGACGGGATATTACAACGGCATCATCCAGGTGAGCAACAGCCAATATGAAAAGGTGGGATACCTGGCACCTAGCGGACAGGTGGTGCCACAGCAGGTGAAGTTCTGCGAGTCGCCTATCTTCGCGCTCTTCTTCGACACCGAGGGAAAGATGTGGATAGGCACCAGGAATGATGGTCTCTTTGTGCGAACCAGCCAGGGCATGACCCACTACACCATGAACCCTGCCGACCGCAACTCGCTGCCCAGCAACAATATATTTGACATAGCAGCCGACCGCCACGGCAGAATATGGCTGGCTACCTATGGCGCCGGACTGGTGCTGGCTGAGCAGAGCTCCACGGGGCAGATTTCGTTTATAAGCAAGAACAACGGAATGCCTTGGCCCAAGCAGCAGTTCCAGCAGGTGAGACGCATCTTCTGCACCCCTACGGGAGAAATTCTGGTGGGCACCACCGAGGGTCTGGTTACCTTCGGCGATAGCTTCAGCACCCCAAGCAAGATAAAGTTCTTTACCAGCCAGCACATAGAAAACGACTCTAACTCGATATCAGCCAACGACATATACTTCATCATGCAGCACAGCAACGGACAGACCCTGATATCGCAGCTGGGCGGAATGCTGGAGAACATCAGCAGCACAAACCTGCTGCAGAACAACCTGCAGACCGCTTTCAACAGGCACATCAGCTACGACGAGGGCATCGTGCAGAGCATGGTGGAAGACAACCAGGGCAACATCTGGGTGGTACGCGAATCGAGTATCGACTGCTATAACCCGAAGTCGGGAACGACGGAAGTGTTCGGCCCTAACGACTTCGACTTCAACATGTCGTTTACCGAGGCACGCCCTGTCCACGACCCAGCCACAAACGATATAACCGTGGGTACGCCGATGGGCAGCCTTACCTTCAACCCGTCGAAGATGAAGAAGAGCCAATACCAGGCACGCGTCATCTTCACCATGCTGCACTATACGGGCGAAAGCGCATCGGAACCTATCCTGCATAAAGAAAAGGTGGAGATTCCTTCAGACAAGCGAAACCTGAGCATCAGCTTCGCATCGCTCGACTACTCCCGTAAATACAACATGAAATACCGCTACCGCCTTGACGGGCATACCCCTGAGGGCGAGTGGATAGATCTGGGAAAGAGAAACTACATCGCCTTCAACCACATCGCCAGCGGCAACTATGTGCTCAAGGTGATGGCCACCAATTCGCACGGCGTATGGAGCAAGTACGTGGCAGAGCTGCCTATCGAGGTGAACCCTACCTTCTGGGAGAGCATCTGGGGTAAGCTGCTCATGCTGCTCATGCTGCTGTGCATCGTGGCTTTTGTCTTCTACATCTACAACAGCAACCAGCACGAGAAGCTGAACCACGAAATGAGCCTGATGAAGAACGACTTCTTCAGCAATGCCAGCCACAAGCTGCGCACGCCGCTCACACTGATAGGCGGACCGCTGAAGGAGGTGCTCGACAAAGAAAACGGACTCACCCGACAGGGCAAGGAGATGATAAACATAGCCCTGAAGAATTCGTACGAGATGCTGGAGATGATCAACAAGATGCTGAGATTCGACAACAACAGTAACCTGATGGACAACAGCGGACTCGACATCCTGGACAAGACCATGGAAGAAGACGATATTCCAGGACAGGTGGATGACGGCAACGCAGCAAGATACCTGGCTGATATTAAAAAGGTGGAAAAGGAAACGGAAGAAAACATGACCGAAGAGGAGATACGGGCGAAGGAAGAGGACCGCAAGGATATCACCGTGCTCGTGGTGGAAGACAACGGCGACCTGCGCAAATTCCTGTACTCCATTCTTCAGAGCATGTATAACGTGCTGCTTGCCGAAAACGGAAAGGCGGGCCTGCTGATGTCACGCACTGATAAGCCCGACTTCATCATCACCGACGTAACCATGCCTGTAATGGACGGCATCACGATGATTAAGGAAATCAAGCAAGACCATGACCTGGCCCAGATTCCTATCATCATCCTCTCGGCCAAGGCGAGCGTGGAAGACAGGCTCAAGGGCTTCGAGATGGGTGTGGATGCCTACATGACCAAGCCATTCTCTACCCAATATCTGCTGGGCAGAATCGATGCCGTGATTAAGCAGCGCCGTGCCCTGCAGAAGGAAATGCTGGAGAAGCTGGAACAGGGCGGAAATATGGCAGGCCTCAAGAACATGCAGATGATTCCGGAACCTAAGAAGACGCTGAGCCAGATAACCAGCGAGATAGCCGAGAAGGAACGTGAGGATGCCGAGAAGGCGAAGACACTGCACGAAAGCGACTTTGCCTTCATGGCGAGTCAGATTAACGACAAGGTGACGGCAAAGATTCTGAAGTACGTGACGGAGAACATGGGCAACCCAGACCTGAAGATAGACGATATAGCCGAGGCGATGGGTATGAGCCGAAGCGTGCTCTATGCCAAGATCAAGCAGTCGGTGAGCATGACGCCTATCGATTTTGTACGCCACATCAGGATTATGAGAGCCAGTGAGCTGCTGCAGCAAACCGACGATACGCTGGCATCCATCTCCTTTGAAGTGGGCTTCAGCGACCCTAAGTACTTCTCCAAGGTGTTCAAGAAGGAGATGGGAATCGTGCCTAGCGAGTATCGTGAGCGCACAAAACACGAATAATGCTGCAAAACCGCAACATTTAGCAAGTGTGTTCAAACGGCAGAATTTCGGGTTTAAAAGGACGCAAACGGGGCTTAAAAGGGGCTTAAATGGGTTTAAAATGCCACAAAGGGTACACATTAAACTTTTTTAACACCCCCCCCCCGTAAAAAAAATGGTTGTAAATGATACGACTTTCAAAAAAAGTTTGTACCTTTGCACCAAGTTCTTAGAAAAGTTAAATGATAGATTAATCGTAACTTCTCTCCCATCATTTTTTTGGAGGGAAGTGGAAGGTCTCCGGGGATTGTGAAATTACCGGAGACTTTTTTTATGTCCGAAAATCATCACAGACCTATGCCGGAAAATCATCACAGGTCTATGCCGGAAAATCATCGAACTGCAGGGTTGAAAATCTTTACTGGTTTGCATGCGAATGCTATCAAATTGAAAAAAAAGAAAGATTTTTAGAAATTTTATACAAAAGCATGATGATTTCTGAAATAAAAATCGTACCTTTGCACTACGTTTCTAAAACAACCCCTGCAAAAGGGGCTAAAGAAGTAACATAAAATAGATATATATATAAAATGAGAACCGTTTACGAATTCTCCGTTAAGGACAGAAAGGGAAAGGATGTTTCCCTGAAAGAGTACGCCAACGAGGTGCTGCTCATCGTTAACACAGCAACAAAGTGCGGTTTCACTCCTCAGTATGAGGAGTTGGAAAAGCTCTATGAGACATATCACCAGCAGGGCTTCGAGATTCTCGATTTTCCTTGCAACCAGTTTGGACAGCAGGCTCCAGGCACTGACGAAAGCATTCATCAGTTCTGCAAGCTTACATACGGCACAGAATTCCAGCGCTACAAGAAGATTAAGGTAAACGGCGAAGATGCCGCTCCTCTCTTCAAGTTCCTCAAGGAATGTAAAGGTTTCGCTGGCTGGGACGAGAGCCATCCTCTCTACCCTGTGCTCGACAAGATGCTCTCTGAGGAAGACCCTAATTATAAGGAGAGCGCTGATATTAAATGGAACTTCACCAAGTTCCTTATCAACAAAAAGGGTCAGGTGGTAGCTCGATTCGAGCCAACTACCAGTTTCGACGTTATCGCTAAGGCCATCGAAGAGTGGCTGAATGCGTAAATGTCATGGATTTAGGAAACAAGACGTCCCTTAGCGAAGGGGGGTACCAATAAAAACAAGTATCTCGAAGCCAGGCTTCTGCAAGGTCTGGCTTCATCGAAGCCAGGCTTCTGCAAGGCCTGGCTTCATTTTTTTACTAATCTACTTGAGGAACATTCTTGAGATATTTCTCAATCTCCTCATCACTCACCTTATAGTTCTGCAAATCACCATTGAGATAGCTTTCGTAAGATGGCATATCAATCAAGCCATGTCCTGAAAGACAGAACAGGATAACCGGAGAGGTGCCCTCCTCCTTCGCCTTCTTGGCCTCGCGGATGGTAGCCGCAATGGCATGGCAACTTTCTGGAGCCGGAATGATTCCCTCGGCACGGGAGAAAAGCATACCTGCCTCGAACGCCTCAATCTGTGGTATATCTATACCATGCATATAACCATCCTTGATGAGCTGAGAAATGATCATACCCGCACCATGGTAACGCAAACCACCGGCATGAATGTTGGCTGGCTTGAAATCATGACCCAGGGTGAACATCGGCAACAATGGTGTATAGCCGGCTTCATCACCGAAATCATATTCAAACTTACCACGTGTCAGCTTAGGACAACTCTCTGGCTCGGCTGCGATAAACTCGGTGCGCTTCTCGCCACTCAGGTTATGACGCATGAATGGGAAAGCCAAACCGCCAAAGTTACTACCGCCACCAAAGCAGGCAATCACCTTGTCTGGGTACTCACCCGCCATCTGCATCTGCTTCTCAGCCTCCAAACCGATGATGGTCTGGTGCAAAGCCACATGGTTCAATACGGAACCCAGGGTGTATTTACAACCAGGAGTGGTGGTAGCCAGCTCCACAGCCTCAGAAATGGCAGTGCCCAGAGAACCTGGATGGTGTGGATCGCGGGTGATGATGTTCTTGCCCGCACGGGTACTCATGGAAGGAGAACCCTCGACAGTGGCTCCGAAGGTACGCATGATGCTAGAGCGGTATGGCTTCTGCTGCATGGTAATCTTTACCTGATAAACGGCTGCCTCCAAACCATAGAGCTTGGCTGCATAAGAAAGGGCACAGCCCCACTGTCCGGCACCGGTCTCGGTGGTAACATTGGTATCACCCTCCTGCTTGCAATAGTAGCACTGAGGCAGGGCTGAGTTGATTTTATGTGAACCTAATGGTGTAGCACTCTCGTTCTTGAAGTAGATGTGGGCAGTGGTACCGAGTGCCTCCTCCAAGCCGTAGGCACGGACCAGCGGGGTGGAACGATAGTACGCATACTTCTCGCGTACATCTTCCGGGATATCAATCCAAGCGTGCTCTGTATCGAGCTCCTGCTTAGAACACTCCTTATTAAAGATGTGAGACAAGTCGTCGGCTGTGAGCGGCTTGTGGGTCTGTGGATTCAACGGTGGCAATGGCTTATTAGGCATGTCAGCTTGAATGTTGTACCACTGAGTAGGAAGTTCCTGCTCCTGAAGGATAAACTTTTTCTGTCTCATGATGTATTATTTTAATATATTTATTGAAATTTGCTTTATTTGATTGCAGATTGAACGGGTTTTATCGGTTTTACCTTACAATCTGTTTACGTTGTTGGGCGCAAAGGTACAAAGAATTTTCCATATAGACAAATTATATGGTGATTTTATTTCTAAAATTTTTAAGGAAGCCCTAAAAAGCTATCTTTACGGGGGTAATTGTTATGCAAAACACTTGTTTTTCGCTAAAAAGTGTTGATTAAAATAGTTTTTGCTCCTTAAAAGATAAAATTTGCACCCTACTTTGCAGAATATTTCGTACCTTTGCATCAGTTAAAACAAGGGCGTTGTGAAACGCTAAATCATCATCTTTTACTTATACAAAAAAAACAATGGATTCGATAAGGGTATCGAAATCCATTGTTTTGTTTTTTATATACCTATATTATGTCCGAAAAGTGATAAAGGCGAAATTTCCATCCTCTTGTTGGGGGACGCCTGGCGACATCTTAATCTTCGCCATCAACCTTGATCTTGGCTATCTGGTTAAGCAGCTGTCGGGCCTTTTCCACGGTCTTCACATCCTTGATGCGGAGGAAACGCTTGTTGTTCCTTTCCTTCAGCATGCAATCCTGAATATGGGTGGTGGCGTAGGTAAGCACACGCGAGAACATCTGGCTGCGATAGAACGGACTTGCCACATTGCTCACAAACTGCAACTGCATGGCTCCCTGCTTCAGGGTAATCTTCTCGCAACCCAGACTCTTGCCCACACGGCGCAAGCCAACCACATGAATCAGCTCGTCACCCTCGCGCGGTATCGGACCGAATCGGTCAATCATTCGCTTGCGGAAAGCTTCCACCTCATCATCCGTTTCCAGATGATCCAATTCCCGATAGAGCAGCATTCGCTCGGAACTGCCAGGAACATAGGTATCCGGGAAATACATCTCCAGGTCGCTCTCCACGGCACAGTCATCTACAAAGTCATCGCCCGTGAGCTGCTTGCCTTCTGCCATCTCCTGCTGGTAAAGGTCGCCGAACTCCTCGTTCTTCAACTCGGTTACTGCCTGCGAGAGAATCTTCTGGTAGGTTTCGTAACCCAGGTCTTCCATGAATCCACTCTGTTCTGAACCCAGCAGATTGCCGGCACCACGGATATCCAGGTCTTGCATGGCAAGGTTGAAACCGCTGCCCAGGTCGCTGAAGGTTTCCAGGGCTTCCAGTCGGCGACGAGCCTCGGTGGTGAGTGCCGACTTAGGCGGTGCTATCAGGTAGCAGAATGCCTTCTTGTTGCTACGCCCCACTCTACCACGCATCTGGTGCAGGTCGCTCAAGCCGAAGTGGTGGGCATCCATCACGATGATGGTATTGGCATTTGAGATATCAATGCCGTTCTCTACAATGGTGGTAGAGAGCAGCACATCGAAATCGTAGTTGATGAAGCCCATGATAATCTTTTCCAGTTCATCGGGCTTCATCTGGCCATGACCGATTACGACACGGCAATCGGGCACATGCTTCTCGATAAGCAGCTTGATTTCAGTGAGTTTAGAGATTCTGTCGCACACGAAATATACCTGTCCGTTGCGGCTCATCTCGAAGTTGATGGCATCGGCTATCGCCGCACTGCCGAAGGTAATCAGCTCTGTATGAATAGGATAGCGGTTTGGCGGCGGTGTGCGCATGATGCTCATATCGCGGGCACCCATCAGCGAGAACTGCAGGGTGCGAGGGATAGGCGTGGCACTCATGGTGAGGGTATCTACGTTTACCTTCATCTGGCGCAGCTTCTCCTTGGTGGAAACGCCAAACTTCTGCTCCTCGTCGATGATAAGCAGACCCAGGTCGTGCCATTGCACGGTTTTGGAAATGAGCTTGTGGGTACCGATGAGGATATCTATCTTGCCTTCCTTCAACTGTTCCAGAATCAGGCGGGTATCCTTGGCAGAACGGGCACGGCTCAGGTAATCTACGGTTACCGGCAGTTCGCCCAGGCGGTGCTTGAAGGTTTGGTAATGCTGGAAGGCGAGCACCGTGGTAGGAACGAGCACTGCCACCTGCTTGCCATCGCAGGCTGCCTTGAAGGCTGCACGAATAGCCACTTCGGTCTTGCCGAAGCCCACATCGCCACACACCAGTCGGTCCATCGGACGGGCACTTTCCATATCTTTCTTCACCTCGGCAGTGGCCTTGCTCTGATCGGGGGTATCTTCGTAAAGGAAGGATGCCTCCAACTCATGCTGCATATAACCATCTGGGCTATAGGCGTATCCCTTTTCACGACGGCGCTTGGCATAGAGCTTGATTAGGTCGCGGGCTATATCCTTGATACGCTTCTTGGCCTTGTTCTTGAGCTTATCCCAAGCCCCGGTGCCCAGGGTGGAGAGGCGTGGCGGCTCGCCGGTATCGGCACGGCGATACTTGCTGATTTTATAGAGCGAGTGGATGGAGACATCCACCTTATCGTTGTTGGTGTAGATGATGCGGATCATCTCCTGGTAACTGTCGCCCGTAGGCACACGCACCAGTCCGCCAAACTTGCCGATACCGAAATCCACATGCACGATGAAATCGCCGGGTTCCATCTCCTGTAACTCCTTCATGGTGAGGGCCATCTTGCCCGCACGGGCGGAGTCGGAACGCAGGTTGTACTTGTGGTAACGGTCGAATATCTGATGGTCGGTGAAGAAGCAAACCTTCTTCTCGTTATCTACGAAGCCCTCGTGCAGGGTCTTATCTACCGGGGTAAACTGAATGTGGTAGCGCTCCAGTTCCTCGCTGGCGAAGATATCCTTGAGACGCTGTTGCTGCTTCTGGCTATCTGCCAATATATATAAGGTGTAGCCCTTGAGCTGGTAATCTTCCAGGGTTTGAGAGAGGAGCTGGAAGTTTTTGTGGAAGAGGGGCTGCGGCACCACATCGAAACTGATAACGGCATTGCTCTGGCCCTCCGCCGTTTTGCCGAACTCAATGCGAACGTGCTCGACAATGGCATGCTGGAAATCGGTGGCACTCACCAGGTTCAGCTCGGTCTTCATCTCCTGTCGGATTCTTTCTGCCTCCATCTCGGTGGCACCTTCCAACTGTTCGGCAAGGCTCTGGGCAGAGAAGCCATCGTTGTAAATCTGGCCGATACGGTCGTGCAGATAGGCGTAATCCTTCATCACCACGAGCGTAGAAGGGTCGAGGAAATGCAGGAAACACTGCTTCACGGTTTGCTCGGCAGCCAGTTCAGGCACCACTTCGATGCTCTCGCGCTTGTCTTTGGAGAGCTGGTCTTCGATGTTGAAGGTGCGGATGGTATCGATTTCATCACCGAAGAAATCGATACGGAACGGGAACTCGCAACTGTAGGAATAGACATCGATGATGCTTCCACGTACGGCAAACTGGCCTGGCTCATAGACATAATCTACCTCCTGGAGTGAGAAATCGCGCAACTGGTGCACCACATCTACCTGTGAAATCTGCTGACCTACTGAAAGTTTCAGGATTTTCTCATCCAGATGCTGCTTAGACACCACCAGTTCGGCGAGGGCATCGGGATAGGAAACGATGAAAATCTGGTTGCCTGCCGACAATCGGGCAAGCACTTCGGTTCGCAAAATCTCGTTGGCAGCATCCCGCTGGCCATACTTCACGGCACGGCGATAGCTGGAAGGGAAGAAAAATACGCTCTCCTGCCCCAATATCTGAGTGAGGTCGTGATAGAAATATCCCGCCTCCTCGGCATCATCGAGCACGAAAAGCACCGTGCGCTTCAACCTGTTCTGCAGCGAACCGAAAAACATCGAGGCAGAAGAGCACACCAATCCCTGAAGAAAAAGGGAATGCACCGACTTTTTCTTCAATAAATCAAAGAGGGCATTCGCCTGCGGCGAACGCCCGTATTGTTTTGCAATATCCTGTAATATCACTGCTTATTCCTAACTTATTTTTGGGTATTTCTTGAACCATCCATCGAGTCGCAATCTCATCACTCCGAAGAAAGCCTCTCCAAAGATACCGCCACTCATCTTGCTGGTGCCCTCACGGCGATTCACGAAGATAACCGGCACTTCCTTTATCTTGAAGCCTATCTTGTAAGATGTGAACTTCATCTCAATCTGGAAACCGTAGCCCTTGAAGCGAATGGCATCCAAATCGATGGTTTCCAACACTTTGCGACGATAGCAAACGAAGCCGGCTGTGGTATCGTGTACCTGAAAACCCGTAACGAAGCGCACGTATTTTGAGGCGAAATAGCTCATCAGCACGCGACCGATAGGCCAGTTGACCACGTTGACACCCGATACGTAGCGTGAGCCTACGGCTACATCGTAACCCTCATCGTGGGTAGCGGCGTAGAGGCGTGGCAGGTCGTTAGGGTTGTGGCTGAAATCAGCATCCATCTCGAAGATGAAGTCGTAGCCATGCTCCAAGGACCACTTGAAACCCTTGATGTAGGCGGTACCGAGGCCCAGTTTGCCCTTGCGCTCCAGAATGTGAAGGCGGCCGGCAAACTCACCGGCGATGAGGTTCTTGACAATGGCAGCCGTGCCATCAGGACTTCCGTCGTCGATGACCAGGATGTCGAATTTCTTCTCCAGGCCGAACACGGCACGGATGATTTTCTCTATGTTTTCCTTCTCGTTGTATGTAGGAATGATTACTATGCTATCACTCATATTCTTTTGTTTTATAGTTACAAGTGCAAAAATACAACTTTTATCTGATATAAACAAATTTACTGGTCGGGATTTTCAACAAAGCCCTGATATTCCTTATCGAGACTCGCCATGATGGTATCGTAGCTCTTGGTCATCTGGTTCTTGATGTTCTCCGGACCCTTGCCTATTGGCAGGATAGGCTCGTGGATGGTAAGCTTTATCGGATGCCAGAATGCCCAGTAGATATCCTTCATGCGTGGCTTTACATCGAAACTGCCGTTGATGGTGAGCGGACAAACCGGCAACTGCAGCTCGTCGGCAAGCATGAAGGCTCCACGGCGGAACACGCCCATGTGGCCAGTGAAGGTGCGGGCACCCTCCGGGAACACCACGAGCGACATGCCTTCCTTGAGCACCTCGCGCGCCTTATCGTAAGAGGCACGAATCTTGGAAGGTCCGCTCTTGTCTACGAAGATGTGGTGGGCATAGACGCAAGCCAGACCCACGAGCGGAATGTTGCGGATGCCTTTCTTCATCATCCACTTGAAGTTACGGCCCAGGAAGCCATAGATGAGGAAGATGTCGAAGGCACCCTGATGGTTGGCCACGAACACGTAGCTCTGACCTTTCTTGAGATGCTCCCTACCCTCTACCTTTACTGGCAGGAGGAGGATTCTGATCCACAACTGTGCCCACAACTTACCTGGGTAATATCCCCAGAAGTGACCATTGCCCAACATACAGCCTATCACCGTAGTCAGGCTGGTAAGGATGCTTGCCACAACGAGAATGGGCAGGCAAATGATTAATTGGTATATTCGATATAAGTACTTCATCTTGTTTATTTTCTTGCTATACTATAATTTATGCTGATACACGATTTATTTTCTCTTTAAAGTTATAACTGCGATTTCCGGGGTGGCTCCGATGCGGATTGGCACGGTGCCGCCGAGTCCGGCGGTGGTATAGAGCTGACAGCCCTCACGCTCGTAGAGACCGTAATCGAATGAAGCGAACATAGACGGACGGAGCCCGAGCACGGAAACCTGTCCGGCATGGGTATGACCGCTGAGGGTGAGCTGCGGTGCCACGAGCACGGAATCCTTCGACCCATGTTCCTCGTTGATGGTAGATGGCAGCATCTCCTTCCACTGCGTTGGGATGTGCTGGAGCATCAGTACAAACTGTCCCGGCTTGATGCCATAGAGGGCCTGCGCCACCTGCGTGCGCTTAGGCTTGTCGTAGTTCTCAGTGCCAGCCACATAGATGGAAGCCTTGCCCCTGTGCAGCTTGATATGCTCGTTCATGAGCAATCGCCATCCGCAGGAGCGTTCGAAATCCTGCACCCTGCGCTCCATCTCCTTCTTGGCAAGCAGATCGTCATCATCGATATGCATATAATAGGTGTAATCGTGATTTCCCAATACGCTCACCACTCCATCCTTTGCCTTCAGGGAACTGAGCAGATCGTGATAAGGCGTTAATTCAGAAGGCTTTACATTCTGAATATCGCCCGTAAAGCAGATGAGGTCGGCATGCTGGGCATTGATGCTATCTATGTCTCGCTGAGGCAAATCGTGTCGCCAGCCGTAGAAGGAGCCCAGGTGGATATCGCTGAAATGTACGATGCGATAGCCATCAAACTCCTTTGGCAGATCGGGCACATAGACGGTGAGGTGCTTCACCTCAAACTGTCTGACACCCTTGGTAAAGCCATAGATGAAGCTGAAGAATGCCACAATGGCCAATACGCCGCCCACCAGTTTGCCCCAGTTACGTGAGGTATGACTGCTAGGCTTATTCCGTTTCTGCTTGTATCTACGCGACAGGCGCATGCACTCCCAGCCTGCAAAACTGCAGAGGGCAAAGACAAACTGGGGTACGGCAAGCACCGCCATCATGCCGAACCAGATGTCGATGAGCATCGGGTCATCGGGCATGAAGTCGGCACCCAGCGCCAGATAGGAACTGTAACCTATCACGATGGCCACGGGCAGCCAATATAAAATCTTTCTCCATCCCTTGCGTACATGCAGATACTGCCGGTCTATCCAGAGATAAGGCAATACCGAGAACAGCACGATGGGAATTAGAATCCTTGCTATCATAACGGTATATATAAATACATTATTACTAATAAATATGTTATCACTATTTCTTAATCAGGCTCGACTGGAGGAACCGTCTCATCAGTTCTACGGGCACCCCACGGCGGCGGGCGTAGTCGCGAAGCTGGTCATCGCCTATTTTTCCCAGTTCGAAGTAGCGTGCCTTGGGATGGGAGAACATCAGTCCCGAGACGCTGGCATGAGGCGTCATCATTCCGGTTTCGGTGAGTCGGATGCCTGCCTGCTTCATGTCGATAAGCTGGTTGATGAGGAAGTTGGCACTGGTATCGGGCAGCGACGGATAGCCGATGGCTGGCCGGATGCCCTGGTATTCCTCGCGATGCTGCTGCTCGATGGTGAGGTTTTCATCGGGTGCATAGCCCCAATACTCTTTTCTCACCTCTTCGTGCAGTTTCTCTGCCGTTGCCTCTGCCAGGCGGTCGGACAGGGTCTGCGCCATCATATTGAGGTAATCGTCATGGCGATACACATCGATGATGGTTCCATCCACAGAAGTGCAGAACACCCCTATCTGGTCTCTGATGCCCTGGGAAAGGGGCCGGATGAAATCGGCAAGACAGAGGTTTGGTTCGCCCGGTGCCGAAGGATGCTGCTGGCGGAGCATCGGGAATCGGAGATTCTTTTCCTTCTTCTCTTCAATCCCATTGCTTTCTATTCCAGAAGTTCCAGGTGTTCCGTTTCCTCCTGAAGTTCCCGAAATTCCGTTTTCTTCTGAGGTACTTGGAAGAAAGAAAATCAAATCATCCCCTTCGCTACCAACCTCAAAGAGCTTGAAGATAGCATGGGTATGATATTTCTCCTCCCAGGAGGCAAGCATCTGCAATGCCTCTTGCTTTATCTTCTCCTTGTCAGCCTTCGGCTTTCCGCTCAATCCCCAGGCATGATAGAAATAGAGCCAGTTGATGAACGGAATCAACTCTGATATTCTATAGGTCTTATTCATTAACTTCTGAAATTCAATTCCTCACCACGATAATCGGCATCGAAGGCTCCCTTATTATATATAAGGTGACCGTTGCAGAAGGTTTGCTCCACCTGCCACTGATATTCGTGGCCCTCCATCGGACTCCACTGGCACTTGCTCTGTACAACCTCCTTGGTTACCTTCCATGGCGACTTTGGTTTAACGATGACAATATCAGCCTTGTATCCCTTGCGAAGGAATCCACGCTGACTTACCTGGAAGAGCTGGGCAGGCTGATGAGCCATCAGTTCTACCATCCGTTCGATGGTGAGCACGCCCTCATCTACCAGTTCGAGCATGGTAACGAGCGAGAACTGAACCATCGGCATGCCTGATGCAGCCTTGGCACATCCGCCCTGCTTATCTTTTAACTCATGTGGAGCGTGGTCGGTACCAATGGTAGCAATGCGTCCATCGGTCAGGGCACGGCGAAGGGCATCGCGGTCGGCCTGGGTCTTGATGGCAGGATTGCACTTGATGAGTGCCTTCTTCGTTGCGTAATCGGCATCTGAGAAGAAGAGATGGGCTATCACGGCTTCGCCTGTTATCAGATTTTCTTTCTGATTATCAAACAATTCCAACTCCTTGGCTGTGGTAACGTGGGCGATATGAAGGCGGGTACCAAACTGCTTGGCAAGTTCTACTGCCAGTTTGCTGCTCTCGTAACATGCCTCCACGCTACGAATCTCGGGATGATGCTCCACGGCAGGGTCTTCGCCATACTTCGCTTTCGCCTCCGCCATATTTCGGTTGATAATCTCGGTATCCTCGCAATGGGTCATTACAGGCAGATTGAGCTGCTTGGCTGTGCTGAACACACGCTGCAGGGACTCCATCTTATCTACCAGCATATTGCCGGTGCTGGAGCCCATGAAGAGTTTGATGCCCGGAACATGATGCACATCGAGCTGGGCGAAGGTATCCACATTGTCGTTGGTAGCTCCATAGAAGAAGCTATAATTTACATGGCTCTTCCGGGCACCCAACTTTCGCTTCTCCTCCCACGCCTCAAGGGTGGTGGTTTGCGGCACCGTGTTAGGCATCTCGAAGTAAGAAGTGACGCCACCATAGGCAGCAGCACGGCTTTCACTCTCGATATCCGCCTTGCGAGTTAATCCCGGCTCACGGAAGTGGACATGGTCATCAATTACACCTGGCAAAACAAAACACCCCGAAGCATCCACTACTTTGTCGTAGATGCCACGGGGTGCCATGCCTTCATATATCTCTGAAATAACTTCACCATCAACCAGAAGATCGCCCTTAAAGGAGCGACCCTCGTTGACGATAGTTCCGTTTTGTATTAATACCTTAGACATTGTACTTTGAACGTTGAACGTTGAACTTTGAACTTTGAACTTTATGATTAGTTATAAGGCGATAACCTTATGACTAACTCCTTATTCCTAACTTCTTATTCTTAACTTCTTATTCCTAACTACACTACCTATCCTTTGCCGGAATAGTTGGCTTGGCTAAATCGTTAGGGGTTGGGGCTGGAGCGGCATTAGGGTCGGTCTGTGGTGCAGCCATCTGCTCCATATCAGGAGTAGGAGCCATACCTCCGGCACCCACAGATTCATGCGTACCATTCATGATAGCCTGGTTTTCCTGCGCCTTCTGATAGTAATCCTTCACGTAAGAATCGTTTTTGAAGTGATCGGTGGCCTTGCTCATGATGTCCTCAATCCATGGCGAAAGCATAGGATACTGATTGCCCATGGTAACGAGGAAGAAGACGCCCGGACCCAACACATTGTCGAAGTTATCGGTAACAAAGGATGTAATGAGCTTATCCTGCTGGTCGGAGAGACGCATTGCCTCCTCGTTGAGCTTCGCCGTAACCACCTGCATATCACTACCATTCATGATAGCCTGATCGTGCTTATGAACCAACTCACGCTGCTGATTCTGCAACTGCTGATACTTCTTGAAGAACCCGAAGAGCTTGTCGTTGAGCGGCGTACCGCTCACCACCTGCTGGGTATCATCAAGCTTCACCGTGATGCAACCACTCTCCAAGACCAGCGGCAACACGGGTTCATCGTCCATGAAGATGTTGGCCATCTTGGCAGAATCCACACTTCCCTGGAAGTGAAACTGTCCATGAACCACATCACATGAATCAATTTTCTTAAATTCATTGTCTTTCAAGATCTGAAGATACAGCATACGACCATCCAAGGTGCTTACGTTAGAAGTACCTGAAATATCGTAACTGGCGGCGCAAGATGTAAGCGCCATTAAGGTGATCAATGCGTAAAATATCTTATTCATAAGCTTTGTAATTCACAATTTTGTGAACAAAAGTACAATCAATTATTGAAGTAGCGAAATAAATTCAAGCTATTTAATTGAATATTACATGTATTTATGTTTTATTTGCATTTTAACTCGTGCGAAATGCGATGCGTGGTATAGAGTTCCAGCAAGGCGGCTATGAGCAGGAACACCACCCACTTGTTGTAGAAATAGGTGATATATGTCTCCTGATTGGCGAACCAATGACGGAAAAATGCATACACGGTATCGACCATCGAAATGCCCGACAACACGAAGAAGATGTCGGCGATATACTGCATTCGCTTGAGGCGATGAATCACCAGCGAATCGCCCTCGTAGAACTGCATCGCCTGTATCAGGGCAAAGAGAACGGTGCCCAACAGGAATACCCAGCAGGTGTAAAGCAACATGGTTGGATAAATGAATCCAAAAGCAAAGCAGCCTGCACCGATAACCATCAGCACGCCGCCGAGCAGGAAAACTGCACTTTGTATCTTAGTTAACTGTTTCATCGTATGAATCGTTTATATATTAAATAGGGTTTAATCATATTGAATTATTGCGCATTCTCGGAATTTTCCACTTTCTCTGCACTCTCGGAATTTACTGCGGTTCCTGCCTCCTCAGGCAAGTCTGTACTCAGCACGAAAATATCCTCATCGTCCGACTTCATGAAGTAACGCTCACGGGCTATCTTGCCAAAGACCTCAGGTCCCAGGCGCATCTCCTTGAGCTGGCGCGAGTCTTTTTCATACTGCGCCCGGTATTTTCCTATCTCCTCACGCAAGGTAGCTATCTGCAACTGATACTTGATGTGCTGGCGGATGCTGTTGTCATCAACAACGCCCACAATCAAAACACCCGCTACAATGACTATAAGATACTTATAGTGAGCGAGATAATTCCATATAATACTTAGTTTCTGACTCATTATTTTCTATATTTTGACTTTATTTGTCTGAATTTGTTTGCAAAGATAATATTTTTTTGTTATCTTTGCATCACAATTAAGAAAAAATAATGCAAGACAACATAGTTTCAAGCAAAAAAGAATGGAAGAATACATAGTTTCTGCAAGAAAATACCGTCCGATGACCTTCGATACGGTCGTAGGACAGAGTGCTTTGACCACCACTTTGAAGAATGCGGTGAAGAGTGGCAAGCTGGCGCACGCCTACCTCTTCTGCGGTCCGAGAGGTGTGGGCAAGACCACTTGTGCCCGCATCTTTGCCAAGGCAATCAACTGCGAGCACCCTCGCGAAGACGGCGAGGCATGCAACGAGTGCGAGAGCTGCAAGGCTTTCAACGAGCAACGCTCCTACAACATCTTTGAGCTGGATGCCGCCAGCAACAATGGCGTTGACCAGATCAAGACCCTGATGGAGCAGACCCGCATCCCGCCTCAGGTGGGTAAGTACAAGGTGTTCATCATCGACGAGGTGCACATGCTGAGTGCCGCTGCCTTCAATGCCTTCCTCAAGACGCTGGAGGAGCCGCCATCGCACGTAATCTTCATCCTCGCCACCACCGAGAAGCACAAGATTCTGCCTACCATCCTGAGCCGATGCCAGATTTACGACTTTGAGCGCATGAGCGTGGCCAACACCATCGCCCACCTGAAGATGGTGGCTGAGAAGGAAGGCGTGAAATACGAGGAACCGGCACTCGCCGTCATCGCCGAGAAAGCGGATGGCGGTATGCGCGATGCCCTCTCCATCTTTGACCAGGCGGCAAGCTTCTGCCAGGGCGACATCACCTATCAGAAGGTGATAGAAGACCTGAACGTGCTGGACAGCGACAACTACTTCAAGCTGGTGGATCTTGCCATAGAGAACAAGATAAGCCAGATGATGGTGGTGCTCGACGGCATCCTGAGCAAGGGATTCGACGGCGGCAACATGATTCAGGGATTGGCACAGCACGTGAGAAACGTGATGATGGCGAAGGACCCTCAGACCCTGCCGCTGCTGGAAGCAAGCGACGAGCAGAAGACGAAGTATGCCGAACAGGCGAAGAAGGCTCCTACACCTTTCTTATATAAGGCTCTGAAGCTGATGAACGAATGCGATGTGCATTATCGCCAGAGTTCGAACAAGCGCCTGCTGGTGGAGCTTACCCTGATACAGATAGGTCAGATTACGCAACCGGAAGACCAGGATGTGCCTAGTGCGGGGCGTACGCCCCATAGACTAAAATCCCTGTTTCAGAAAATCATTGCCCAGCTTAAGCCTGCTGCTCAGGGTGCAGGTGCCGGGCAAGAGAGCGGAAGCACAGTTTCATCCCTACAGGGAGAGGCTGCGTCTGCCGCTGCGGCTACTGCTGCGCCTACATCTAACGCATCAGCATCATCAGCTTCGGGTGGAGCATCGGTTTCGGGAACATCGGTTTCGGGAACATTATCTGCTTCAGGAACATTATCTGCTTCAGGAGCATCTGCGGCATCCGGTGCTTCTACGGCATCAGCACCTGCTGCCCGAACCAAGAAGAAGCTAAGTCAGGTGAACCTGAGCGGCATCGGCATGAGCTTTGCCAACCTCAAGAAATCTGAAGAGACGGCAAAACGCATCTATAATCCTATCGACCAGCTGAAAGACGATCCTGCTGCAGTAAAACAGGCTGCCACTTCTACGGATATAGAATTTACGCAGGAACAGGTGGAAGGCCAGTGGATGGGCATGTGCCTAAGAATGCAGAACGTGAAAGACCTCATCGGTCTGGCAAGCCGCATGAAAGCGATAGTTCCTACGATTACGCAATATCCAAACATAGAAGTGGTGATAGACAACCAGCTGCTGCTCAACGATATATTAAGCATCAAGGGCAGAATTCTCCAGACTTTCAAGATAGGATTGGGTAATCAATCTGTTAACATCAACTATCGCCTGGCAGAGGCAGACGAGGTGACCAAGGTGCTCTCTAAGCGCGAACTGCTGGAGAACCTGATGAAGGAGAATCCTTCCATCGCCAAACTCACCCAGGATTTGAAGCTCGTCATGGCATAACCAACAGAAGCTCGTCATGGCATAACCAACTTTTTGATAAGAATAAGAAAATAAAAGAATGGCAAGAAGATAATGCCAAGAAAATAACAGCAAGAAATAATGGCAAGAAGATTAAGAAAGAAACGCATCGCAGTGATATTGCTGACATTTACCGCCATCATCGTTTGGACTACTCACAGTTGCGTTTCGCGCTGTACCTCGTCTGGCGAAAAGGAGAAGGCGGAAGATACCTTACCTAAGGCGCACATCAACGATTCCATCTCGAACGCTCTGAGCGAGGGAAAGGAATACCAGGAGTTGGACTCCGTAATAGAGAGATACCTGAAACGCTGGGAAATCAATGGGGCACAGCTCGTTATCACCCGCAACGACTCCCTACTCTACGCCCGTGGATTCGGATGGGCAGACAAGGAGCGTGGCATCAAGATGGAGCCTAACATGCTGATGCGATTTGCTTCGGTATCGAAGCTCATCACGGCAGTGGGCATCATGAAACTGCAGGAGATGAAGAAACTGAAGCTGAACGAGAAGGTGTTTGGCGCAAAGGGCATTCTGAGAGATACCGTTTACAACAACAGCATCAAGGACCAGCGATACTACGATATCACCGTGGAGCAACTGCTTCGCCATCAGGCGGGTTTCAACAACTATGCCGGCGACCCGGTATCTTCCACCCGCTACATCATGATGCAGAACCATCTCACTACGCCGCCCGACCACAATACGCTGCTCAAGATTCTGCTGAAGCGCCATCTGGGTTATACGCCGGGGCAGGGCAAATGCTATAGCAACCTGGGCTACATGATTCTGTCGATGATTATCGAGAAGAAGAGTGGCATGAAATATGAGAACTTCATGCAGAAGTATGTGCTCCAGCCTGCCGGCTGCTACGACATGCACATCGCCGGCACTTACTTAAAGGACCGTCGTCCCAACGAGACGAAGTACTACATGCACCAGGGCAGCATCCCTGTGTATGAATACAACAACAGCGGCCGACTGGTGGAGAAGTGCTATGGCGATACCGACCTTCCCCGTCTGTCGGGAGCAGGAGCCTGGTGTGGTTCGGCAGCCGAGCTGAGCCGTTTCATCGCCAGCATCGACGGCATGCCTCATGTAAAGGATATCCTAAGCAAGCAGAGCATCCAGTTTATGACCACCGAGCAGCCCGACCATCAGTATTCCATCGGTTGGAACTACACCCCGAAGAGCAATCGCCCATGGATTCGCACGGGTTCGCTGGCAGGCACATCGGCATTGGTTCTGAAATATCCTGATGGCCAGTGCTGGATTCTCATCACGAACACATCCACCTGGAAGGGCCACGGCTTCTCTAACGACAGCATGGCTTTTTTCGAAAAACTGAGAGAGAAATACATGGCGAATATGCCAAAGAAGGATTTGTTTATATAAAAAAGAATTTTCTATAGAGAAAAAGAAAGAATTTGTTTATATAAAAAAGAAAGGATTTCTATAAAGAAAAAGAAATAGAATGCAAAAAAATCCCTGGAGATGTTTCCATTCTCCAGGGATTTTTCTTTTGTCTTATCTTATCTGTTCATATCTGTTGGATGAACTTGTGTATATCAGCATAAATATATCTTTAGAAAGTATATTTCAAGCCAACCTGACCACGCCAGCGGCTGTAGTAATCGCTATAGCTCTTGTAAGCATAAGCACCGGTAAACTGGTAAACACCACCACCCTGATAGTTAACAGGAGAATAGTAGGTGCCGAAGCCATCACCATAGGTATGACCCCAATCCTTGTTCAAGAGGTTGCCCACGTTGAGGATATCGAAGGTCAACTCGATGGAGTTAATCTGACCAGCTACCTTGAAGCTGTACTTCTGACCGAAGTGAACATCGAAATGATGCTCGAATGGCAGGTTATCAGCATAACGCTCGTAGTACTCGCCACGGTGCTTGCTGAGGTAAGAATCCTCTGCAATCCACTTCTTCAACATCTCACGCTGCATTTCCTCGGTGAGCTTATCGCCATGGTTATCGCCAAACATGCGCTTGGTGAAGGTATTGTTGTTATACTTGGTTTCCTCGAAACGCATCTTGTCAATCTGTGCATCGGTTGGGATGAAGAACAGGTCATTACCCTTGGAACCATCCTCGTTCACATCACCATAATAATAATAGGTGTAAGGTGAACCGCTCTTAGCCTGGTAGATGACACCCAGGGTTGTCTTCCACTGCTTCTGATGACCATAGTCGATGTGGTAGTAAGCAGATGCCTGGATGCGGTGAGGCACGTTGTAGGCTGAGTTACCCACCTCCAAGTCGTTGCAGTCGCGATGAGTATACTGGTAAGTCCATGAACTCTTAGCCACAGAAGAACCGCCATTGGCAGCACTGCGAGAGCGGGTCCAGGTGTAACTTGCCATCAGGTCGAGACCGAAGTCGAAATGCTTCTCTGCCTTCAGAGAGAGGTTGATGGTATGACCCTTCGATGTATTGCCCAGGGCATAGACACCTGCGATAGGAGTACCCTTCACTACGCTCTGATAGAGCGGACGGTTGTCCCACTCGTAACCATACTTCTGAGAGAAGGTTTCACCACTCTGCTCCTGAGCCAGGTTCTTATAGAGAATATCATTCAATGTCTTTGAGTAGATGGCCTCAGCAGTCCAGTCGATGCCCAACAGTTCAAAGTCGAAACCGAGGTTGAGACGGAGGTTCTGAGCAAACTTAAAGTTCTTGCTGCAAACGGCAACATCCTGGTTACCGGCGCTCACCTTCATCTTATCGGCATTGACATTCTGCTTGCTTGGGTCGAGGATGAGCTCCAAGCCCTTGGTAGAAGAGTTGTTGCTATCGTATGAAGAAAGCTGCAGACCTGTGCCTGAGAAGTTGTTGCTTACCCAAACGAATGGGATGCGACCGGTGAAGACACCTGCACCACCACGGAGGATGAACTTACGGTCGTTGTTGATGTCCCAACGGAATCCTACACGAGGAGAGAGCATTGGAGAGAAGTTGAGCTTATCGTTGGTCTTCATGCCCCAACCCATCTTCTCAGACAAGGCGTTGAACTCGGCATTCTCCATTGGAGTATCGAAGAACACCGGAATATCCAGACGGAGACCGTAGGTAAGAGTGAAATTGTTGCTGGCATTCCACTTATCCTGCGCATAGAATCCAAACTGGCCTGAAGAGAATTCTGAAGCCCAGTTAGGATCACCAGTAACATCAGTGTTAGCCTGACCATAACGATACTGGTTCATGTAAGCCTTCTTAGGATCCAAGGTTCCAGCCATGTAATCATCGTAATAAGCCTTGAAGTTGTCATAACCCTTGAAGGTATAAGAACCGAACTTATCAGAGATGAACATGTTCTTGAAATGGTAAAACTCGTTGTGGGTACCGAAGATGAAGGTATGGTTGCCACGGAGCCATGTCAGGTTGTCCTCAATGGTCCAGATATCCTGGTTCAGGTAGTTAGCCTGAGAGTTACGCTCTGTACCGATGTTCACCGTACCGCTACCCACACCTGTGATGGAAATCATAGGGAGGTTGGCCTTGATATCACGGCTATCGCGCACTCTTACGAAGCTGACACGGGCCTCATTGCTCACGTTTGGAGAGATACGGCTCTGAAGCTCAGCGATGAAAGAGTTGGTATTGCTCTTGAAAGGATAGCTGTAGGCATAGGTGTTCAGGCTGGAAGCACTTCCGCCACCACTCAACTGCTCTGCCTTGACCAGACTCCAGCGGATGGCAAATTTGTTGAACTCGTTGATGTTCCAGTCGAGTTTCAAGCCCGCCTTATCGCTCTTGGTGTAGATATCCTGGTTACTGAAGTAATCATTGAAAGCCACACCCTGCTTCTCAGCCATCTTCTGCAACATATTCATGATGTCCTTCGCCTGCTCGGTATTCACCTTCGAATTACCGGAATCCACGCCATAGAGGTTAGGATACTCCTTGTTGGTACGCTCGTAGTTGGCGAAGAAGAAAAGTTTATTCTTGATGATAGGTCCACCCAGGGTGACACCCATGTTGTACTGAGTCTGCTTCTGATACTTAGGCGCATAACCCGTTCCATCCAGATAAGGATACTTGGTACCGATGAGGTCCTGGTTGTAGCCATAGTAATAGGCAGAACCATGGAACTTGTTGGTACCGCTCTTGGTGATGGCATTGATGGCACCACCGGTGAAACCGCTCTGTCGCACATCGAAAGGAGCTACAGATACCTGAATCTGCTCGATAGTCTCCATAGATACAGGCTGAGCACCCGCCTGACCGCCGTTGTTACCGCTGGAAGCTAGACCGAACACGTCGTTATTGGCTGCACCATCAATCATGAAGTTGTTGTATCGGTTGTTGGTACCTGCAAACGACATGTTACCCGAATTGGTAACCGTGAGCTGAGGGTTCAAGCGAGCCACATCAGCAATACCGTGGGTGATACTAGGCATATTGTTGATCTGCTCGGCATTCATACTGGTGGCAGCACCTGTACGAGAAGCAGCGAGACCCGCCTTGCCAGCCACCACCACTTCCTGGAGCTGGTGCGCATCCTCCTTCAAGGAGAAGGTGAGGTTGGTAGTCTCACCCAAGCTCAAGCTTACATTGTTGACACTCTTGTCCTTGTATCCGATGTAAGATACTTCAACCTTGTAAGGTCCACCCGGACGCATACCCTGGATGGTGTAACGGCCATCGATATTCGTCACGGCACGATACACCGTACCCGAAGGCTGGTGAATGGCAGTAACGGTAGCACCGATGACATTCTCATTGTCGGATGTTACCTTACCGCTGATGCCTGATGTGGTAATCTGCGCCATCGCCGTAGAGACAACGAAGGCTAGCAAAACCACTAGTAAATGCAATCTTTTCTGCATAGAATTTCAGATAAATTGGTTAATAATAACAGGATCTTATCTTCTAAGAAGACTTACTTAATCCTTTTTATACTTCTATGCTGCAAATTTAAACAAAATTTTTGAAATAACAAGTTTTTAGGGAAAAAAAATCGATTAAAATTGGAAAAAGACCCCGAATTGGGTGTTTTGGGATATAAACAGCAAACTATAACTGCCAAATACACAGACAAAAAAAAGATGCACTCCCCTATTTACTAGAGAAGTGCATCCGATATTTTATGGCTTATCTATTCTGTACCACTCCTATCCATTAGTTGAAGATGTAACGGATAGAGAACTGGATAGAATAGGTTGAGTTGAAGCTTGTGTTGTTGGTGTATGTCTTAGACAATACTTCCTTACCATTCTTCTGGAACTGGAATGAACCCTTAGCTCCATTCTTGCCAGCTGTATATTTCAGCAACTTGGTGTTGTTTACGGTCTTGTAGAGACCCCAGCTGTTGTTCAGCAAGTTAGCCAAGTTCTTGATATCTACACCAAACTGGAGAGTATTCTTCTGACCAGCTACGTTGAGATAGAAGTTCTGGTTGAACTTGAAGTCCACCTGATGATGCCAAGGCATCACAGCACCGCCACGCTCAGCATACTCACCCTTGTGATTCTTCAGGTAATCATCCTGGTTGATGTAAGCCCAGAAGTCATCCTTCTGCTGCTCAGCTGTATAGCTGCCATTATCCTTGAAGTTCCACTCGTTCAAAGCCTCGCGGGAAGCTGGGATGTAAACCAATCCGTTAGAACCGTAGTCGTTAACCACATTGCCAGTCAACTGGTAGGTGTAACGTGTGCAGCTGTAACCGTCAGCATAACCCATATTCATACCTTCGTAAATCAAGCCAACCTCAGAACCGAAATTCTTGCCGTAGTCCTTCTTGTAAGAAGCAGAGATGAGCAAACGGTTAGGAGCTACGTATGTACCATAACCCAACTCCTTATCATTGTTACCGTTGATAGAGTAACGGTTGTTATAGTATGCAGAAGAAACCTGGTCGCCTACACCATCACCGTAAGACTTAGCCTTTGAATAGGTGTAAGATGCAGAGAGGTTCAAACCGAATGCAAACTTCTTAGCCAAAGAAGCAGTGATTGAGTAGTAGTATGCCTTATGACCAGCGTTTGTAATCATATAAGGGTTGATAGATGAGTTGCGTGAATACCACTTACGCTTGTCACCAGGAGCCAACTCTGTATATGACTTACCATCCCAGTAGCGGTCGAGGTTGATAACTGTAGCAGGATTGAACTCACGGCTATAGATACCCTCCAGAGAGAAGTCAACATCGTAAGGCAACTTGGCATCCAATGCCAGAGAAGTCTTCCAGGTAGCATTCATCTTCAAGTCCTTGTCGATGATGGTAGGAGAAGAAGGAGCTGCTGCATCATCACGGTTAACAGCCAAGCCCTGCTGCTTCAATACATTTACCTGCTCATCACGGCTAGCATAGAACTTATCCATCAAATATTTAGCACCCTTGTCAGATGGAGTATTATAATAATAGGTGTACTGACCGCAACCAGCGTTACCTACAGCAGATACGAGCCAGACGAATGGCAGACGACCGATGAAGTAACCTGTACCACCACGGAGCACCAACTTGTGGTTGCCGAGGATATCCCAGTTGAAACCTACACGAGGAGAAACTGTCAATGGAGCATCAGGAAGCTGATCGGTAGTGTACTGAGACTCTACACCAGCATCGTTCTTCCACTTCATGGCTGCGAAGGCCTTGTTGTAGTTGTTCTTCAGCTCTGGATAGATAGGCAACTCGAAACGCAAACCTGCAGTAAGGCGGAAGCGGTCTGAGAAGTTAACCTGATCCTGAACATAAGCAGAGAACTGGTTGTACTTCATGGTAGCGTTAAACTGGCTTGAACCATCCATAGGGAAGGTAACACCATAGCTTCTAGGAGCCTTGCCGTTCATGAAATCGTCCATAGACTCGAACACATAGTAACCTGCAGAAGCAGCACCGAAGCCGTTGGTAGCCTCGTTGGTCTCAAACTGAAGACCAGCGGTGAAGTTCTGGATACCCATGGCCCATGAAGCCTCATCAGTAGCAACGAAAGTCTTCACCTGGCGCAGGTTACCCTGAGTAAACGGATCAGGACCGAAGCCCATGTAGTAAGAACCATTCTTCAGAATATCTACAGTTGGGAACATACCACCTACATAAGTACGTGGCTCATCCTGATAAGAGTATGTAGCACGGAGTACATTGCTTACACCACCCCACTTAGAGTTCCACTCAGCAGCGAAAGAAGTAAAGTTCTTCTCCTGATAATAGCGTGCACTCTCGAAGTAGAGACCTGCATTAGCTGTACGACCCGACTGAGACTTACCACCTGTAGCATCCTCACCACCAGGATAAATGACAGAATCCTTGAATGGAGTGGTTGAGCTAGATGGAGCTGAAGAATCCTTGTCGTGACTCTTAGAGAAACGGATGTTCAACTTGTTGTTCTCGTTGATGTTCCAGTCGATACGAGCCAGGAACTTGTATGATGGAGTATCGAGAGAATATCCCTGATAGCGACCTGGGTTGTAACCATAGTTATTGCTGAGGAAGTTGAGCATATTGTCCATATCGCTCTGCAATGGGCGGTGAACGGTACCAGATGATGGAGACCACTCATCAGAAGCATTTACACGAGCTGTACCAGAAGGACCAGCAGAGATGTTGCTCTGATATTCACCGTTGGCGAAGAAGAACAACTTATCCTTGATGATAGGACCACCGAAGCTGGCACCCCATGTAGTAGAATGAGACTGGAGACGGTTCAACTCATAGTCGCCTACCTTGTTACCACGCAAGTGAGAGTTGGTAGTGTACATATAAGCTGTACCCTTGAAATCATTGGTACCGCTCTTGGTTACGGCGCTGATAGCACCACCTGTAAATCCACTCAGACGAACATCGTATGGAGATGAAGATACAGAAATCTGATCCAAAGCATCCAGAGAAATTGGTGATCCGTTACCAGGAAGGTTGCCACCAATACCGAAGGCGTTGTTGAACGCTGCACCATCCACAGTAACATAAGACTGACGGTAGTTACCACCACCTACAGAGAAACCGCTACCTACGTTGGCACCCTGAGGAGTCAACTTCAAGAGGTCGTTCATGCTACGAGATACGGTAGGAACAGCCTCAATCTGGTCGGCATTGATACTTGTTGTAGCACCAGCACGGTCGGTGCGCATGTTGTTGTTGCGATCAGCCACAACCACTACGTCTTCCAACTGAGCAGCATCCTCAGTCAAAGTCTCGTTCAAGACTGTGTTCTGACCAAGAGAAAGAGAAATGCCCTTTACCTGCTTGTTCTTGTAACCCACGTAGGTTACTTCCAGAACATAAGGTCCACCCGGGCGCATACCCTGAATAGAATAACGACCATCGATGTTGGTCACTGCACGATAGACTGTACCAGAAGGTTGGTGAACAGCCTTGATTGTTGCGCCAATGACATCTTCGCCATCAGCTGTAATTTTACCACTAACGCTAGATGTTGTAATCTGCGCCATGGCTGTGGTTACCATAAAGGCCAGCAAAGCCACTAATAAATGCAATCTTTTCTGCATACCTTTTATTATAAAAATTAAAAATAATTGTTTGGGAGATATTCCCTCTTATATCGTTATCGAGTGCAAAATTAAACAAAAAATTCAATATAAGTGTTACAAATGGGTTAATTTTATACTTTTAAACACAAAAAAAAATCTGCGTTAAGCAAATAACGCAGATTTTCTTTAAATTAATATTTAAATATAGATTTTACTTATAATATTTTTCACTTCATAATTCTCACTCCTTTCTTTGCCAGATGCTCATCACCTTGCGGCGGATGGCTACGATGTTCAGGATGGAGACGATCAGGAACAGAACCAAGCCCAGGCAGATGGCTGGGAGCATCGTTCCCTCGTCGAGATCAGGGAAGATGGCTTCGATGAAATCCATGTAGTAGCCACGAACGAAGAAAAGGATGACCCATGCAATGATGAGAACCACTACATTTAGCGAGATGGTGAGCACCTGGTATGGTTTCGCCACATCGTTAGGACTGTAACCTATCAGCAGCAGGTTCTCCAACTTGGATGAGTTCTTCTGTACCAGCAGATAGATGCTGAGCATGAGGATGTAGAAGCTCAGGATAGAAATCACCAGTCCGATTATCATTACCAGCGATACCATCATGCGCAGGAAATAGGTGGTCTTCTCGGCATCTAGCTTGTCGGTTTCAACCTCATAGCCGTTATCATCCAAATATTTGGTGATGCTCTCGTCGCCCGGATTTCCTACTTCCACAATCAGGCGGTTAGGGTCGCTTTTCTGATTAGGTGCGAACTCCTGGTTGCTCCAGTCCATGAACGCCTGTGGCACGAGGATGGTGTTGAGGCGTGAAGAGAAACCGATTACCTTTCCTCTGAACTGCTCCTTCTTGCCACCCGCCTGAATCTGGATATTGAAATCTATCATTCCCATCAGACCATCGCTTATCTTTGGCAGCGAGTGGCTCTGGGCGAATCCGAAGTTATACATATTAATATAGGTACGCGGAAGGATGATAGGCACTTCCTTGGAACCTGGCACATATTTCCAGTCCTTGAGCGGCACATCCACGAAACCATCGGGAACACTCTCGAAGAAGAGCTCGCTGTTCAGTACATTCACGCCGTTTACGCCCATCTGGGCATCTACCTTGTATTCGGTGGAGGTAAACTTGCCCACCTTCTTCACGAACTTCTGATCACTGACATCATCTATCTCGACACCCGAGAAGGTATTTGAGCGACCGCTGATGGTATTTCCCATACCTATCTTCTTGCTCATGATGAGATAGTCGGCTTTCATAAAACTGTCTTCCTGGGTGAAGACAGGCAGCACATCCTTATAAAACTGGAAGCCGAAAAGGACGATGAGCATACCGAAGAGATTGGCAAAGGCAAAACCTGCAAACTGGGGTATGCTGATATGCTGACGCAATAATTTCCAAACCAAATTCATAATCTAAATATATGTTCATAGTTTAAGTCCATGTGCTTGCCGATGCTGGTTACGATGACGCCAGCCCCCTGCTCCTTCGCTTCTCGCATCATGATTTCGCCCATGATGCGGGAGTTGTTGTCGTCAAGGTGACTGATTGGTTCATCGGCGAGGATGAAGTCGAAAGGCTGGCAGAGGGCACGCATCATGGCTACTCGCTGCTGCTGACCGAACGACATTCTGCCTATTTTAGCATCCACCTTGTCGGCGATACCGAGCATATCAAACCACTTGAGAATCTGCTCACGGGTCTTGAAGCCCGTAAGCTTGTTCTTGATTTCCACATTCTCCATCGCCGTAAGCTCCGGGAAGAGGCGTAGTTCCTGAAAGAGATGACTGATGTGACGCTTGCGCATCTCTACCCAATCAGAAACCTTATAGTTGGCGGTAACCTCCTGATCAAACATCACGCTTCCGCTGTAGTCGTGACGATAGCCGAGCACGTAGCTGCAGAAAGTACTCTTTCCGCTTCCACTCTCTGCCTCTACAAGATAAAGATGTCCCTTCTCAAAGGTAACATCCTGCTTCCATATCTCCGAATTCAGGTCGTCACGCTGGGCGAACACCTGCGGGAGAACGGAATGAAGCTGAATCTTTTCCACTTTTTTATGTTTAATATTTACTCTTTTACCTTTAATGTATAGACCACGGAAGTAAGATTTCCGAAGATTGGGGTGAGCAGACCGGTTACGGTAGAGATAGCATCGTCCTTGCCCGAGCCATCACCATTGGAACTCTTGGCGAGATTGATAACCATCGCCAGTTTCTCTCCCACGATGAGCTTCTGAATCTTCGCATCTATCGGATGATTGCTTGGTTTCACGGCATATTGGGCAGAGAGTTCGTCGCTACCACTGAAGAACTGCTTGTCGTCGGTTACGCCGAAGTAGAAAGAAGTCTTGCCATCGGTATAGAAATAAGCATTCTTGCCCCAGTTGGCAATCTTGGCACCCGGAGGACATGAAGTCTTCCAGTAATCCACATCACCTAACCATTTATCATGCGCCAACTTAGCAGCCATCATCATCTTCATGCTGGCATCGCCCAGTGTAGGCATCACGATGGCCATATCGCCATCCACACTGCGCATGATGTTGTCCATATCCACCGCCTGGTTGATACCCATCAAGAGGGTCTGCAGACTGCGGTTACTCTGCATCATCGGCAGGAACTGCTCGCCCTTTACATTCATGAAGATACCCGCCAGGGCATCGTCAGGCATCGACTTCACGTAGTCGCCCTTGATAGGACGATAGTTCTGGATGGCCTTCTGGATAGCCTCATCGATAGATTTATTGAAGGAGAAAGTTTCGCCCTGAATCTGCAGGATGCCCTCCTTCACGTTCATATCGGCAGCAATAACTACCTGCGAAGGATCGGTATCCTTAGGAGCACCCAGGGTGAAAGGAGCCACAAACTTCTCAGGCAAAGCCTGTGCCTGTGCCACCATCGCCATCGGAGACGAGATGCCAGAAAGGCGCTCGAACATAGGGGAAGCCGTGATGCCTTCCTCCTCATCAGCCTTGAGATATTTCACCATCTGCTGCTGCAGCTGAGCCTGGGCATCAGCTACCACAGGACCCATCACGAGGAGAGCCTCATCAGAATATCCTACGAGCCAGGAATCCTTCAACACCGAGAAATGGAAGCCTTTGCGCTCCTTCACCTCGGTGGCAATATGCTTTTTGGCGAGAGCCGCAAGCCAATCAGAAACGCCATCCTCACTACTTACCTTGGCACAGAGTCCCAGGTTGCCGTCAGCCGTTTCGAAGAGATACAGCTTCTCGCTCACATCAATGCCGCAGTTATCTACGTCATCCACATGGAGCAAAGTTTTCAGCATACCCGCCTTATCCTCGTCGCTTCTATCGGCAGTCATCTGCTTCATGTCTACGGAGATAAGGGCAGTACTTTTCTTAGGAATGGCATTGAGGTAATCGCTGCCAGAACAGGAGCTTAGCAATAAGAATGTTATTGCTAAGCCCATAAAAACTAAGTTCTTATACAATCTTTTCATCACAAAAACTAACACTTATGTATTTTTTCTTATATCATCTTTGTTATAGTCTTCTTGCGATATGCGCCATGTGAACCGCCACCAAGCCCGCCGTTTCCGTGCGAAGTCGGCTGGTTCCCAAAGATACACTCTCGTAACCATTCTCCAGGGCAAGACGAACCTCGTCGATGGAGAAATCGCCTTCCGGACCTACCAACACCGTGATATCTGCAGCAGATGATGCATCCTTGGTATCAGCAGATGCAGACGAAGAAGCACTCTGGCCATCAGCATCATTCGATAAAGAGGAGATTTCCTGGAAGAAATCTTTCTTTTCTATTTCCTCATAGCAATGGCAGATGAACTTTCTGCCCGGACGAGGGGTTTGGATGAAATCCTTGAAACTCTCCAGTACGTTAACCACCGGTTTCCATGCCTTATGACTCTGCTTTACGGCAGAAATCACAATCTTGTCGATTCTTGGCGTCTTCACCACCTTTCGTTCGGAGAACTGGCAGTTGAGGAAAGACAACTCATCGAAACCGATTTCCGTAGCCTTTTCCGCCATCCATTCTATTCGCTCCATCATCTTGGTAGGCGCTATCGCCAGATGGATATGCCCCTTCCAGGCACGCTCTTGCGGCATGGTCTCCTTGATTTCGTAGAGACAACGCTTGCTGGAAGCCGCAGTTACCTCGGCACGATAGAACGAGCCTTCCCCATCCATGAGGAAAATCTCGTCACCGCCCTTCAATCTCAGCACACGGAGCGCATGGGTAGCCTCCTCGGCAGGCAATTCCACTTGGGTTGCCGCTTCTGGCACATAAAAATATCTAACCTCTTTCATAGAAATTACTCATTCTTTGTCTTTCCCGAACGGCGCTTCATCTCATCTCGGATGAAGGAAGCCCCCTCGTAGTTTTCTTCCTCCACGGCTTTCTCTAACGCTTTATGCAAAAGCGAATCAGGCAAACTCATGATAGGGAGTGCCACACTCATCACATTCTTATTGTAAGGTGTAGAGAATTTCTGGAGTACATCTAAAGATGTGCACATTTCAAAATCGCTTTTCAACGAGAGCAATACGGCCATCTCCGGACGAATATCGTATGATGCGTCGGTTATCGTGTTGACCAGCTTAGCCTTTAAGCCCTGATTGAGAATCCCCTCGAACACGATGCGATAATGAACCGCACCCTCATCTTTCAGCACCTTAGAGAACACATCAACCAGTTGACAATCGGCATCCTCCATCTTCTTCTCATACATCTTGATTTCGTTCGCCACCTCTTTCTCCAAGACGATGTAAAGCGCACGTTTCTCTCCCTCGTCAGTAAGCGTGATTAGACACACATCATCCGCCTCGGGTATCGAAAAAATCCCTTTATAAATTAATTTATACATAACTTATTTAATTTCCTTCTTTGGTCTGAACAATACAGCGAAGGCGACTCCGACCACGAGCGCATAACCTGCAAAGATAAACCAGCAAGTCTGCCAATCGCCCATCAAATATCCATTCTCCCAATGACAATAATGGTTGATAACCTGTCCTGCAAGAATTGTGCCAATAGAGGCTCCCAAGCCATTGGTCATCAGCATGAAAAGTCCCTGGGCAGAAGCACGCACCTTAGGCTCGCACTTCTGATCTACGAACAGTCCACCCGACACATTGAAGAAATCGAATGCCACACCATAGACGATGCATGAGAGTATGAAGAGGGTTACGCCTGGGAAAGCAGGGTTACCCAATCCGAAGAATCCGAAACGGAACACCCATGCAAACATGGCGATAAGCATCACCACCTTGATGCCATAACGCTTCAGGAAGTATGGAATCAGGAGGATGCAGAGTGCCTCTGCCACCTGGGAAATTGACACCAGAAGAGTGGCATTGTTGGCTGCAAATGTATCAAGCATACTAGGATCACCCTTGAAACTGGTGATAAATGGAGTAGCATAACCATTGGTTACCTGCAAACTCATTCCGAGCATACATGAGAAGATGAAGAACAGCGCCATCTCACGACTCTTGAAGAGCTTGAAGGAATCGAAGCCCCAGGTCTCCACCCAACTGCGAGCTTCCTTCTTGACCAGCGGACACTGAGGCAGGCTGAAGCAATAGAGGAAGAGCACGATGCTCAACGCACCAGAAACAAGGAACTGGAGGTGGGTATACTGGAACTTATAAGCATTTTCCGAAAAGAGGAACATGAACGAGCCATGATCCCAGGTAGCACAGTTGACAATCCACATGGTGGCAATGAAGCCCACGGTGCCGAAGACTCGGATAGGCGGGAAGTCCTTGATGGTATCCAGCCCATGATTTTTCAGGATGGTGAACGCAGAAGTATTCGACAGTGCCAGCGTAGGCATATAGAAAGCAACGCTGAAGGTATAAACCGTCATGAAGAGAGCCTCATCAGGCATGGCACTCGCCTCTCCCATCAGGAACAGCCCTATCATCGAGAGACCCGCCAGCAGATGGCAATAGCCCAGGAGTCTCTGCGGCTGGATATACTTATCCGCCACAATACCCATCAATGTAGGCATGAAGATAGATACTATACCCTGAATGGTATAGAACCAAGAGATTTCGGCACCCATTCCGGCCTTGCCGAGATAGTTACCCATAGAGGTGAGATAGGCTCCCCAAACAGCGAACTCCAGGAAGTTCATCACTGCCAAGCGTACTTTTAGATTCATATCCTTAAATTCTTTTTCTTTGGTTTTATTATATCTTGCAAAGATACACAAATTATCTTAAAGAACACAGATTTTTGAAGATTTTCCTTCGGAAAGCTAGCTTATTTAACAAATAATATGTAATTTTGCACCCGAAATCAAAATATAAAAGAGATAATGTTATTAAAGTTTTTCCTTACGTGTAACAAGATTGGTGCCTTTACCCTGGGTGGAGGCTACGCCATGATTCCTATCATGGAACAAGAATTCGTGGATAAGAACCAGTGGATGGATAAGCAGGAATTCATGGACATCATGGTGGTGGCTCAAACCACTCCCGGAATCTTCGCCATCGATATGGCTAGCCACATCGGCTACAAACTGAAGGGGGTATGGGGTGGCATAGTGGGCGCCATCGGCATTGCCCTTCCTTCCATCATCGCCATCCTCATCATCGCCATGTTCTTCCAGCAGTTCAAAGACAATTATTGGGTGGGCAAGTTCTTTGCGGGTGTTCGTCCTGCCGTGGTAGCGCTGATTGCAGCTCCCTGTTTCAAGATGGCAAAGACGGCGAATATCAACCGCTATAACATCTGGATACCAATAGTATGCTGCTTGCTGATTGCCGCTTTCGGCATCTCGCCTATCTATATTATCATTGCAGCCGGCGTGCTCGGCTGGCTTTATGGAAAGTACAAGAAGCAAAGCTAATCATAAAGTTCAAAGTTCAACGCTAAAAGTTCAAAGTAAAATAAGATGCTATTTTTAAAGTTATTCCTGATATTTACCAAGATTGGTACATTTAATTTTGGTGGAGGATATGCGATGCTTTCGCTCATCCACAACGAAACCGTAGTAAAGAACCATTGGCTCACCAATGCCGAGTTTACGGATATCGTGGCTATCAGCCAATCTACTCCGGGACCTATCGGCATCAACTGTGCCACATACGTGGGCTATACCGCCTGTCTTCATGCCGGTTATCCTACCTGGGCAGCCTGGGCGGGTTCCTTCCTTGCCTCTCTCTCCATCATGTGGTTGCCATTCATCATCATGATTCTCATCAGCCGTTATCTGATGACCCATAAGGATTCCAAGATTGTGAAGGATATCTTTGCCGGACTCCGTCCTGCCATCATCGGACTGATAGCAGCCGCTGCAGTACTCCTGATGAACAAGGAGAATTTCGGTTCGCCAACCGACGATCCATTTACTTTCGGAGCCAGTGTCGCCCTCTTCCTGGGTGCCTTCTATTTCACCAAAGCAAAGAAAGCGAATCCGATTTTGCTGCTTTTCATCTGTGGAATCATCGGATTGTTTATCTTCTAAACAACCCAAGCACCTTCAAATAGGCACAAAAAAAATTGATTGTCTCACGACAACCAATCTTTTATTAACCTTAATAATCTAATACCATGAAAAACACGATGCAAAGTTACAAATATTCTTGTAACCTACAATATTTTATTGTAAAAAACTCCAAAGATTTAACTCTCCTTAAAGCTTCCATTACTCCAATTAAACTTTCTTTGCAGTTTAATGGCATTTACTGCCTTTTTATCATCTGCCGAAAGCAATGGCGAAGCCAATCGAACCACCAGTGCATTCTCGTTCTGCAAGAGCAAAGCACTCACCATCTTAGGCTCAATCATCGCCTTTAAATCAGCAAAGCGACTTTCGCTCATCGTATCGGGCTTCTGAACGAGCGTTTCCGCCAAATCTTCCATGCGCTTGCCACTCAAGAACGGGTTTGCATCAAGCGCCTTCCATTCCTGACTGAAGAAATAGAGTTCACCCTCCTTCTCCGGTCCGGCAAACGATTTGACCACACAGAGCACCGAGTCGCCATTTTCCATTGGCAACTTCTTCATCTGCAAAGTAGAAACCTTGCTCATGCGTACCTGCACGAAGTCCTGAGTGAGCGTATCCATCACGCTCACCTCACCCAAAAGGTTCTTCACCTCAGCCTTCACGCCCATCTCCTGCAACTCGGCAAATTCCAGTCGCATATTGCTGCTGAGCGTAGGCATCATCTCATCCGGCATCGAAACCAGCAAGTCCTTCATCGACTTGGCTTCGACACCCAGGCTTGCAGTCAGCAAGCAAGTCAACATTATATATTTTATCTTCTTCATCACTACAATTCCTTAGACCACTTCTTTCCCCAAGGAGTAAAGAGCCATGCAAGAAAGGCCAATGCTACTATTGAGCACACGGCAAAAGTTAAAGCCAATGTATTCATTTTTGAAGTCAACAAATCATTTAGAGATTCTCTAAGAATTTCTTACCCCATTTAGTATGAAGCCAAAGCGCCATAGCACCCGCAACGACTGTAATCGTCGCATAAATCATTACCAATCCTTCCATATTTCTCTATTTTCCGACAAAAGTACAGAAAATAATTGTAATCTGCAAATTTTTTCGTGTTTTTCTATCCAACAATCACTAAAAAAACGAAAAAGAGGAAAGTGTTCTCTCATGGAAACACTTTCCTCTCAAATTATCTAATTCATTAATCGTACTATCTTAACGATAGAGGGATTTACTCCTCTACAGCAGCCTGCGCCGCAGCAATAAATCACGTAGGAAAGCCTCATTTCAGCGATTGCTCTAAACATAGTTTTAACAACTTATGCTTTTTTGTCAACAATTTCTTTTCCATATACCTTATTATATACACGTACCTTATTATATATATTACTTTTTCTGAAAGTCATGTTTAATAATTAGGCATGTTTTTTCTGATAGGCCACACTTTGATCAACAGTTTGACCAACAGTTTGACCAACAGTTTGAGTCATATTCAGCAACTTCTCATTTATTTTTTCCAATACCTTAATTTGTCCTCTAAGATAACTTATTTCCTTGTCTTTATCATTATCAGACATTTCTTCAGTAGGTTGTTCATCCTGATGGTTCAAGCCTGGGGAATTGTCCGAGCTAGAACTATCATTCAAGTATTTGGTTCCTTCATAAAAGAAGTCCATCTTCACATCCAAAGCGTCACATATCCGTTCAAGAACACCAGATTTAACGTCTTGTACATTGAACTGATTGCTGAGGTTAGGCTGAGACATATGAAGTTTCTCAGCCAACTCACTTATACTAATTTTTCTTTTCGTCAAGATCTGACGAAGTTCAGAACCATTCATAAAACAGTTATATTGTAGTTAAACATTCTTAATTTATCACTGATTATTTATATTTTTATCAGTTTTTGCTTATCTTTGCAGATAAATATAACGAAAGCATTACGAAATACTTACGTATATCGTATGCAAATATACAAAATAATTATAATATGACCAAGAATAACGAAGAAATTTTAGATAAAATTTATTCAGGCACCAAGAAAGGTGAACTGATAAAGAAGAAGAAACAACTGGTAGAGTCTTACTTGTACAAGTACGGAAATCTCATTCTTGAATGCAAGTTAAAACCAACACCAGTGATAGAAAATCTCGCAAAAGAGTTTGGTTTAACCAGAGCAGGAGTAACCAATATTCTTCGAAGAGAAGGTGTTTATGCAGGACGATTTAATCCAGTAATATTTCCAAAGGAATAAGTATTATGAGTGAGAGAGTTATTTTTGAAAACAAGAATGTTTCTTATGAGACTTTCTTAGACGACTTAGCAACATTCCTGGCTCCTAAGATAGCCCTAATGATCAAGAACCCTCCTAAGGAGATTTATAGTCAAAGGGAGTCCATGAGAATCTTCGGGGTAGGAAACGTAAGAAGATGGGTAAAGGAAGGTAAACTTAAACCGTTTTCAAAGCGTAAAGGTAAAATTGAATATAAGGTTAGCGATCTCCAGGAGCTTCACCGGAGAGAGCAAGATTACTTTTAGAAACAGGTGATATGTACAAAATAAAAAGAAGTTATCAAGTTGTAAAGAAACAACCTTGGGTTGTGGATTTGCTTCTAAAGATAAATCCTAAGCATTTCGCTCTCTATGAGGCTAAAGATGACTGTCGAAAAAGTCTCATGGAAATCAATAAGACCATACGGTCTTTACCAGTACGATGGAGACGTGGTTCTTTCTCGCTATCCCATATACGAACTATACTCTTATTAGATGATAAAATAGAGGTAAAGTACAAGTCCGGAAAGGGATGTATGGCTTTTTATATAGAAGAATTAAACTGATACAATATGAATACTGATAACAGCTGGATAAAACTTCCACGAATGTTCATGAATTGGCAGTGGTATCAGAATACCAACATGGTTCATCTGTATCTCTATCTGTTGCTCAATGCTAATATAGAAAATAAACTCTACTTTGGAATATCCATACAGAGAGGCGAATGTCTGGTATCTTTATCTACTCTTTCAAGAGATACTGGAATAACACGAGACTCTCTTAAGAGGTACTTGAAAAAGCTCAAGGATACCAAAGAAATCAGTTACAAAAAATTGAGCAAAGGGCGTATTATTGTCCTTCTCGACTTTGATAAGTTTCAGCCTGTAGGAATCGACGAGCCTGTTCCAAACTGGATTAAACTTTACAGGAAAATATGTGACTGGCAGTGGTATCAAGATGCTAAGATGGTCCATCTGTTCGTGCATTTGATGTTGAAGGCAAGTATTATGAATGGAAGTGATTTGTCTGATTCCTGGCAGCTGTGTACTAGTTTGAGAATTTTAAGCAAGGAAACTGGGCTTAGCTTGCAGAACATCAGAACCTGTATCGGTAAGTTACAAAGAACTGGAGAAATAACGTTTAGAACTTTACCAACACACCAACAAAGCATCATAACCATCTGCAACTCTGATAGTTACCAAGCATCAAAGCGACAAATCGCCCCGATGTCGCCCCAATGCCGCCCCGATGTCGCCCCGATTGAAGAATGTACTGTGTTAAAAATAGAAACTAACGATATTTCAACACAGCAAAATAGTAGTGTAAATAGCGGGGTAACAGAGAGTTACGACAACACGGAGCAACAAGTCGCCCCGATTGCGCCCCAATGCCGCCCCGATTGCGCCCCAATGCCGCCCCAATGTCACCCCGATTGCGCCCCAATGTCGCCCCTACCTAAAGAATATAAGAATATAAGAAATAAAGAAAGTAAGAAAATCAACATCAACGACGCGCGCGCGCACGAAGAAGATTTCGTTGATTTTTCAGAGAAAGAGGCATCAAAAGAAAGCCAACAAAAGAAAGGTGAGAAAGAAAGTTTTCTTTCGCTTTCTCTCCATGATGATGTTTGGTTGGGTGCAATAAAGAAGAAGTTTGCTCTGAAAAGCATTGAAGAAGTGAAAGACAAAGTTGAGAACTTTGATTTGGATCATATCTGTAGAGGCAATAAGGAGCACAAAGATATAGTTGATTACAAAAGCCATTTTTGCGATTGGCTTAAGTTTAACCTGATGGAGCAATCTCCACGCAAACGCAAAAGCACTCCCAATGCAGAACGTTGGGAAGGAGAGAAATTTGTTCCTAAAAGCTCGGAAGGAGGTATTTACGATGGTCCTTTCTGATTTCAATTACGATACTGATTACTGCTACAGATGGCTGACGTTTCTGTTTAGCGAAGAAGTAAAACTGAGATATAGAGAATACAAAGTTCACAAGCAACAGCAAGAAGCAATACACAAGGTAGCAGACTGGATGGCAACATCAAAGTCTAGGTTTGGGCTTGTCCTTAATGGTATTACCGGTAACGGAAAGACCACTCTGGTAAAAGCCATGCAGAACTTTTATAATATTTGCAAGTTCAAGAATCCTCTGAATGAAGAAGAGGCAGCAGTCTTCTATACACATGCAAGTATTACGTTTCTGACATCGAAAGAACTGTATCATCTGTATGCCTCAGATAAAAAGAGATTTGATAGATGTATGAATACGTTCATCCTCGCAGTCGATGACTTGGGCACAGAAGAGAGTGATTTCTGTCAGTATGGGAATAGATATAAACCGCTAGAGGAGTTGTTGTCTTATCGGTATGAAAGAATGCTGCCAACGATAGTGACAACCAATCTCAGCGGTAAGGCTATCCGTGTGAAGTATGGCGATCGCCTTGCAGACCGTTTCAATGAAATGATGCAAGTTGTGACCATGCCTGACATAAACTTCAGAAGTCCACAGGCCGAATAAGCGAGCACAAGAGCGTTTAAACGAGAAAAGACTATAATTGCACGACTGTTGTGAGAAAACGCCCCAAAACGCAAAGGAAACGGCAAAAACGATAATTAATATGAAGATTTACGAAGAAGTTCTTAGGAAAACCAATAGTGGACTTGATATATTCATCTACTATTTAGGAAAGGAATGTCTCAATAAGAAATTTAAGAGTCCATTTCGAAGTGATGACAAGCGACCGTCTTGCCATCTGTATGAGAACAAGAATAAAAATGGTGAGACATCTTACTATTTGCAAGATTTTGGAGACAGTAGATGTTGCGGAAACTGTTTTGAAATCGCAGCAAAGGTTCTGAACATAAATATCAATACGGACTTCTACGAACTACTGAAGAGGATTGACCAGGATTTGTGCCTCAATATCATTGGACCTAGTAATCCAAACGTAGAGAAACATCCGAAGGTTGATATTGTTCAGATAAAGAAAGAAATTACTAAAGGGCGTACATCGAGTATAAAGTCTTTCACACCAGTAATACAGAAATTCCAACCATCAGAAAAAGAATATTGGGGGAAATATGGTATAGGTGAAGATACACTGAAGAGATACAATGTTCAAAGTTTGAAAAGTGTTTCCTTTACAAAAAAAGAAGGTAATACCTTCAATGTATATGGAAGCAAAACTGTCCCAGCATTCGGATATTTCTTCAATGAAATGACAGGGCTTAAGGTGTACCGCCCCAAAGCAGAGAACAGATTCCTTTATGCCGGGAACTTACCTTCACCTTATATCTTCGGTTGGGAACAGCTTCCTGACAAGGGGGAGTTTGTCTTCATCACCGGTGGAGAAAAGGATGTTCTTTCTCTTGCGGCACACGGATATAGTGCCATCGCATTCAACAGTGAGACGGCAAAGATACCGGAAGATAAGCTTCAAGAACTTTCTGAAAGATTTCATACGATAATATTTCTTTATGATGCAGATACTACAGGAGTAAAGGAATCGAACTTAAGAGTAGAGGAATACAAGGATAAATATAATGTAAGAAGGCTACAGCTTCCTCTTGCCGGAACAAAGGCAGAGAAAGATATAAGCGATTATTTCGCTCTTGGAAATAGTTCTGAGGATTTCTCTAGTCTGATAACGAATATAGTATAAAAGGTAAATAATAAAAATATGAAACAAGCAAATGGTTTTCTACAATACTCATCTGAGTATATATGCTTTTCCGCTATATCAGAAAGCGATAAAGAAAAGCTTTTGGAAGAAGGGTATTTAGCATCCTTTTTCCCTAGTTGCGTCTATGCTATAGACTGTAAGATTTTTAACCATCCTCATCATGGTATTGGCATCAGAAATATTAATGGTGGCGTTGAATTTCTGAATTTTAATAACATGAAGGATCCTATTTCTCTTCACAAAAGAGGCATTTCCATTATTCCATCGAATAATGAAAGCAAGAATAGATGCAATCTGTTTCTTACCATTACGGATTATCTGGCATACAAAGTTCTTGTGAATTTGCCAGTCATATTCTATGATGATAACTGTGACAGTATTATTCTTAATAATCATAAGAATCTTGGCTACTTCCTCGTAGAAAGCGAGGATTACAATATTATAGATATGTTTTTGCCCAATACAGAAACAGGTAAAACCCTCACAAAGACTATATTAGACAGAAACGCTGCTGCTAGAGACTGGGCATATACATACAAAGATTATACTAGCTTGCAGACATTTTTACAATCATATATTAAAGAAAATAAAATATGGACACAATTGTAATAGTATTTATTGTAGTTGTCCTAGCATTAGTTCTAGCTTACATCTACGAAATTAAGTATACCTACAGAGACGGAGGATTATGGAAGAAATAACGAAACAGCAAACAGTTAATTCAGAGAACACTATATAGAAGAATAATATGGAAAATGATATTCTAAAAATTGAGGTTGCCAAACAGGATCTAAAAGAAACTCCTGAATATTGGGCTTCGGAAAGTTACGAAACCATGATAGGTAAACTGCAAAAGCTTGTTGAAGCGAAAACCGGATATCCGCCATTTCGCAACACCAAAGTCATTAGAGAAGTCAGTTTTAAAATAACATCACGTACAACCTTAGGACAAATTAAGGAGTTGCTGAGCGACATTGAAAATGATTATAACATATCCTGTTTTCAAATTGCTATCAATAGGGGAAGCAATACTGCCCATCTGCTATTCTCCTGGATTCATCCGAGAACAGCATTACCTGTGAGGTTTAACAACAAGACCAAGGTCAAACTGCTATCCGCTTACTTTGTAAGACGTTTGCATCTGGAATATCCGAAAGACATGACAGAATGGGTCAGATATTTCATCATGGATGCATATATTGAAGATAAGTCAGTCTTTAAGAAGGCACTTGCAAGTTTGTCGAAAAAAGAAGACTCAATAGATAAAACGATTTTGGTTGATTCACTTTTGTATGCTCAGTACATGAGTGAAGGAAAAGTTAAATAGATAAAGAAAATGGATTTGTTAAGTTACCAAAAAGGAGATATCTTGTTTAGTAACTATCAAACCTTAGTAAACCCAGTATCTTGTGATGGAACCATTGACAGTTATCTGTCAAAGAGGTTCTTCATGAGATATCCAGCCATGTATACCAAGTATCTGCAGTTCTGTAAAGAGAAACTATTTACTCCAGGTAAATTATGGGTGTATCAAGGTAAGACTAAGAATATACTGAATTTTCCCATTAAAGGAATCTCCAATCTTGACCCCCAACCAGAAGTGGTGAAAGCAAGTTTCATGAGACTGGCTGAAACTTATCAGGATAGAAATATATCCTCTATCGCTTTTCCTAGATTTTTCGAACCCAACTTATTCAACGATGGAGCCGAAATTCAAAAAATCTGCAATGATTTTCTTTCCAGACTATCAATCCCTACTGTGGTATATACAGATTATATTCCACATTCAAAGACGCTGATACCTCTTATAACAAAACTTGTTGGCGTTTTGAGTGAAGAAGAAAAAAAAGTGATAACAGAAAGGTTTTGTTTTGAAATAAAATAACCCCCGATTCTCACAAGAACCGGGGAACCTTAATGCGAACCTTTAAATTTATTTAGATGGACGTTTATAGCTTATGAATGATCATGCAGCCAAGCTTTCTGCTCATAGCTGAGACGATCCCAGTTGGTTCTCTTCTTTCTTCTCTTTCCGCCACCAACAACAGCCTTTGTTGTACCCTTAGCCAAGGCACCAACAAGCAATATCATTAATAATGTCTCCATAATCTTTTAATTTTACTTTGTTATACAAAACGTTCCAAAAGGAATCTCCTGGGCAGAAGCTACTGCTATAGAGATGATTCCATACTCTCCTGGTTCAAGCTCTGAAGCCGGGATGGTGAGCAGATAACTCTGATTGCCATACTTGTGTCCAGAGAAGGAGAGATATCCCTTTTTCTGTGCATCAGAACTTCCGAGCACCGCAGGCTGGAGTGTCAGCCACTGTATTCTTCTGTCCTTCTTAGAAGCCTTGAAACGCACGATGCGGTAGATGCCCATCGGGTCATAATCATTCTTCTCAACCTTGATAAGTAATCGGATATCCTTTCCGTCCTTTTTGATAGAATGAGCAGACTTGCCTCCAGCAAAAGCAATATCCATTCCTTCCACTCCAGCCAAAGTGTTCACTGCATCTGCAGCAAGCCCCACACCGGCAGCCGTACCCATCACTCTTACACCAGTCTCCAGTCCAGCCATGCTACCTGTGCTAAGTCCTACCATGCCACCTGCAAAACCGAGGTCACTTACAGCACCTGCAATCTTGGAGAACTTAGAGAACTTGTTCTGGTGTTTTTCTACCTTGCCATTTTCCTTTGGAAGAACGACGTATGTAGAATCGCTAGTGAGCATGCAATAGCTACCAATGAACTCTGGCTCTGGAGCCGTTATCTGTTGTGCAAAACCTACTACTGAGGCAGACAACAATACTAAAGAGATAAATAACTTCTTCATTTTATTAATACTTTATGTTATAATTCTAATGCAAAGGTACAAAAAAAACATTATATATACAAATATTTATATATTTATTTGGCAATATAAACAATTATTTATATCTTTGCAGCATAAAATAAACATATAGTTATTTTTCTACATAAGATTATAATTATATATGTATATAATAAAATAATTAAAGGATTAAAGAATATGGCAAAACAAGCAAAGATTATCGCCTTCGCCAACCATAAAGGTGGTGTCGGTAAGACAACAACAACAGCAAGTATGGGTTCTATCTTAGCCGCAAAGGGATATAAGGTTCTTCTTATAGACCTTGACGCTCAGGCAAACCTTACAAGTTCGCTCCTCAAAGGAAATGTCGAGAATACCATCTACGATGGATTAAAAGAACAGTCTCCCAAATCCATTATTATATATAAGGTAAGAGAAGACGTTAAATTGGATATCATTCCTGCTGACCTCAACCTTGCCCAGGCAGATTTGGAACTGGCAGGTAAAATGGCTCGTGAAAGAATCCTTTCCGATCTTCTTGAAGACTACAAGGAGCAGTATGATTACATCTTCATTGATTGTCCTCCGTCACTCGGTCTGCTGACGTTAAATGCTCTTACAGCATCAGATTATGCCATAATACCACTTGTAGCGGAAGTATTGCCATTCAATGGATTGAAGATGATTTTTGACTTCATCAACAAAATTAAGAAAGTTCTCAATCCAAGAATCAATATATTTGGTATTGTAATTACCAGATGGGAACAGACAAAGTTAAGCAAGAATATAGAGGAAGGTCTTCGTACTCAACTCCACGAAATGGTATTTTCAACGAAAATACGCAAGAATGTGACTATTGCGCAAGCTCCATTGGAAGCTGTCAATATTGTCGATTATGACAAAAAAAGTAATGGTGCTATTGACTACATGTCACTTGTTGATGAATTTTTGGAGAGAATGAAATAGTTTTCTTCTATAAATGAAGTTTTATAAATAAATTATATATTATGGCAAAGGATATCAATTCAGATGCTATGAGCAATCTGCTCCAAGGTCTTACTTCGGATAATGAAGCCGCCACCGCTTCGTCTTCATCTAAGAAAGATGATAATGTTAAGTCTGACAAAAGAAAGAAGCCGTCCGGTAAAGTAAAAAGCGAGACCATTTCTACTTTGGTAGATTGTGACAAAATGGCAAAGATTCGTTCTATAGCAACCATAGAAGGATTATCTATTCGAGATGTGATAGGAGTAGGCATAAACATGGTTATTGAAAAATATGAGAAAAGTCATGGTGCTATTCATGTAAAAAAGAAGCAAAAAGGAAATATTGATGAAATATTTCAGTAGCATATCTCCCCATCCCTCAGTGAACAAGGACATAATAATCTATACCCTTGAAAACACCGAGGGGTGTTAGGGGGCGAGCAGCCCCTTATAATTTTATTCACAACTTAATTTCATAAAAAGATGACTGAATATGAACGTAAATTCATTGTCAATCCTTTCTTAAAGGAAGACTGTGAAACAGAAAGGAAAAGATGGTATAATCTTTTTGAAGAACCCTTTGAATTATTTCAAAGATTTAATTTCGAGCTACACTATTTGCTAGGTTCGATAAAAGGTATAGAAAAAGACCAATCAACTAAAGATGCTCTAGAAGACCGCTTAATTATAGCTAATTATACTTTTTCAGATATAGATTTTCTGAAAAAAATAGCAAACCTGCTGATTAGTTGCGGAAAAAGTGATACCGCAAAGACTTTTGACCATGTTCGTTGGATGCGAGAGGAAATTAGCTATGCAATTTCATACTACAGAGAGCATTTTTCAGCTATACATCTCAATAAGGAAGTCATAAGACCATTCATTTACATGTATGTAAGACTGGACTTTCTCTATTCATCCGCTTTCGTCGATATCATGCAGAAAGAGCCTGGCAAGGAGTGTGAGTTTGAAAATCTGGGCAATTGGGTTAAATATCCTAAGCGATGGGAAGTCAGATATCGTTCATTTGTAAGGGAAAACTTAGATAAATTAAAATAAATATACAAAACAGGAAATGTAAATATGAACAATTTGTTTTTTGCACAACTCAAAAAGGAGTTGTTTGTTGCTATTACAGAAAGAGAAAGTGTAACCGGTAAGTGCGAAACGTTAAATAACCTGCTTTGTGAAAAAATCGCAGCAGAACTGAGTGAAAAGTATTATGATTTGAAAATTTATCACTCTGAGTTTGGACTCTGCCGCTCTTTCTGGAATGCCAAATATGAGTGGATAGAACAGGAAGACAGTATCATGTTGTACCTGACGACCCAACCGCTTCATCTTGATCCGGCAAACTTTCGTAAGGAAGAAGAAGCCATAATAGATGCCTATAACAAAAGCTCTAAAATGCCAAATATTCCGCTTCTTAATATTCTCGAAAAATTCAACTCATCTAGAAAACTTAAAGGAATATGGAGTTGGGAACTGCCACTCGAAAAGATAGAAGACACTATAGAGGGTGATTTTCTCAATTTGGAAATTATAAAATCACCTTGGACATTTGAACTATAAAAGCTACCCTTTTCGGGTAGCTTTCTTTCAAGGGAGTTGCAGTATTGAATTTTCTGTCTTCTTAATCCCTAAAGGTGTACCATCCATGAACCAGAAATATTTTAATGCCTCACTATAAGTATAATTGCCCGAAATAACAGAATTATCTTGTACATTACCCTCATGAGTTGCTTTCAAATATGGAGCCAGACTGATAAAATCTTCCCCAACATTTACAATACATTGCGCAGCTGCATACTCTGAAGGTATTATACCATTCACCGGTTCTACATCAATTATCCATCCAAAAGGTTGATGCTTAAGCATCTCCTCCCAACATTCCTTAATATTTTCAAAAGGACGATACTCTGATTCAGTATTTTCCTTTACTCTATAATCATATAGGTAAAAGTCAAAGCTAGGAGAAGGTTCATCCTTCCATGCATCCTCATCCTGTACACCGAGGAATCTTGTCTGTATTTCTTTGCCTTGCGTAAAAGCCAGCATGACTTTTGCAAGATTTTTAATCTGTTCTACTGTCATATTCGTTACTTTAGTTAGTTAAAAACCATATTCTTTCTTCAATGCGATATCAAGCATGCTATTGTTTATGAGTTTAACATATTGCTTGCAGCATACATATTTGTATTCTCCCTTCAAGCCGTGCTTGTTGAGAACTTTTTCCACCACCTTGACATCCTCAGAATTAAGTATGCCAAGTAAGCATCCCATGCTTACGAAAGCAATAGCTTGCTCTTTGGTAGTAGGAAAAACCTTACCTTGTAACATCTGTTTTTTGTAGGGCTTACCTGATGGATAAGCATTTGCACTACAATTGAGAATACTAATCTCTTTCCATATTATTTCTTTCTGTTTCATACCTTTCAGCTTAAATACACGAAACTATTCAAATCTGCACTTTAGGAAGCCAAAAATAAACATTCGATACTTACGATTCTGTATTATAAAAAAGAGTAAAGGAGAGTTTTACCTCTTCAATACCTATTATTCTGAGATATCATGGATGAATGCATCATTTCTGACGAAAAGGACAATTATACCAACTGATAAAACTATCAACCCGGCAATCATCAACCAAATAGCCATAAGTTCACCAAAGAACCGCAAATAGCCACCCATAAAGCCAAACGTCAGCAAGGAGAAGCCAAACATACTAAAGATGAATAAAGCATCTTCAACACTCATTTTCTTCCAATACTTAACAATAAGCTGTTTCATACTCTAAAATTTTAAATGGTTCAACATAAATTATTCTGGATTTGAGGATTCATTGCCTTTTACGGTTTTCTGTTCCTTTCGATCCGATATTTTTTTTATCATTCCGTCATCTCGTCATCATATAGCCTTTTTACGTGCATTAAGAAATGGTGGTTCCAAGAGTCAGAACACCAAACAATTCGGTAGAAAGTTTTTTGGAAAACCCAAATGTGCAACATTTGTGGAAGGCGTTCCGGAAAAGTTTTAGCCGAATAAGGCATTGCCTGGTGTTTGGTATCTGACAGAACCGCCATACCTTTGCACCGTAAAAAGCCAAATGATAGAGAGACGGCAACCACAATCATAAAAAATAGAGGTCGAAGTAAGGAACAAAAATAGAATATAGATATAAAGAAAGTAATACCTCCATGCTTCAAACATGCAATAAAGCAATAAGAAAATAGCACAATACCTATATAGATACATAAGTATATATGTATGGTGAGGAGGCTTGCTATTTACTTGGTGGAATGGTGCAGGCTGCCATTATAAAATGAGTTTTCTCCTCGAATGGAAGCTATCGCTCATCCGAGTTATATGTTTGCTTTCCACATACCCATAATGTGGCTCAGCGAGGTGTAATGCGTACATCAAGGTTAATCTTTTACTGTCTTGACTACGTAATAAACAGTCCCTGCGACAAACATCAGAGATTGTAATACTGGCAATACTATTGCCATAATTAAATTAAAATCTATCATAATTATAATATTTATGTGAATAATACGCTGCAAATTTACGGCTTTTCTGCGGATATTTTACTTTATCCGTTAATTTAGTGCATAAAAAATGCACCGAACTCCGTATATTTGAAGCCGATGCAAAGATATGCATTATTCTTTATGCATGCAAGATAATAACAAATTTACTTAATAGGTCTATACAAAAGTACTTAGAATTTCATGGAAAAAGGGTGTATCATAAATCCATGATACACCCTTTTTAGATTTGCGAAGTCAGAGACTTAGAGTTCTATAATGAACCACTAGCGGAAGAGGTCTGAGACGTCATAATAACTTACTTAGTTCTGTCTATTATTGCAAAATATTACTCATAACATCAACTCTAAACATACTTGTACTTAGTCTTCACTAGGATTTTTTAATACATAGATATTAAATCATTCTAAATATACCACATAGGCCATATATGGTAGAAATGGAGAGAAGTTAAAGGCGTATGCCTTATAAGAAAAACATCAGAGATACCTCTTGCAACGGTGAAGCTAAATGGTTCAACCGGATAGCGCACCGATGAGGGAGCAGCCCTACGTATAAAAGGGATTACAAATTTACTTGTTTTCCTTATCCCATGCAACAATATTACCATTGTAAGCTTGTCTGCATATTTTTGAATGGACTCTTTCTGCTATTATATAACTTGTTCTTTCTCCTGTCGCAATATCTTGTTTATGACAGCGATAACTTGCTCTTGTATATAAGCTTTGAACATCGTGTCATCCTTTATGGCAAAG